>TARA_B110000037_G_scaffold161873_1_pt1 | contig 61249 bp, 65 predicted proteins | sample TARA_B110000037 | Tara Oceans TARA_B110000037 (sample SAMEA4397196) | marine metagenome | biome: Polar Biome; feature: [MIX] marine epipelagic wind mixed layer (ENVO:01000061); material: water (ENVO:00002006), including particulate matter (ENVO:01000060) such as... | depth 10-100 m | reverse complement strand
GCTAATTAGTAGAAATGTCAAAAAAGTGCTGGGGCACCTGAATGGTTACACCTGAGGCAGTAAAGGAGACGTTGTAAAGACCTGGAATGGTAACTTTCACCTCGTTCAAAGCATTCAGAAAATCTTGTTCCGTGTATGCGGGCATTGCGTGTGGTGTAGGATAGATCGTAACCTGCCGGTATCGTGGCCTCGCCAACGGGGAAGTTCCGTGCGAATTGGAAATTGATCCAAAATCCACATCGCTCTCGGCGGCACCGAAAGGGCAGTATGAACCCGCAGCCCGCGGCTTCAGATCCTCAGGCGTTGACGGTTGAGTTTTTCCTCAATTTCTGCGCTTTCAGCATCCCGCAACCGGCGGCGACATCGATTCCACGGCGCTGGCGGAAGGTGCAGGGAATCCCCGCCTCGCGCAAAACGCGCTGGAACTCCTCGCCACCCTTACTACTAGATCCATCGTAGCCGTTGGTCGGGTTTAGCGGGATGATGTTCACGTGGCTTTCGATCCCTTCGAGAAGCTTCGCCAGCCTCGAAGCCGTTTCAGGCGAATCGTTTTCCCCCTTGATCAGCGTCCACTCGAAAAAGATGCGTCTACCGGTATCTCGGCAATAGTTGCGGCAGGTATCGATGAGTGTTTCGAGATTCCATTTCTTGCTCATCGGCACCAGGGAAGAGCGCTCTTCTTCGGTCGATCCGTGGAGGCTTACGGCGAGGCGGTAGGGACTATTTTCCTCAGCCATACGAAGGATGTGAGGCACATATCCGACAGTGCTAATCGCGATATGGTTCGCCCCAACTGATGCACCGGCCGGATGAGAAACGACGTCCATTGCCCGCATCACTGAATCGTAGTTATGGAGCGGCTCGCCCATTCCCATGAGCACGATGTTACGCAAGCGCCTGTCGGGATGGCTTGCGGCGAGTATCCGGCGGACGTGCTGAACCTGGGCGACAATTTCACCGGCTGTGAGGTGGCGGACGAAACCCATTTGCCCTGTGGCACAAAACACACAGCCCATGGCACAGCCAGCCTGGGAACTCAGACATGCGGTGAAACGGCCTTTGTATTCCATCAGGACGGTCTCGATCACTTGGCCATCGGTGAGCCGGAGGAGATATTTACGGGTCAGCCCGTCGCTGCTATGAATTTCCTCGGACTGTTCTGGGAGATCGATGAAAAAGCGTTTTCCCGAGCCGACGTTTTCATGAACCCATTTGCGAAGTGGTGGAAGAAAATCAACTGATGCAAGATCGGTAAATGCAATGCGCTGCACCGCACCCCAAAGGGCCCTCATATGATGCGAACTCACACCGTCCGCGACGAGTATCTCCTGCAGCTCGGAAAAGCGAATACCGAGCAATGAAACGGGGGATTCGCTCACGGTTCGACAGGCAGGGCACGCGGCACTTCGTCCACGGGTTCGGCACGTGGGGGGACGATGAGCGCCCTTGGCGGCGCAGGATCTTCCCGTGGTGCAGGCTTCACAGGAACTGCTTTCGGCGGATCGGGTACGGGTGTAATTCCCTCCTCTACCGGAAGCACCTTCGGAGTAACTTTGATCGGCACATTTGGCGGCGGGGTTTTGCGCATCTTGATCTCCACGCGGCGGTTCGGAGCCTGTGCAGCGGCGTCCCCACTGATCACTAGCGGCTGAGATTTTCCGTAGCCACGGGTGATGATCCTGTCGGGATCCATTTTCATCGATCTCACCAGATAGGTCTTCACCGCTTCGGCGCGTTGCTCGGAGAGCAGAAGGTTTGGTGCATCACCACCGATCAGATCAGTATGCCCTTCAATCCAGCAATATAGATTCGGGTTCTTATCCATCAGCAATGCCAGCTTCATCAAACCCACCTTGGCACTTTCACGTAGCTCGGCGCGGTTGAATTCGAAAATGAGATCGCTGGGAAGGAGAGTCTTTTTTGAAAGTAGGAGATTCGCAGGAAGATTCAGCATCTGGTCGAGCGATTCGATTCCATCCAGCTTACCATTGTCCACCAGGCCGTTGTTACCCTTCTTGATCAGCTCATCGGTGAAACTGGTCATCTCCCCGTCATCCACCTGCACCGCTCCGGGATCGACGGTGATTTGTCCGACAGCAGCAGGCTGGAGATCCGTCTCCATGCGTCCGAATTCAGGAAGATCCGCCTCAATATCAAAGGTAGAGGAAACCGAAGCAACATCCGCCTCAATATCACCTGCCGCGAGCGGATTGGAAATTTTCAAGGCATACTCGGGATCGAGAACGCTGGGAGATATGTCGATTTCCACATCTTCGGGAAGCAAGTCGAGCAGATCGATTTCTTCCAGTAACGATGCGGAATCTTCCGGAGGTGTCACCGTCTCCTCAGGCGGTAGCGCAAGCTCGGGCTGATACGGCTTCACCTCCACCTGACGAACGTTCACAGGTGCCGTGGAAAATTCCTCTGACTGCTGGATACCCAATGCGATCCTGACGTGGTCGAGGGCGAAAAACACGAGGACGTGCAGGATGATAGATACAAGCATAGCGACCGTCGCCCAGCGTCCGATATGCTCGGGACCCGGGAGGCGGTAGCTGCTGACATCACGCGTGTCGCTCCAGCGATACTCCTGCTCCATGAAAAGTATTATAAACGAAGAAATCGTGCTGGCAATCCCTGAAAAACGTGGTTACGCCGTACACGGCACGCCATGTGCTATGTAAATTTCAATCCCTGAAACATCATGCCTACAAAGAAATCAACCAAGAAGGTCGTAACGAAAAAGGCAGCTAAGAAAGCAGCAAAAAAAGCTGCTGTAAAAGCACCTACCAAGAAGGTCGCCGCAAAAAAATCCGCAAAAAAGACGACTCCAAAAAAGACGGCTCCATCAATCGATAGCATCGCGAAAGTAGCCTACCTGAACTACCGCCGCCGCACTGAACTCGACCTTCCAGGCGATAACGAAAGCGACTGGCTTGAAGCCGAACGCTCCCTCATGAATGGCTAAATGACCAAACCAAACATCAATGAATCACCGACGCCCGCCTTTGAAAAAAGGCAGGCGTCTTCATTTTAGCGATTGCCTTCCCCCCGAGAAAATAGATAGTCAGGTTATCTTAATTAAAAGTGTTGTCAGTTGGGCGCCTTTTATTGGCGCCTCTCGGATTCTTTCGAATCCTGTCCAACCCTCCCCCGGGGCTGCAACCCGCCCCCTCCCCTTTCATTCCACCCTTACAGTTATGTAACCCCGAACCCATGAACCCACCGCCCATGCAATCCGCCCTTTTTGAAGAAACTCCCGTCGTCGTAAGTCCGCGTAAATCACGCCGATCCAAGACCACCAAAGCCATCGAGGAATTCGGACTCAAGGCTCCCTCGAAAATGGGGAAAAACTACGTCCTCGATACCAACGTCCTTCTCCACGACCCGGCCTGCCTTGAGCGTTTCAAGGAAAACCACATCTGCATCCTAGTCGATGTCCTCGCCGAGCTCGACAAGTTCAAGAGCGAGCAATCCGAAAGAGGAGCCAACGCTCGCCGCGTCCACCGCCGCCTGACCGAGACGTTTGCCTCCGGTGGCAGCCCAACCAATGGCGTCCCTACAGAAGGTGGCGGCACGATCCGCCTGGTGATCTACGATCCCTCGGCCTGCCCGAATAATTCGGAGCGTCTTGACCAATTTTACCGCATCTTCCCAGATCGCGATCGCGTTGACCACCGCATCCTCGCTGCCTGCTTCCTTCTCCAGCAATACAACACCGATGGCCAGGTAGCCCTCGTCACCAAGGACATCAACCTCCAACTCAAAGCCCACGCAGTAAACATTGAGTGCCAGGACTACCTGAACGACAAAGTCGATGCCCGCGAGGTATCGAACTACGAAGTCCGCCGTGTTGATGTCGAGTCCAACGAGCTGCACCGCTTCGCCAGCAGTGGGGAATTGGAAATTGATCCGGAGCGCTACATCGGCTGCGAGGTGAATGAATACGTCCTTCTCTGCTACGGGGAAAAACAAACCATTCCCGCACGCCTCCAGTTCGATAATAAATTCGTGCGCCTGAATATCCCCGAGGTTTTAAAAATCCCCGACGGCCAATCGCTCAAGCCACTCAACCTCGGCCAGCGCTGCCTGATCGACGCCCTGCTCAATCCGGACATCTCCCTCGTCACCTGCTACGGCCACGCTGGCACGGGCAAGACCCTAGTCGCTGTTGCCGCAGGCCTCCATGAAATGTTTAACCGGAAATTCACTGGCATCACCGTCAGCCGCCCGGTCGTCTCCATGGGGGACCAACTTGGTTTTCTTCCCGGCTCACTCGATGAAAAAATGCGCCCCTGGCTCCAGCCCATCCACGATGCGCTGGATCTTCTGATGCGCCCCAACGTCCCACTCGGCCCCAAGCGCAAACAATCGAAATCTGGTGCAGCCGTCACCGCTAAAAAACCATACGAAGCACTGATCGAGCAGGGCATCTTGGAAATCGAAGCTCTTTGCTACATCCGCGGCCGCTCAATTCCGAACCGTTTCTTCATCCTCGACGAGGCGCAGCAACTCACACCGCAGGAAGCGAAAACCATCGTCACCCGCATGTCGCGCGATTCAAAGCTCGTCCTCGTCGGAGACCCCGCACAGATCGACAATCCGTATGTAGACAGCCGAAGCAACGGCCTCGTTTACACCCGCAACCGTCTTAAAGATCAGGCGTTCAGCGCCCACGTCGCACTCAACCGCGGAGAACGCTCGGAACTAGCCGAGGCGGGAGCACAGCTGATGTGAAACTTTAAATCTTAAACTTTAAACCTCAAAGAAGAGCCAAGGAAAATCCTTGGCGTCTATCCGCGGTTCCTCTTCTTCACCAACAAAAAAGCCGCCGGATTTCTCCGGCGGCTTTGGTTTGATTATTTCCGTTATGCTGATGCGAAGTTCTCCGCTACCACATCCCAGTTCACTACGTTCCAAAACGCGGCGATGTACGCCGGGCGCTTGTTCTGGTAGTTCAGGTAGTAAGCGTGCTCCCAGACATCGAGGCCGAGGAGAGGAGTGCTACCGCATCCGCCGAAGTCAGGCCCCATCACAGGGTTATCCTGGTTTGCGGTCGAGCAGACGGCCACGGTGCCATCGGACATCTTGCAAAGCCATGCCCAGCCGGAACCGAAACGGGTCATGCCTGCATTTGCGAAAGCCTCTTTAAATGCATCGAACGAACCGAAAGCAGCATCGATGGCCGCCGCGAGATCGCCGGAAGGTGCGCTTGCGCCGCCGGGAGCGATAACTTTCCAAAAGTGGCTGTGGTTTACGTGACCACCGCCGTTGTTACGCACCGCGCCGCGGATTTCATCCGGCACGGAAGCGAGGTCTTTGACGAGTTCGCAGATGGATTTTGCTTCGAGATCCGCTTTGCCCTCAATGGCGGCATTGAGCTTGTCAACGTAGGCTTGGTGATGCTTGTCGTGGTGGATTCCCATCGTTGTCGCATCGATGTGCGGTTCGAGTGCGTCGAAGGAATAGCCGAGGTCTGGTAGTGTGTGTGCCATAATGGTTAAATTGGTTGTTTCTCTGGTTTGTATTGTCGCGGGCATCCAAAAAAAGCATGATCGCGCCAACAGACTAACATCAACGCCATCTTGCGCCAGCCCGCAAGGGGAAATTCATTATGCCACCGGAACTCCAACCCTATCTTCCTCACATTATCACCGCCATCGCCTCACTTTTCGTGGGATGGCTGCTCACTTGGCTCGCCGCCGGGAGTAAGAAATCCGCCCTCGCCGAAAGACTGAAATCCGAGGAGCGCCGCACTACTGAAGCTGAAGCCCGCTTCGCCAATGCCGAGGCTGAGAGCGAACGCAACGAAACCGCCGCACAGAATTTCCGCAATCAGCTCGCGGAAATGACCAGCCGCATGGAAGCTGAGCGAAAAGCCGCCACCGAGAAGCAATCCCTCCTCGCGCGCGCTGAAACCAAACTCTCTGATACTTTCAAAGCCCTCTCCGCAGACGCACTCAAGGGGGCGTCTGAGCAATTCCTCCACCTCGCAAAATCCACCCTAGCCTCCCAAACCGAGGAGGCCAAAGGCGAGATCGAGAAACGTAAAACCGCTATCGAAACATTGGTGAAACCTGTCGCCGATTCCCTCGGAAAATTCGAACTCCGCATCGGCGAAATCGAGAAAATCCGTGAAGGCGCATACTCCGAGTTGAAAGAACAGGTTCGCGCCCTCGGAGAAGGCCAGCTCGGCCTCCAGCGCGAGACCGCCTCCCTCGTCAAAGCCCTGCGCCAGCCCACAGGCCGTGGCCAATGGGGCGAGATGCAGCTCCGTCGAGTTGTCGAGCTCGCTGGCATGCAGGAGCATTGCGATTTCAGCCTCCAGACCAGTACCACCACGGACGAGGGCAAACGACTCCGCCCCGATCTCATCGTAAAACTTCCGGGACAGAAAACTATCGTCGTCGATTCCAAGACGCCAATGGACGCATACCTAAACGCCCTCGAGGCAACAGAAGACGCCGACCGCGAACGTTTCCTCACCCAGCACGCGCAGCAGGTCCGCACCCACATCCAGCAGCTTTCCTCAAAGAAATACACCGACCAGTTTGACGACTCGCCGGAGTTCACAGTCCTCTTCCTACCGAGTGAATCCTTCTTCTCCACCGCCCTCCATTCCGATCCCGGGCTCATCGAGCGCGGGGTTGATCAAGGCGTCATCCTCGCTACTCCTACCACACTCATTGCCCTCCTGAAAGCCGTTGCCTACGGCTGGAGGCAGGAATCTCTCGCTCTCAACGCCAAGGAAATCTCCGCCCTCGGCCGCACCATGCACGAGCGCCTCGGCAAACTCGCCGACCACTTCTCTTCTCTCGGCAACTCCCTCAACAGCGCCGTCGATCACTACAACCGCGCCATCGGCTCCTACGAGACCCGGGTCATGTCCACCGCCCGCAAATTCGAGGAACTCAAGGCCGCCCCCGAAAACACCACCCTCCCCAACCTCGAAGGCATCGACAAAACCACCCGCCCTCTCCTCACAGCCAACCCCGAAGTAGATATCGAAGCCAATGACGACTTCGCCTTCGTACCCGAAAAGAACACCGCCTCCAAAAAAGCGGCGAGTGATCTGCGTAGCGCGTTTGAGGATTTTTGATTGAATTTCGCATCTGATGCAGTTACATCTGATGTATGAGAACCACTTTGGATATCGATTCCGACGTCCTGGAGGCGGCGAAGGAACTCGCGGCAAAAGAGAAAACGACCGCTGGACGGATCATCTCGGAGGTGTTTCGGAAAGGAATCCAATCACGGCGGACACCCGGCGCCATGGCTTCCAAAGGAAAAGACGGGATAAAAAACGGAGTTCCCCTCATGCCATCACGCGGGGATCTGGTGACATCCGAGCGCATTCGGAAGATCATGGATGACGAGGGCATCTGATGAGATACCTCTTGGACATCAATCTCGTCATCGCCCTGATGGATCCCGACCATGTGTTCCACCAGAAGGCGCACGATTGGTGGAGTAAGAATGGCAAACCCTGGGCTTCCTGCCCCCTTACGGAAAACGGCTTCGTCCGCATCACCTCCTCATCGGCCTACAGCCCCAGCCCCAGCCCCAGCCCCAGCCACACTGCAACAGTCTTGGAGATGACCTCAAGATTCGCAGACTTTGCCAGAAACTCCGATCACGAATTCTGGCCGGATGATTTCTCCATCACCGACCGGTCCCTCTTCGACCACAATCTCGTCCTGTCTTCGAAATACCTAACGGATCTATACCTCCTCAAACTGGCCTCCAGAAACGGCGGTTGCCTTGCCACCTTCGACCGGAATATTCCCATCGGTGCCATCCGACAGGACGCGACCGAGGCTCTGCTCATCCTGTAAGTTGACCTTTCTCGCCCCTCGAGAGATACCCTTTCTACATCCGGAAAACAGAGCATCATGAACCGGTAGCGTCATAAATCCACGGTGGGTATTCCGCATCGAGGAAGCGGCCACTGCCAACTTGATTTCCTGTATCAAGAACCGGCGATTCTACGGATATGAAGTGGGTTGCGTAGGCGATGATCCGGTCACCGGCCAGCTCGACATGGCATCTCCAAAGACCCTCGTGAAAACCCTCCTCCAAGATGAACAGCTAGTGTCTGACATTTTTGAAAATGCCCTCCTTCACACGCTTGGCTTCGGCAAGGCCTGCTGCCGCTGTTGCATTTGGGGAAGCTGTCCGAAAAGCACGGAAGATCGCCGGGATTTCAGGACGCCGCCGTTGATGGGATGGAACGTGGAACCAACAGACGCGGAAAAGGCCATCAGGAATACAAGATAGATGCCACAGAGAAAGAAGAATTCGAGTAAGCTGCGATCAAGGAAAAACATGCCAATAGCGGCGATAAAAACCGATATGGTGACAGCTACGGCGATCCGGTTGTGCAGATTTCTTCGGGTCATTGTATATCTCTGATTTGCTGGACAGGGAAGCGGAACCGTTCCGTTCGCCTCATCCCGTGTGCGTAAAAGCGAAAGCGTTTCTTTCAGCACTTAAGTGGAAGCCGTTATCGAGACACCATCCCTTCTTCCTTCAACCTTTCCGCGAGCCAGACCTTGACGATGGATTGTCGGGTTACGCCGACGCGTTTTGCCTCATTGTCCAGCGAGTTGATCATCCAATTCGGAAGATCCACATTCACACGGCGCTGCTCAAGGCCAGGGCGCGTCGCTGTTTTCCAATCCAAAAATGCGGAAACGTCCTCGCCTTCATCGAAGCGGCGGTCGAGTTCCTTAGCTGTGATGGTATCCTTCTTCTTCGCCATGGCGTGATCTCCTTATTGATATGATTCTGATTTTTTCTTTCCTGAGAGTGTAGATGGCCGTCCAGAGCTTGCCCTGATGCTTCGCGATGATCGCGTATCGGGGCTCATCCATACTTCTGGCGGAAATGATGAGCCTGCGCTCGTCGTTCCACAAATTCCGAGCCGAATTGAAATCGATCCCGTGCTTCTCTGCATTGGAGATCGATTTTTTCTCATCGAACTCAAAATCCATAAAGGTATAGAAATGGATCTAACTCCGGAAATCAAGCGAAAACTTGAGATCGGAATCAGCCCAGCGACCACCGGACGACTACAAAAACAAGCGGGACGATGGCGATAAAAAGCCATGCGGCGAACAGGTGGATCTTCGCGTTGGCTGGCTCCGCGACGAAGTGTCTCGACCACCTGAAGTTTGCCATGGCGGATGGGAACCAGATGCAGGCGAGGGCGAGGAAGGAGAACGCCAGATAACGAACCGTCAGCGGTAGCCCGAGCTTGAGGTAGATGGCAATTGCCCAGAAGGCGACGGTTCCAACGGATGCGATGCGCTGGAATTTCGAAGCGTGGCCGTCCGCATATTCGCCACCGTCCATCATCGTTTACTCAGCCGCCGCTCCGAGGAAGATCCGGGAAACTTTTCCTGCCTTGAACTCAAAAATCATGCCGCCGTAGATGGAGCCTACGAGGTATTTGTCACCGCCTTGCGCGAGATGCTCGGCTTCCTCCTTTTCGGTTTTATAATCGGCGTAGGCTTGGACAACTTCCTCTTTGGTCGAGCCTATGCCTATTCCACGTTCGGTCTTCAGTTCGGACGGCGCTTCGATAGTAATCGAGAACACAGCTTTCGTGCCGCCGATTTCTCCTGAAATCATGTCTGCCGAACATCCGGAACCGGTAAACGTCCATGGCTGCACGGCTTCGCCAAAAGCTTCCCAGATCTCGTCTTTTCCTTTGGCAAGCGCACCGAGTTTTTCCTTTTCACCTAGCGCAAGAACCTCGACTTCCGAGGCATCCAGACCGAGGCCTCCAATCCTGGCATCGACCATGATATCCGCACCGGTGACTTCGATCACGGCGATCTCCGAGCCGGGGCGGTAGCTGGTGGTGACCATTTCGCCCGCCTTGTAGATTCCTGCCGAGCCGTTTTTGTTCGAGAGACGAAAATACAGGCCGGAAGGCTGATTCGGGAAAGTGACATACTCGCGTGCCTCCAACTCGCTCATCACTAGCTCACTGGCTTTGCCATAAACCTTTTCCGCGTCCTCCAGGGAGATCCCGGGATGGACGCCGTCTTTGGTTTTGTAACCAGTATCCATGACATCGATGAAATCGATCACCGCATCTCCGGCGACTGTAGACTCTGCGTTCTCCTCGACCGCACTAAGTCTCATGATGGTTTTTTCATTCACGCTGATCGTCACAAGGGCAATCCCCTCGCCTTCGGATGAACGCTTGAAGGATGCTTCATTCATCGCTTCCCGCGCCTCGGCGATGGTCATTCCCAGTTTGATCAAACCTGCGGAATTCGCGCTCACCATGGGTGCAATGGCTTCGGCGAGTTGCACAGCCACAGCCACAACCTCTTCCTCCTGCGCACTTGCGGTAGCGTTCAGCAAACATGGGCTGAGTAGTGCGATGGCTAGACGAGCGGTTCGTAGAGAAGCTTTCATGGTAGTCGGAGGGCTACGAGGGGATTTAATTTTCCCCTTGTCTGGATGTAACAGTGGCCGGAGGGTATTGGTATGTCAAAGCTATCCCACGCCGTCAGCCTCCACCCGTATTTCGAAATCCGTGAAGGCAATCTCGACGCCTTTCTTGCCCTGATGCCCCAGTTCGTGGAGGCGACTACGAAGGAGCCTGCGTGTGTCTATTACGACTTTTCACGAAACGGGAACACTGTCTTTTGCCGGGAAGCTTATGTAGGCGCAGAAGGCATCCTGGCACACCTTGACAACGTCGGGGAACTACTCGGAAAATGCCTGGAACTTTCCGATTTGAATCGACTCGAAGTTCATGGGCCTGCTGATGAAATCGAAAAACTCCGTGAGCCTCTTGCGGAGCTAAAACCGGACTTTTTCATCCGGGAAACCGGACTGGAAACCAACTAACTTGGTCAGAGCCCGAGAGCCTGCCTAGTCAAAGGATCCTTCAAGGCTTCGGAAAGCAAAGGATGGCGGAGCAATGTGCTGAAACGGCCTTCCTTCGCTAGATTCATCAGCTCCGGGTCATCAACAATGATGGCGCGGGGATAAGGCCGTCCCGTTTCCGGATCGAGAACAGGCTCAAGTGGCTTGTCCGGACTTGCGGCGATCATTTTCGCCAACCGTAGGCGCGGCTGCGCAGTGAGGGGGTCGAGTTTGTCCATTAGCGATTGAGGGATCGCGACGGAGATGGAGTTTTTCAAACGTTCCGCAAGGCTCGGACTGGGAGGCGAGCTGGTGCCGAACTCTGCGGAATTCCGAATCTCGGCCACCGAGCTAGCGTGGTGGACCAGGGTGGCTACGGTGAGGCAAAGCAGGGCAGCGGGAATTATGGTAACAAGAAGCCGAAAAACCAGTTGACCAGATGACTTCGGCGCAATGTCTTCTGCGGTCTTTGGGACGGGTGCGCGGAAGAATTTGATGATTTTCCGAAGGACAAGGAGGCTCGCAAGAAAGGCTACGATCGGCAAACCCGTTGCGATCAACTCGGAAGGTTGGCCGAACCACGAAATCGCGAGGGACGGTGCCTGCTGCCATACCCGGAAGCCCACCCAGGCGCTAATTACGAGGAAGGCGGTGTTCACGAAGGTTCGTGCAAGCCCCCGAATAAACATGTATCCCGCGCACAGCCCGAAAATGATCAGGGCTGCGGTGCCAAGCGAGATTTCCGGGAGTGTGTCCATTTGGGTAAATGCTGAAATTTTGAAAACTGAAATACTGAAATCTGAGAGAAGGCCGGAGCTAACTTAGCCGAGCCTTGGGGAAATCCTGCTTCATATGGGCGATGGTTGCGACATCCATTTCCTCCGAAGAAAATCTGTAGATGATGCGATATCCACCCTCGTGGACTTCCCTGAAACCGGATTTCGGGTATTCATGAACCGGATGGCCGCAGGTTGGCATCAGAGATGTTTGTTCATCCTTTGCGATCACACGTTGAACCTGTCTGCCCGCATAAAGCTCCGAGTCACGCGCGATAAAATCATCGATCGCCCTAAGCTCGGAGCGGGATTGTTCTGACCAAACGACCGTCATGCCAAACCGAATTCCTTGCGGATTGAGGCGTGGGTGTGAGTGCGCCCAGCCTCAATATCGGCCATTCCATTATCGATTTTCTGGCGGACAAGGATTTCATACATGAGGTCATCCCAGCTAGCGGATTCCGGCAACTCCCGAACCAGTTGCGTCGCTGCGCTTTTGACAGAAGCATAGCTATCTTTAGTTTGCAGCATACTGGTAATTAGGATCAAAGGGGACTAAAATGCTAGCTGACATCGCTCAGTGACTCGCGCATCGCTGCCTCAGGAAATGATCGGTCAGAACAAGAGTCGCCATGGCCTCGACGATGGGAACAGCGCGAGGAAGGACGCAGGCATCATGGCGACCACGACCCTGGAGGGTGGTGTTCTCGCCGCTGTCCGTTACGGTATCCTGGGTGGAAATGATTGTCGCAGTGGGCTTGAAGGCAACGCGGAAAACGATGTCCTCACCATTGGTGATGCCACCTTGGACGCCGCCAGAGCGGTTTGTAGTAGTCCGGACTTTCCCGTCACGCATTTCGAAGGGATCGTTGTGCTCCTTTCCTGTCAGAAGAGTTCCCTGGAAACCGGAGCCGATCTCGAAACCTTTCGTCGCCGGTATGGAAAGCATGGCGGAAGCTAGGGCTGCCTCCAGCTTATCGAAGATTGGTTCGCCCAAGCCGGGTGGGCAGTTGCGAACCACACATTCCACGATCCCACCCACGGAATTTCCATCGGAGCGGATTTTTTTGATGTGCTTGATCATGGTCTCGACGACTTTCGGATCTGCAGTGCGAACCATGTTCGATTCAACGTCTTTTTGTGTCACAGTCGCAGGATCGACGTTGGCGTGGATGTGCTGGATGGTGCTGACCCATGCGACGATCTCGATGCCCGGGCAGAGCGTGTTTAGCACCTGTTTAGCCACCGCCGCCGCCGCAACACGGCCAATCGTTTCGCGTGCAGATGCGCGACCACCGCCGGAAGCGGCGCGGATGCCGTATTTCGCATCGTAGGTGTAGTCGGCATGAGAAGGCCGGTATTTCACCGCCATTTCCTCGTATGCAGAGGGGCGCTGGTCGGTATTTCTCACTAGGATGGAAATGGGCGTGCCGAGGGTTTTCCCATCGTGCATACCGGAGAGGATTTCCGCCGTATCAGCCTCCTTACGAGGGGTAACGATTTCCGATTGGCCGGGACGGCGTCGGTCTAGCTCAACTTGGATCTGCTTGAGCGAAACGGGGATTCGCGGCGGGCAGCCATCAATGATGACACCGACGCCACCGCCGTGGGACTCGCCGTAGGTGTGGATGCGGAAAACTTTACCGAAGGTGGAAGACATGAAACTTTAAATTTTAAACTATAAACCTCAATCTAGGTGCTTTGCTAGCTTGTGAGGCAGCAGGAAACGGAGGGTGGCTCGGCGGGACGGGGGGCTAATTTCGAGACACGTGACCGATCCCTTGCGAACTTCGATGGCCTCGCCGACCGTGCCAAGCGCATACTGGATGAAATGAGCAAAATCTGGTTCGTGCCCTACGATCATAATCCTCTCGAAATCCGGATAAGCAACGAGTTCTTCGAGCGCCGTTTCCGGAGCCATGCCGCATGCGAGCCAGGATTGGACGATGGCACCAGGCATGGCGGCCTCTTCAGTAAAAGCATCTGCTGTCTGTCTCGCACGGACAAGCGGACTGCAAAGAACCAGATCAGGAAGGCTGCTTGCGGAGCGAAGGATGCGGGCTGCGTGGCGAGCCTGCTCCACACCCTTTTTCACGAGAGCGCGCGAAAAATCACCACCGTCAGGACTGTGATTTTCGGCCTGGCCGTGGCGGAGCAAGAGCAATTCCATTGTGGGATACGATACGAGTATTACGGGAGATGGGAAAGGCCAGATTTCCAGTCTTTCAGGCTATGCTAGACAACCAGCGCCGACGCAGCTGGAATGTTACATCGTCATGCCGCCATCGACTGCCAGAACCTGACCAGTGATGTAGCGTGCTGCCGGGCTAGCAAGGAATGTGACGGTTTCCGCGATGTCGGAGGTGTTGCCGAAGGATGCGAGCGGGATTTTCCCTATGATCGCTTCCTTCACGTTGTCCGGGAGCTCTCCGGTCATATCTGTGGTGATAAAACCAGGGGCGATGGCGTTGCAGGTGACTGCGCGGCCTGCGAGTTCGCGGGCTATCGCTTTGGTGAAACCGATCAGGCCGGCCTTGCTAGCGGAGTAGTTCGCTTGCCCCGCGTTTCCGATCAGGCCGATGACTGAGGCAATATTGATGATGCGCGAGTTCTCGCCTTTCATGAGCGGGCGCATGAAGGCTTTTACAGTATTGAAAGCTCCTTTGAGATTGGTATCGAGGACGGTGTCCCAGTCTTCCTCTTTCATCCGCATGAGCAGGCCGTCGCGGGTAACCCCGGCGTTGTTAACCAGAATGTTTACCGCTCCGAGTTCGGCTGCAATTTTTTTCGCGACATCTTGGACTGCGTCGTGGTTCGCGATATCGATCGCGTATGCCGTGGAAGAGCCGGGAAATGTCTTGTTGATGTCCTCAGCAGCCGAGCCACAGCTCGATTCGCTGCGTGAGATGAGAGCTACTTTTGCGCCCTGTGAGGCGAAAGCCCGGGCGATTTCCTGACCGATGCCCCTGCCGGCTCCGGTGACTACTACGATCTTGTCTTTGAATTGCATGGTTCTGTGAAAATTAAATTTACGCGCCTATGGTCGCTGCGAGGAGCTTTCCGAATTGTTCGAGCGCGGTCGAGTATTTCCCTGCGAGTGCTGGATTTGGTTGAAGAAGGGAATCCGGTGCTGGCTTACAGAATATTTTCTGCAGAGCTTCCAGATCGTTTCCACCGACAGTGGCGGCGATGAGTGCGGTACCCAGCGCGGCGGAGTTTGCTACATCAAGCCTCTCGACTGGCGCTTGAAAAACATCTGCTACAAGCTGAGCGATTCCATCATTTTTCGAGGCTCCGCCGGTGAGGCGGATGCGGTCGGTGGTGACGCCCATCCAGGCAGAGTGGAGCTTCATGTTGAGAAACTGCCCTTCGAGAAGGGATCGAATGCGGAGAGCCGGGGTGGGTTCTTCGATGAACTCGGTCACCGGGCTTCCAAAATCGTGGCGGGGGGTGATTTCAGCCCCGTAGAATGGCAGGGTGAGGTTTTTTCCAGCGGAGAGTTCGGTGAGCTGCAAGGCTCCTTTTTCAAACGCACTCCAATCGACCCCGAGCTCATCGCGGATCGCTTCACGTGCAAGCGATCCGTTGCGGAAACAAATCAGGGACATGAAACCGCCAGCTGGATTCCCGAACACGTGTCCGAAGCCCTGCGGATCGGTCTTCGCATCCGGCATCGCGGCGAAAAAGGTATCGCTGGTGCCGAGGGAAATAACCACCTGACCCGGTGTTGTCGCGCCCATTCCAACGAGGGAAGCGGGGTTATCTCCGGTAAACGGGCAGACTTTGCAACTACTAGGCACGCCGTATTTTTCCGTAAAATATGCAGATACGGTTCCCTGCTGTTCAAGACAGGAGGCGGGAGGAAGTAGTTTGTTACCAAGATCCGGCGCAGTTGCTTCGAGCAGGTCGGTATCCCATGCGAGATCCGCAAGGTTTAGGAGATTCATTCCTGCGCCATCCCCGTAGTCGATGGGAAGGGATTTCCCAGCGAGAACTGAGGCGATGAATGAGCTGACTAGATGGATACGTGTGGTGGCACTGTAGGCCTCGCCGTCCTGCTTTGAAAACCGCCGGATCTGCGGCCCGGTAAATCGCTCGATGGCGACCGAACCAGAACGGGCACAGACTTCGGACGAACCGCCGAGCGCTGCCGTAATTTCCGCACATTCCTCACCTGTGGACGTATCCATCCAGATCGGTGAGGTGTTCCTTGTGAGTTCAGGGGAAAGCTGCTCCACCAGGCCTTTTCCCGCATCGAGCTTTGAAAGCGCAGCATCAAATCCCGCGCCGAGATAAACGGATCCATGCTGCTGCCCGGAACCCGCGATGATTTGAATCTGGGAAAGATCGGCTTCTTTCGAAAGCTTGTTGAAAAGAAGATCCAGAGCTTCCAGCCACATCAGTGGATTGGCATGGACTTCACCGTCTTTTCCCCCGGGGATGAATCCACTGGGGGATCCGTATTGCGGAAGATCATTTCCGAAATTTACCGAATGGCTAGCCAGGATTTCTCCCGACGCGGGATCGAGAATTACGGCACTGAGGGATTGAGTAGAGGAATCGAGTCCGAGGAACATTCCCGGAGTTTTGAGCCAATCTCAGGAGGTTCAAGCATGAAACAAAAAAAAGAGCGGCTGCCGAAGCAACCGCTCTTAAGATAATCAGTTCGTAAACTTCAGATTAGAAGCTGACGGAAAGCATGGTACCAGCGATGAACTCGTTGCCGGTGTTCTGGTAAGCGGTGTCATTGTCGTCACCAGTACTCCATGTATGAGCAACGAAAGGCGAGAGCGTCGCAGTTTCGGTGAATGCCCAGTCAAGTGCGACCCTGGCAGTGATGTGTCCGAGTTGACCTTGCTCTGCGAGGTAACCGAAAGCGGCTCCAGTGTTGAGCGTGAGGCAAGGGCTAAGTTCGAAGCCTTTGCTAAGTCCGAGCTCCAAGTAGCCGTCGTTATCAGTTTCGATGTCCGCGAAGTAGGTCAGGGAAGCATCGATGCCGAAGAACTCACGTGACAAGGAGAAGTAAACTTCTTGAGCGTCATCACCAAGATTGCTGTCATTCATGTAGTAGATGTATCCAACGCCAAAGGTTGCGAAACCCAAGTCCTTGGAGACCTCACCGTAGATGTCCAGCTCCTCAAGCTGAACCTGACCTGCTGGTGCAGCAGCAGAAGAATTCGAGAAGGAGCCATACCAAGCGCCAGCGCTTAAGCCGAGGCCGTTCCATTCTGTTGCCATATCGACTCCGACTTCAACCAGATCATCTCCTTGCTCTACACCACGGAAGATGTATTCGCTGGAGTATCCTGCGTGGATTTCGTATTCGACTTCAGCCAAGGCGGTGCCAGCCACGAGAGCGGTAGCAGTGGCGATGGCGCCAATTGTTTTGCAGTAGTTTTGCATAGTGTTGTTGTTAGTTTTGGTTGCTGGTAGCATCCTTGACGAAACCGAATCGGCTCAGAAAAGGGGTGTTTGTTTGGTGACGTGCCGCATACCAGATTTTATGCTGGGGCGTCCCGTCGGGCTTTATTTAACAAAACCTAAGGAACTGTCCAGCCTAAATTTGGCGCACGGCATTTCTCCGCACGGCGTTGGTTTATGAATACCGGACATGTGAAGCAAGATAAATTTTTTAAATCGTCTCGATTAAACTGAAGCAGACATAGCGGGATGGAGTGCGCCAGAGAACTGTTTAAAAAATTTGGCACGGGGTTTGCTTTTGGGAGCCGTGCTGCTCCCACGGAGAACTATCTCCATGGGTTAGGCAGCTGAATATCCGACAACCCCGACCAATATGACCAGACGACAACCAATGACATTGCGAGCCCTCGCCCTTGCGGCAGCCGCTTGCTTCGCAGTTCCCCTCATGCCCCTGACTAGTTTTAGTCAGGAGGAAGAGGCGGCCCCAGCGCCAACCGAAGAGGTGGCAGAAACCCCAGCTGCAGCCGTAGAGCCAGCACCTGAAGAGGCCGCAAACGAGCCTAGCGAATATCAGGCGCTCGTCGATGACTACAATGCGGTGGACGACGACGGTAATCCTGTTGATGTCTCCGAAGCTTTCGACTTCTTCACGGTTTCGATGCTTTGGACCGTGATCGCAGCATCCATGGTATTTATGATGCACCTTGGGTTCTCAACTCTTGAGGCCGGTCTTTGCCAGCAGAAGAACGTGGTGAACATTCTGTTCAAGAACGTCTTTATCATCTGCATCGGACTACTCACCTACGCGTTCGTTGGTTTCAACACCCACTATCCGGGTGAATTCAACGGCTTCTTCAGCATTGGAGGGCCAATCGGCGACCTCAATGATGCGAATGGAAAAACATGGGCATACGGTGGCCTTGGCCTCGCGATGACCGGTTACGGTGACTTCATCTTCCAAGCCATGTTCGCAGCTACCGCAGCGACCATCGTTTCCGGAGCAGTTGCAGAGCGCGTCAAACTCCCTAGCTTCATGATTTTCGCCACTATCCTCGTTGCTTTCGGCTATACCATCGCCGGTTCATGGCACTGGGGCGGCGGCTTCCTCAGCACCCTCGGTGGTGAGGACGGCATTGCATTCAAGGATTTCGCAGGTTCCACGGTCGTTCACGGCTTCGGTGGTGCAGCAGCACTCGCCTGCGTTCTTCTCCTCGGCGCTCGCCGCGGCAAATACACCAAGGACGGCATCAAGCCAATCCTCGGACACAGCATGCCAATGGCTACGATCGGCGTTTTCTTACTCTTCTTCGGATGGTTCGGATTCAACGGTGGATCGGTTCTTTCCGCTAACCCGGGCCCACTCGGTCTGGTCTTCACCACTACCGCACTTGCAGCCGCAGCCGGTGGATTCACCTCGATCATCACCTCTTGGTTCGTTATCAAGAAGCCTGACCTTTCCATGGCACTCAATGGCATCCTTGGTGGCCTAGTAAGTATCACTGCCGCAGCAGACGTTGTTTCCGTCATGGGAGCAATCATCGCTGGCGGAATCGGTGGTGTCCTCGTGGTATTCTCCATCCTGTTCTTCGACAAAATCAAGATCGACGATCCGGTTGGCGCAATCTCCGTCCACGGTGTTTGCGGTATCTGGGGAACGCTCGCTGTAGCGATCTTCGGTGAAGGATTCAGCATGGTTTCCCAAATCATCGGTATCGTATCGATTTACGGATTCGCATTCATCTTCTCCCTCATTGTCTTCGGCATCATCAAAGCAGTGATGGGTGTGCGGGTTGACGCTCAGGAAGAAGACGAAGGCCTCGACATCGCTGAGCACGGCTCCCCTGCTTACACGAACAGCCACAGCTAAACCTTAGTTCCCAGAACTTTCACAAAACGGGCGAACCTGAAAGGGTTCGCCCGTTTTCGTTTGCGGGGGGAGCGGCTTCGGTTACTAAAGAGCACGATGAAACGCCAGATGATCCGCCTGTCCCTAGCATTGCTGGCAGTAATTACCACCGCACTGGCGGCATGGGTATGGACTTCAGAATACGATTCGGATCCCGATCCAAAGGCACGCTTACAAATCGAGGGAGTCCAGCTCACCAAGGATAGGTCCAACGCCTGGCTGGAAATCCACCTGAGTAAAATCGGTGATGCCGAACACGATCTGCGGAAAAAGGTGAGACTCGTCACGGCTGACGGCTCGGAGCATGAACCAGCCAAGAACACCTTCGCCGGAAGCCCAGAAGCTGGATTCACGGATATTTGGTTCAAGTTCTGGCTGGAGGAGGAGGATCTAGAAGGTAAAATGGATCTTCTGATCAATGATGGCAAACTCCGTATTAAGACAAACCAAGGAGCCCCAAAGTGGGATCCCGACGGGGCAGAGGTGTTCAAATCATCAGATTGGGGGAAATCATGGCTTGGCTTTTAATCGACAACTCGAACAACCGTACGAAGCTGGCTCTTGGTGATAAGAATAGCCTGTCCGAGTGGCGGGTGGTGACACCGACTTCGGAACTGAATTCCACTAGCTTAAAAAAGTTACTCGAAGGCGTCCGCTTCGACGGTGTCGTTTGTGCTTCGGTAGTTCCGGAGAAAGCCAAGCTGCTCTCCGATTTCTTCAAACCAGTCTCCCCATTCCACTTTCTTACTCACAAGAGCCCCCACGGCTTAAAATTTGATCTCGATCATCCGGAACAGATTGGAAACGACAGACTCGCAAATGCTTTGGCGCTACGGGAAACACACGGAATGCCCGGGATTGCCGTGGATTTCGGGACGGCTGTGACTTTCAGCGTAGTTTCCGAGGAAGGAAATTTCTCAGGAGGAGTCATCGCACCAGGTATGGCTGCGATGACTGAATACCTCTCTACCAGAACCGCACAGCTCCCACAGATCGAGCTGGTGGAGCCAGCTACGGCCATAGCAAAAACTACCGTGGCCGCAATGCAATCGGGGGCAGTGATCGGCCACCGCGGCATGGTCCGGGAAATCCTCCGGGAAATGATTTCCGAGATAGGAGGCAAACCGAAAGTCATCGCCACGGGAGGAGGAGCCGCCTTCTCAGCCCCGCACATCGAAGAGATAGACATTATCGATCTGGATCTCACACTTGAAGGCCTTCGCTTGCTCGCAGGGAAGGCATTTTTTAGATAGATCTTTTACATTAGTGACACTAAGCACTGCACGGAAATGAACGATATCCCCCTCGCAATCGGCATCGACTTCGGAGGCACTAGTGTAAAAATCGGTGCCGTCCGTGGCAGTGAAATCATCGACCGCGCGCCTCCGATCGCGACCCAGGATTTCAACAATCCCGAGGAACTGATCGCTGCGATGGTTCGAGCGGTGGAAGACCTCCGCAGCCGCCACGAAGGGATAATAGCCATCGGAATCGGCATGCCAGGCTTTGTGAATTTCGAAAAAGGCATCGTTTTCAATCTGACCAATGTGCGCGGTTGGGAAAACATCCCGCTTAGGGATTTGCTCTCGAAAGCGACTGGGCTTCCCGTCGCAGCAGACAACGACGCGAACTGCATGGCTTTCGCGGAATGGAAACTCGGGGCAGGGAAAGGCTATAACCACCTCGTGTGCGCCTCTCTTGGCACCGGTGTCGGCGGGGGCATCATCATGAATGGGTCGATGGCACGGGGGGCAAGGTTTGGCGCAGGTGAGATTGGCCAGACATCCATCGATTACCAGGGGCGCAGGGGTCACTATGGGAACCTCGGCGCGCTTGAAGATTATATTGGAAATCAGGAAATCACCCGGGACGCCCTCGTAGCATACCAGGCGGCTGGAATTTCCAAAGACATCGAGGACTGCTCTCCAGCAGCACTTTCGGAAGCAGCCCGCCACGGGGATGCCATCGCCATCGAGCGCTGGAACTTGATCGGGCGCATGCTAGCGACATCCCTAATGAACGCCTGCTGGCTTCTAAATCCCGAAGCCTTGGTCATAGGTGGCGGAGTCGCCCGCGCTGGGAATCTGGTCTTTAATCCAGTCCGCGAACACCTCCTCAAACAACTTTCCGGCCCGTTCAAACACGGTCTTGCGATACTACCTGCCGCTTTCGGCCACGAGGCGGGAACCATCGGAGCAGCTGCTCTCGCGCTTGAAGCTGCGAAAATCTAATCCTCAGCTCACTCCGGAAATTTCCAGAGGAGGAGCCTCCAGGCTTTCGCCAACCCGCAAGCCCATCAGTTTTTGATACAGCGGGCTATCCGGACTTAGGAGAGTGACTTCCTTTTTCTTGTGGATCACTTCGAGTCCGCCGGATGAGGGAGCCAGCAGGAAATACGATACCTCGCGACTTCCCTGCCGTTTCGTTTTTACAAGGGCTCCCGCGTCGATCTCTTCATCAGCGGAGAAATCCCTCATCGTGAGATTTTCAAAAACCGCCAGCGTTTGCGCGAGTTCTTTCACATGCCGCGCCTGTCCGTTTGCGAGGTAGGACTCCTCTAAGCTTCGGGTATCATATTTGCTCTCAGCCTTCGAGCCGGGATCGGTCGCTGCCTCATGGGCAGCCCTCGCCGCTTTCGCCAAAAGCTCTAAACGCCCCCGCAGCTCCGCACGTATTGTTTCTACCAAATCGGATTTCATTTTCGGAAAAGAAATCTTGGCGTGGAAGAGGCAGATGGCAACGACCGATGCAAGACATCTAATTTCAGTTTTCAGCTTTTCAGCATTTGCCTAGGGAACTGACTTGACCGGAACCCCGCACCTATGCAGTTTGTGCGCCCCGTCGCTGCCTTGGTGGCATCCCGGCGGAACAAACGAACTCACTAATCGATTAGGTATGGCTGCGAAGATTTATACAAACAAGGACGCGAATCTCACTTCGCTGAAGAAGAAAACGCTCGCCGTGATCGGCTTTGGCTCACAAGGCCACGCTCACGCGCTAAACTTGAAAGACAGTGGACTGAAGGTCATTATCGGCCTCTACAAGAAGTCCAAGTCCCGCGAGGTTGCCCAGAAGCTTGGCTTCGAGGTAATGGATACGGCGGATGCAGTGAAAGCTGCAGATGTCATTTTCGTCGCAACTCCAGATACGGTCATTCCAGCCGTATATAACAAGGACATCGCCCCGCACCTCACCAAGGGCAAGACTCTCCTTTTCTCCCACGGCTTCGCCGTTCACTTCAAGACCATCGAGTGCCCTGCTGACGTGGACGTGATCCTCGTCGCACCAAAAGGCCCTGGCCACACCGTCCGTTCACAGTTCGTGGATGGCAAAGGCGTTCCCGGCCTCATCGCCGTGCACCAGGACGTTTCCGGTCGCGCTAAGAAAATCGCCCTCGCATGGGCGCGTGGCATCGGCTGCACCCGTGCCGGTGTATTCGAAACCAACTTCCGCGAGGAAACCAACACCGACCTCTTCGGTGAGCAAGTCGTCCTCTGCGGCGGTGCCTCCGCACTCGTCAAAGCGGGCTTCGAGGTTCTCGTTGAAGCCGGTTACCAGCCTGAGATGGCCTACTTCGAGTGCCTTCACGAGCTCAAGCTCATCGTTGACCTCATGAACGAGTCCGGCATCGCCGGCATGCGTTTCTCCATCTCCGAGACCGCCGAATACGGTGATGTCGCCATCGGCCCGAAGATCATCGACGCATCCGTCAAGAAGCGCATGGCCAAACAGCTCAAGGAAATCGAATCCGGAAAGTTCGCCAAAGAGTGGACAAAGGAATACGAGACCGGCTGCAAGAACTTCAACGCACTCCGCAAGCAAGGCGAGCAGCACCAGATCGAAAAAGTCGGTGCGAAACTCCGCTCCACCATGAGCTGGATCAAGCAGACCAAGATGAAGAAAGGCGCCAGCCAAGCAAGCTACGTTTCCTCTTCCAAGTAAGCGTGGTGGCGATCTTCGGTCGCCACTCTTGTTCTTTTTTAAACGCCCGGTCGCCGAAAGGTTGCCGGGCGTTTTCCTTTTCAACGGGTCACCATAGTTTGGGATGAAGTCAGACTAGATCGTTATCGGCAGTGGTATGCTGCGCTGCAGAAAGGATCCGCAGTTTAGAAACTGCGACGACCTTACTAGCGAACCGCTCTTTGGCTCCGTGGCGCGTTGCAGAGGTGGTTTCTCTCACCTACGGCGGATTCACGGTGAATTTGTTTCAGCGTGTCGCAGCCGGAAGCCAGGCTCTCGCACCGGTACTCCTCCATTCGGTTTCCCGAAAGAAACCAGCGAGGCCTTCCCTACGCTCCAGATCGCCTATCGCATCCGCCGCTTTCCCGTATCTCCAGCGGAAACCGGCCTCCTTCAAGCGTAGCGGATACGCCCACCGGCTTTTTAAGACTAGCTCCGTTTCCGTGCCCATGAATGCAGCGCCAATCTTGAGCATCCACTTGTTTGCCGGGATACCGATCGGCATCCCGACCATTTCACGGAAACAGCGCATAAAATCACGGTTTGTGGGGGCTTCAGGAGCGGTGATGTTCACCATCCCATCCATGAAAGGATCGCGCATGACAAATTCGACCGCGCGCAGGAAGTCCTCCATATGGATCCAACTCACGCGCTGGTTTCCGCTACCCATCGTCCCCGCCAGAGCGCGGTTCGTGAGACCTGTCAAAACATCATAAACGGTTCCCAGTTCATTCGCCAAAACCATCCCAGTTCTCAGGGCAACCTTGCGTGTCTCGGCAGGAATCTTTGCTTCGAAAAACGCATTCTCCCATGCTGTCGCAACATCGACCGAAAACCCCTTGCCCGCTTCGCCATTCCATTCGTCTTGGGGCTTGTCTTCAGCGTGGCGATACCATGTCGCCGTACTCGAATTGAGCCAAAGCTTCGGCGGAACTCGGCATTCGGCGATGGCTTTCCCAATGATGGCGGTCGAATCCACCCGGCTACGGATGATCTCCTTGCGGTTCGCCGCATTATAACGGCAGTTCACGCTACGCCCCGCCAGATTGATCACAAGCTCAGCACCTTCCAGCGCGTATGCCCATGGCCCAAGGGTTTTCCCGTCCCACACGAGGAACATTCCATCACCGCTCCAGCCCTTACGGCTGCGTGCAATTGCCACCACTTCCCTGCCATTCCTGGCAAAGTGACGGCAAAGATACCTACCCAAGAAGCCGTTGGCTCCGATGATTACAACTGTTGTGCTCATTCTTTCTACTCCTGAAATTTATCCCAAAATCTTAGCCGCTAGCTGGATCGCGAGCCCGTGCTTCATCGATGCCACCCGATCTGACATTTTTGAAGCGAAGGTTACGAATTCTTCGAGATCCTTCACCTGCTTGTGAAACACCTTCGCATCCTCGCCTTTTAGCCCTTTTGTCTCCTCCGCGCATCGGTTCAGCAATGCAACCGCCGGTTCAATTTCACGGCGTTTTCTTTCCTTCGCGATGATCGTGAAAATCTGCCAGACGTCCTTTTCGGCCTCATAAAAATCACGGCGGTCACCTCTGATTACAATCATCCGGATCAAGCCCCAGTTCACGAGTTCTTTCAGGTTCGTGTGGGCGTTCCCTCGGCTGACAGAAAGCTCCTCCATCACCTCGTCCGTGCACATCGCGCTGGGTGAAGTCATCAGTAGCGCGTGGATCTGAGCCATCGTCCTGTTGATACCCCATTGGGTTCCCAGAGCCCCCCATTGAGCAATGAACTCTTCTCTCGCCTTCTTCAGCTTATCTTCGGCAACCTTCATAATTTTCATTAAATACTGAAACTACGAAATTTCAAGAGATAATTCCACTTTCCCACCTAGGCGCAAAAAAACCGCTTCCCTTGGGGGAGGGAAGCGGTGGAAACGATTAGAATGAAGCAGTTACAGGGAACCCTTCAGAGCTTCGAACTTGGCACGCTTTGCGTTTAGCTCGCGCTCCAGTTGATCGATATCCTGTCCAAGGGTGAGCATAGTGCTCAGCTTGTTCTGCATACTGCCCTTGCCTGCTTTTCCAGCACGACCGCCCAAACCGGCGTTCTTCAGCCAGGAAGCTATGGTGAGCTGTGAAATGCTAAACTTAGCCGAAGCATTGCTTTGGCCGCCACGTCCATTCTTCGTATTATATTCGCTAACGTAGGTCACGACTTTGCTTTTCTCCTCAGGAGTGTAGCGCTTGCCGCGAACGATGTCTTTCTTCTTTGATGTACTCATTGCAACTCAAACCTACTACTTGCCAGAAAGGGCGCAAGAGAAAGTTATAATATTGAAAAACTTGCGAAACCTATCCTTCGAGCGTGGATATTAATTGATCAAGGTTGCTGAAGTCTTCTAACCAAAGATCCGCGCTATTACGAACCTTTTCCCTCTGCACTACGCCTCCAAAACCGATCATAAGATCCACATCGGGTTTGGTTTCCAAATCGGATATACCATCACCAATCATGACGACACGCTGTGGCAACATTGCCTTCGTCCACTCTCTTATAATCTCATTTTTGCCAAGGTTTCTCGTACTCGGATAGTCCTCCCCGTATCCAGCATACTCTCCTAAATCGTTGAAATAGAGCGGCACAGCTTCAACATGACGGATACCCAGGCGCTCGGCAAGCGGCCTGATAATTGGAGCGAAACCTCCTGAAATGATTACTGGCAACCAGCTGTTCTCAACTGCCTTGGAAACAAGTTCGGTAGCCCCGGAAACAACCGTTTCAATGTACATCCGGCACACTTCTTCAACCATCTCCTTACTAGGACGAATGATCTCCATTCTACGGCGGAACACTTCATCGAGCGGGACTTCTCCATCCATCGCGGCATTAGTCAAAGCCACTACCTCTGCAAATATTGCAGGATCCGAGAGCCTTGCTAGTTCATCAATCCCCTCAATCGATGACAAAGTTGAATCGCAGTCTAGGAATAAGAGTTTCATTTTGTGTTCCGTCAGTGGATGTATCGCAACCTCGGATCCGGTTTCAACAGCATCGAAAAGCTCAACCATGTCTCTATTGGACATCCGGATACATCCGTGACTGGAGGGAATCCCGATGAGATCCTCACGATTAGTTCCATGAATATAAATGTACCGCTCCAATGTGTTCGCATTTTCCGGATCGATTCCGCCCATACGTAATATGCGCGTCAAAATCAAGTCATCATCTGCCTTTTCCTTTTGATCCCATACACCGATGGGAACCCTAGCTTTGAATTTCGTATATAAAGGCTCACCTTCACCGACTTTTTCCGAAATCACAAAACGCCCGGTTGGCGTCCGGAAACTCCCCTCCGCGAATCCCATGCCTTTTTCAGAAGTCGATATTTTAAAAGTTCGGGCGGGCTCGTTGTTGACGTAGAGATCCAGCGATTGGCTATCCATGGAAACTTCCAGGCGTGTTGATTGGCTCATGAGTTGGTTTGGAAAACGGCAAGAGCATTGTGCCCACCCATGCCGTGGGCAAGTTTGAAGACAGGTCCGGTGACGGGCAGCGACACATCCGGAAACTGCCAACCGGGCGGTGCCGTCCTTCCGGGCAAGTTCGCCGGCAGACAGGAGTCTTTTAGAAAACGGAGAAGGATCACACTTTCCAACAGGCCGCTCGCACCCACGGTGTGCCCAACGAAAGGCTTGAGAAGGTGGAATGTGGTTGCGGGATAGGAGCCCGCTGCCGCCAAAATCGTCCTCTCGCCACGTGCTTGGATACGTGTTCCCGTTGAATGCGGGCAAATTGCGGCAGGTAATCCGAACTCGGAAATCGCCTTTTCGATCAGCAGGTGTGTCCTGCCGCCATCTTTTGGAACACCCACCGGATCTGCTCCGTCGGAGTTGTTTGCGAAATGGGAGAGCACGGTTTTTCCAGAGCCACCGGCGGAAAGAGCTATGGCCGCAGCACCCTCGCCTGGAATGAAGCCGTCCGATGAAGCCGAAAAAGGATCTAAGTCCATCCCACTCCCGAGGAGCCCGGAGGCAGCATAATTGTCCAACAGCTTCGGCACGAGCGGGAGATCTACGGCCACCACCAGCACCCGTTCGGCGGCACCACAGTCCAAAAGCATTTTCCCGAGGCCTAGGGCATCCAGTCCTGCTGAGCATCCGCTAGCAACCACATGATTCTGACCCAGAATTCCTAGCTCGATGGATATTGCAGTGGCAGGCTCGCTGTGAATCGTGTTGCTAGCGGCCATCAGCTTAAACGGCCTACGCCCGGGCCACGGATCCAGCCATCCCGCTGCATTTCCACGGCTAGTTCCTACAATGAGGGCCGTATTTTCCAATTCCTTAGCATCCCACCCAGTCATTGCCACCGCCTCCTTCGCCACATGTAACGCGGCCATGGATGCAGGACTCCATTTCCTATGGGTCAGAAGATTTCGCGGAGAAATCCAAGCTCCCGCCAAAGTTGCGTGCGAACTGTCATTTCCCAATAACTCGCTCATCATTCGGATCGCAGTGCGCCCTTGGCAGACCGCATCGAAATGCGCCTCCACATCGTGCCCGAGTGACGAAAGCGCGCCTATGCCTGTGATGGTGTGTGAGTTGGCTATCCCTTCCGGTATCAAGCTGAACGCGGACGGCAACCCCAAAACAGAAAATCCTTTCGTTTTCATCCTTTGCCCCCAGGCCGCACATGCCCCATAAGCGGCGTGCAGATGAAGTCCGTCCTGGAAACTATCAATGGAGGTGCGCAGTACCTCGAGAAGCGCGGTGTGTCCGATGCGCGACGAAACATGGAGTATCTACTTGCCCATGGTCTCGGTTGCAACCGCATGCAGCTCTACACCCAGTTCGACCGACCGCTTGATGAAGATGTCTTGGTGCCACTACGAGATTCCCTGAAAAAGCGTGGCGAAGGCATCCCACTGCAACATCTCCTCGGCACCGTCCCGTTTCACGGCAGGGACTTTATTTGCGACGGACGCGGCCTCATCCCCCGCCCCGAAACCGAAGAGCTCGTGGAAATGATGCTGAAAGACCTCCCAGACGGCTCACTGGAAATCCTCGACATGGGTTGTGGCTCCGGCGTCCTCGGCCTGACACTAGCCGCCGAACGCCCAGATAGCCGCGTTACCCTCGTCGACGTTTCCGCCGACGCCCTCGCCCTCACGAAAGAGAATGCCGAGAAACTCGAAATCAAAAACGTAACCCTCGTCCGCAGCGATTTGTTCGAAAATCTCACCGGCACATTCGACCTTATCGCCGCGAACCTTCCCTACGTTCCGGATGGTGAAGCGAAATCCATGGAGCGCGAACTCTCCCACGATCCCGCCCTCGCCCTCTTTTCCGGAGCGGACGGCCTGGATTTACTCAACCGCTGCGTCCCGGATTCCTTCCGCTTCCTGAAACCCGGCGGACTCCTCGCCCTTGAAATTGGCCACGATCAGGCTTCACAGCTCCGCATCTCTTTGGAAAACTGTGGTTTCACCGAAATCGAAGTCCGCAAAGACCTCTCCGGCATCTCACGCTTTCCTTTCGCCAGACACCCCTGACATCACTCAAATTATATGGATAAACTCGTCGTCCACGGCGGCTCCGTTCTCAAAGGAGCCATCAACATCTCAGGATCGAAAAACGCTTCGCTCCCCATTCTTGCCGCTGCCATCCTCACAGGGGAAGACTGCATCATCCGTCGTGTGCCCGATGTCTCGGACACGAATTACATGATCCAGATCCTCAGCGCCCTCGGTGCTGACGTTGAGCGCTCCTCTGGCACCGTCCGTATCACCTGCGCGGATATTACCGATGAGGCACCCTACGAACTCGTCCGCCGCATGCGCGCCTCGATCTGCGTCATGGGACCATTGCTCGCTCGAAAAGGCCGGGCTGTGATCTCCCTGCCCGGCGGTTGCGTGATCGGAGACCGCCCCGTGGATCTCCACCTCAAAGGCATGGAAGCCCTCGGAGCGAAAGTGGAATTCGAAGGAGGAAACATCACCCTCACCGCACCGAATGGACTGGTAGGTGCGGAAATGGATCTGCGCGGCGACAGCGGACCTACCGTTCTCGGTACCGACAATGTGATGATGGCCGCAACCCTCGCCGAGGGAATCACCGTCATCGAATCCGCCGCCGCCGAACCCGAAGTTCTCGACCTTGCGAATTTCCTCAACTCACTCGGAGCGAAAATCACCGGTGCCGGCACTCGCCGCATCGTGATCGAAGGTGTTAAAGAACTCAAAGGAGTCGAGCACACCGTCATCCCCGACCGCATCGAAGCCGGAACGTTCATGGCCGCTGCAGCGCTTGCAGGTGAGGGAGTAACTCTCAACCGCGTCAACCGCGAGCACCTGAAAGCAATCACCGCAGCCATCATCAAGTCCGGCCACAGCGTCGAGTTCAACGAAGCTGGGGACTCCTGCTTCATCCAGCGCGGAGAAAACCCCCAAGGCGTAGACCTTACCACTTCCCCCTATCCCGGCTACCCGACCGATATGCAGGCCCAGATGACTGCGCTACTCGCCACCACCCCGGGCACCAGCGTGATCAAGGACACAATTTTCCCACAACGCTTCATGCACTGTGCCGAGCTGAAGCGGATGGGTGCCGATATCAAAATAGACCACGGCACCGCCATTGTCCGTGGCGTGGAGCAACTCTCCGCAGCCCCCGTCATGGCCTCCGACCTTCGTGCCTCCGCCGCCCTCGTCCTCGCCGCACTCCGAGCGAAAGGAACCACGGAAATTTCCCGCGTTTACCACATCGACCGCGGCTACGAGCACATCGATGAAAAGCTCCTTATGCTAGGCGCAAAAGTCGAGCGGGTGCGGGTTTGATGGAACTCGGGCCCTAGTCAGCAAGCCCTCTCCCAACCTGCGGACTAAAGTCCGCGCTCCTCATTACCGCATCCTTGGATTCAGCGCGATCTGCGCGAGATCCGCTAGGAGATTCGCGGCGACGATTAGGAAACCGTAAAACAGAACCAATCCTTGGATCAGGAAAAACTCGCGGTCTGTGGCTGCGTTGACGAAATGCTGGCCCATGCCAGGGATTTGGAAAATTGTCTCGATTACGAACGATCCGGAGATCATCGCAGCGAAGGCGGGGCCGATGAAAGCAACCGCCGGGATGAGTCCACCTTTCAGCGCGTGCCGAGTGATAATCTTCCTTCCCGGGACACCCTTTGCCTTCGCGGTGCGGATATAATCTTGGCTAAGAACATCCAGCATGCCACCGCGCGAAAGGCGCGCGAGGTAGGCGGCATTGATAAGGCCGAGCGTGATCGCTGGGAGTATCCAATCGGTTGGAGAAGACCAACCAGCGACATTGATCGAATGGAGTTTCAATCCGGCACCTACCGCCAGTAAAGGTCCGATCACGAAACTCGGAAGGCAGATCCCGATCATGGCGAAGGCGAGGCAGGCAAAATCGGTGGGGGAATTTCTCTTCACCGCCGCAATCACGCCCGCCGGAATCCCAACGAGTAGTGCAATACCCATAGATGCAAGGCCGAGCGCCATGGAAACGGGGAAGGAGTCACCAATGACCTCGGAAACCTGCACCCCGTCTTTCTTGATCAGCGGCCCCATATCCTGCCGAAGGACGAGATTCCGGAGATACAGGCCGTATTGAACGGGCCATGGCTTGTCGAGCCCAGTGGAAGCTTTGAGCTCTTTGAGGATGTGCTCGGGAACCGCTTTTTCATCCGTGTAAGGACTGCCCGGCATCAGGCGGACGAGGAAAAACGTTAGGGTGACCAGGACGAAGAGCGTCAGCAGGCCTTGGAGGAAGCGGGATGCGAGAAGCTTGAGCATGATTTAATCCTGCGGGACGAGTTTCAGGTTTTTGAACGGATGGTTGTCCAGAAGCAGCGGCTCCCAGCCTTTCACCGAAGGATGGATCAGGTAATTTTTCCCCCACCATGCAATCGGTGTGATCGGAGAATCTTCAAGCAGGATGGACTCCGCTTCAAACAACAGTTCGTAGCGAACAGCAGGATCGGTGGCCTGAATCGATTCCTCCAGCTTGGCGACGAAAGGCTTGCTGTCCCAACCGGTGTTGTTGTTGCCGTTGTCCGGAGTCCACATTTCGAGAAACGTCAGGGGATCGATGTAGTCGCCTATCCACCCGCCCGCGACGATGTCGTATTCTAGACTCTGGGTTGCCACGATATATGCAGTCCATTCTTTATTCTCGATCTCAACCTCCACTCCGAGATGCTCCCGCCACATCGCCTGAACTGCGGTTGCGAGTGTCGCTGCCGTTTCCCGTGATGCGATGAGAAGGCCAAGCCGAGGAAAGCCCTTGCCACCCGGGTAGCCAGCCTCCGCGAGGAGCTTCCGGGCTGCAGCCGGATCAAAGCTAGTGCCGTGTGGCGGATCATAGTCGCCCATCGGGGGAGTCATCCCATAGGCAGGCAGATATCCTCGGAATACGTTGTCGCAAAGCGCCTCTCTATCCAGCGCCATGCTGAGGGCGCGGCGGACACGGACGTCATCCAAAGGTGCCCTGGTTGTATTGAAACGGTAGAGAACAGTCCCCAGATACGGCTCCTGCCTTACTGCGGAGGGATCGACTTTTTTCATCAGATCCACCACCTCGGGAGCCGCGCCGTAAGTTACATGGAGCTGGCCGTCGCGGAACATCCGAGCCTCGGTGAAGACGTTGGAAATCGGCAGGAAACGGATGCCATTGAGCGTGACGTTTTCCGCATCCCAGTAGTAAGGATTCCGCTCCACCTCGATGTGGGCGTTGCGGCGGAAAGACTTGATCCGGTAGGGGCCGTTGGATACGAGGTTTTCCGGCTTGGACCAGAGGTTTCCGATCTGAGCGATGGTTCCGTATTCCAGCACCTTGTGCTTCGGCACCGGATACCAGGTGTAGTGCTTGAGCAGTTCGCGGAAAAACGGGGTCGGACCTCGTAGAGTCATCTCGAAGTTAAGCGGGTCGATCACCTTCATTCCCACAGTTGAGAAATCCTTGGTTTTCCCAAGGTTAAAATCCTCCGCACCCTCCATAAAGTAGAGCATCGAGGCGTATTTAGCACCGAGACCGGGACTCAGGATGCGCTCGTAGGTAAAGGCGAAATCTTCCGCGGTAACTGGATGACCGTCAGACCATTTTGCATCCGGCCTCAGCGTCGCCGTCCAAACGGTGAAAGTTTCGTCCGGAACAACCTCCAATGCGACACCTCCCGGAGCAGCCAGATCCTCAGTCGGATGAAAGGCGATCAGACCCTCGAAGAGTGCACGGTTGATGTTGCTTTCAAGAACACCGGTCACCACCTGTGGGTCGAAACTCTTCGGGTCGCTGGAATTTGCGAGGAGAAGAATCCCATCTTTGGTTGCCCGATCCACCTGGGATTCCTTCTGGCAGGAAATCAAGGAAAGACAGCTAATAAAAATTGCGAACCGGAGTAGCATCGTGATGGGAGTAAGATGTCAGGTTTCCACCCGCAATGCAAATGCAGGAAAGTCACCAAAGGTATTTCACCCCGAAGATTGCATTAAATCCCGGCTCGTTCTGGCCAGAGCCGTGGAGCCGGTAGTCGTCATCAAGGAGGTTCTCGAGGGCGGCGGTGAGCTGAATATTTTCCGTGGGATTGTACCCGGCGCGGAGCGATACGGCGGCGTAGGCAGGTGTGCCACCGGTCGGGATACGCTGAATATCTCCCCTGTCCCTGCTCGAAAGTTTGTCCGCTTCAGCGGATGCGAAGATACGCCCTTCAATCCACAATGGTTTTTCCACGTGATCCCAACGCAGAGCCACCGAACCGCTTAGCGGGAGGAGGCGGGAGAGATATTCTTCCTGCTCTGGGCCGCCGATGAAAACCGGGGTCTTGATACAGCCCTCCTGCCAGGAGGCGAAGCCGGAGAGAGTCCACTGATCTGCGAGTTTGTAAAATCCCTCCAACTCGATCCCATAGATGTATCCGTCACTACCGTTCGTTGTGACGGTAGGTGAGTTCGGCGCGAGTGCAGTTAGCACGGAAGTGATCTGATTGGAGATATCCGTGTAGTAAACCGCCGCGCTAAATCCGTAGTTACCGGAGTCCTTGCGCACACCGACTTCGACCGTGGTAAACTCCTCGGGCTCGACGGTCAGAGAACCAGCCGCTGGAGTCCCGGAGCGCGAAGTGACATTACCTGAAAGATCGTTGAGATTCGGCGCACGGAAAGCTTGGGAAACACCACCAAATACTAGCCACTCGTCGTTGATCCGGTAGGTGCCGCGGACGGAGGCGGAGATATCGTCCCAAGAATCAGAGGCACTCGCGTTCGGATTCGCGGCTGAGATGAAATTTTTTCCCAACTCCGCACGCGCGTAGGTGTAGCGGACACCAGTGGTCAGTTCGAATTTTTCGCCGAACGGGCGGATATACTGAGCATAGGCTCCGAGGAGATCATAGGTGGAATCATCGGCCAATGGACGGTTCGAAGGATCGAAGGCAAAGCCCGCCCCAATGTCGCGTGCTCCATAGGAATCGACCGAATCATGGTAGTAATCGAGACCATAGACCAGCGACCCGCCCGCAAGATTGGAAGTCAGTTCAAGGTCTATGCCCGTGGTATTGGTATCATTAGTCTGGTAACGTCTATCGCCTACCTTGCGGTTCTGGAACTCGCTCTCGGAAGATGTCTGGTAGGAAAAGGTAGCGGTCAGGCTCCGGATCGGAGCGTCGGCCCGTTCGTTTTCATGAGCTATACGGAAATATGTCAGGCTGCGTTCTTGATCGATATCACGCGTGATAAAAGTTCCCGGAGCTGTGACTTGATTGCCATGGATCCAACCCGGATTATTGAATGTAGAATGCCAGCGAGAGACGTTATCCTGGTTGAGATACTGGTGAACAAGGGTCAGCTTCGTCTGCGAGGAAAATGCATAGTCGATCCGCGCGTCGATCGCCTCCTCAGGATAGCCAGTACCACGCATCAGCCCGACGGACGAATCCTCGATATCGCCGAATTCCTTCATGGAAATGCCGAGGTGGAGTCCGAACTTTCCGCCTACACCAGTTTGCGTTTCTACGCGACCGATGTGGCTACCGCGTCCGTTGGAACGGTATTCATAGTAGGCGGAACCGCGGGAAAACACCTGACCAACCACCTCGTTTTCGAAATCCGCGAATTTCGTAAATGCGTTCAGCGTTCCCCCGGCGGCATCGGAGCCGTAGAGAACCGAGCCCTGGGAGCGGATCAGCTCGAATCGATCGAAGGAATAGGGATCCACCGTATTCCAATATTGGACGGGGCCGCCCCGGAAGGTGGAGTTATTGAAGCGAACACCATCAATCAGAAGAAGGTTCTGGCGGCCAGTGAAGCCCCGAATAAAAGGAGAACCATGGCCGTGTGCCGTTTTCTGGACGAGAACCCCCGGAGTGTAGCGGAGTGCATCCGGCAGGGTTCTAACCGTGTTTTCTTGGAAATCCCTAGAAGAAAACAGCTCGCTTGAATATGCGGCGGTCTTTGCCGGGGTTTCGGTACGGGTAGCGGTTACCACCAACGGATCGAGAAAGTCCTGCGCTGCGAGTGGAAGGATGAAGGCTAAAAACAATACGTTTATGGAGCGCATAAGTGGAAGAACTACGAGCGTAGGAAAGGAAATTCAAAAAAAAATGGCAACGAGTCGTGCCCGTTACCATTCGTAAATATGGATAAAAAATCAGACGCCGTATTTGAGGAATACCTTCAGGTCGGCAGGCAGCGGCTTATCGACCATGATGTATTTCTCATAAAACTTGGCGAGCGCAGCGGCTTCAGTAAGACGAGTATATCCGCCTGAGCTTTTGTTTTCGTCGTCCGTGCCCCATACAGCGATAGCGGTCTGGATTTCCTCATCTGCAAGATACGTCCGAAGGGCATTGAGAGCCGCATCTTGGGCGATCTGTTCCGAGCCACCTGCATCAGCCGTAATTGCAACATTGTAAGAAATGATCGCTTCCGCGCTACGCTTTAAGTTCTGAAGGGCAAGGCCTTTGCAGTAGGCAATTTGTGCGCGCTGTGAGCCGGGAAGAACTTCCTCATCACGCTCGGATGCGATAGTCCAGACGCGATCCCAACTTAAGCTACGCACCGCATCCCACATGATGTAGAGATCCAGTTGGCGGAGCTGGTGGTCACGGCTAAGGGGAGTCTTAATGAAACCCTGGAGGGCCTTGGTAAGCCCTTCAAGATCACCCTGCTTGCGCATGCACTCCATCTCATAAAAGGCAGACAGCGTATGGTAGTTGTCCTTAAATTTCGAGATTGGCGCATAGTAATCTTTGACCTCTGCGAATTTCGCCTGCGCGACCTTATACTTGCGGGCTTCGTAAAGATCCATTGCCTCCGTGTATACCGTAGGCTCCTTCAAGAAAATCGCGGTGAAATCCGAGATCTTCGCATCGGTGAAAACTGTGGAGGCAGAACTGGTCTTGTAGCGGATACGGGTTTCGGTAGCAGCAAGAATCCATGCTTGGAAGTTATCGCCACCCTCTTTCGCCATCATCGCTTCGGTTTGGAAAGCATTCTCGGAAAAAGCCGGAACAGCCAGAACCGGGATCAGCAGGGAGAGGAAAAGTTTTTTCATAACGTATCAGTAAGTTTGGGTTTGAATGGGGGGGCTTAGCGGCGCTTCTTCGCTTCTTCCTCTGCTTTCTTAAGTTGCTCCATGGACTTGATGTTTGGATTCGCCACATATGTCTCAACGAGTTTTTCAACCTCTCTCCAGAGGGCACGATCTTCTGGGGAAAGCTTGTCCTTGAAGCGCCCGGTCAGCTCGAGGAAGCGCCATCCGCCGTTGTAGGCACCCTGGCGATCGGAGACGATTTTCGGATTGTCCGATTTCCGGTTCCTTTGGAAGGAAAGCTCCATCCAGCGCTTGATCGCTGGTGCAGCGATTTTGATGTAACCCATGTGGGCGGACCACACTTTAACATACATCGCGATTGCATCGTCGGTCTTACCGCGTTTCTCAAACGACTGAGCAAGGATTAAACCCACTTCCGGAGAGAATTTACTAAATCCGAGTACCAGGCCGGCTTCTTCTTCGCGATTGAGGTATTCATTGGCACGCTCGGCGGTCATTGCATACTCCTTTTTCGCCATCAGAATCTCGATAATGCGGAAGAGAGCGAACTCACGCTCCTTCTTTTCTTGGGAGTCGGTAAAGATGCGCTCGAAATCTTCCAAGGCGTTGGTCAGATCTGCATCCTGCGTGGATTCCCCGTAAACATCCGCACGCCCGAGGAGAGCCGCGAAGCGGTAAGACTGATCCTCGCGGGAAAGCGCCTCGCTATAGTAAGGAAGCGCCTCGCGGGGTGCAGAGGTGTTTGTCCGTAAGTAGTCCCCGAGCTTCACGAGGATGTAGTTCGAGAGGTCTTTCAGATCGAAATCGAATTTCAGGTTTTTGAAAAGAATCGTGATCATTGCCTTCGCGGCACGCTCCTTTGCTTCGTCATCCTCGCTGGCTTTCGCAACATCTTCGAAAACGCCGATAATGGCGATACGGAGCAGGGCGCGGGCGGCCTTGTCGTTGTTAGCGATATCAGGGAACAAGTAGTAATGATCCTTGAGTTCCTGCGGGCTGTGGCTCTCCAAGTAAACATCGGTATAAGAGTTAATCGCTTCTTCCAAGCCAACCGCTCCAGGGATTTTCGCCATTGTGGAAATGACTTCCTGGAGGCGTTTGAGAGCTTCCTCGCCACGGCCTACTTCGCTATATGCGCGAATTTGCGCAACAGCCACCTGGGCGCGATACGGCGAGCCAGGGGAGTATTCTTCCCAATACTTGTCGGCAAAAGGAACGGCGTCCTTCACGCGAGGGCCGGGTTCCTTGCCCTTTGCCACATCGCCAAGCATTGCGACAAGATAGTAAAGCGCTTCACCGGCAACACCGTCGTTACCTCGGATTTCTGCGATTTCAAGAGCCTTGAGGTAGCACTCTTCGGCCGCCTCAAGTTCTTTTTCCCCTTGGAGCACGTTGCCCCGCAGGTTGTAGGCTTGGTCGGCAACAGGGGAATCCGAGAACTCCGAGATCACGCGCTCAAGCTTCTTAAGAGCACCTTCTGGTTGCTCCTCAGCAAAGTGAGCATTTGCACGGTCATAAAGTGCGAGCGGAGTGTAGGACTGATTCTCGGCGTCCTTGTATTTCTCAAGAAACGCATCGAGCAGGCTGGCTGCCTTTGACCAGTATTGCAGGCGAGAGACGTTCGACGCTTGGAAATATGAAGACGACTGGATGAAGATACTTTCCGGGTATTTTTCCACATGCTGGTCGAGCAGAGGCGCAGCCATGTCATACTGGCCGGTGTAGAAATAGGAACCACCGAGAACGAAGAGCGCGAGGTCGTGCTCAGGGGTGCCTTCCGGAGCTTTCTTATTGTCGATGATGTCCGAGGCAATTCCGATGCAGATTTCATATTTCCCGTCGAAAAACAGGGAAGAGAGCATCATTTTCTGAACCGCCGGCTTGTAGCTGGAATCCGGATAGGCCTTGAGGAACCTTTCCCCATACTCCTGGGTAGCGTAGACGTTGCTAATAATCGAGGAAGTGCGGATGAGGTGGTAGAGGTTGTCTTCACGTTTTTCCGCCTTCGGATAGTAATTTTCCAACTGGTAATAAGCCCCGTATGCTCCGTGAGTGTTCTTATGGTTCTCGTGGATGTATGCGACCGCTGCGAGCTTGATCATTTCGATCGACTTGTTGCCGCGCTGCTCGCTTTCTAGATCGGTAAGCTGTTTTTCAAGCTGATCCTTGTAGAGCCGAGCCCCGCCGTCTGCGACGCGGGTGAGGTTGCCCATGGCACCTATGCGGTTCCGGAGATCCTCGATGGCCACGTCAGTTGGCGGGACGAACTGATAGAGGTTCATTGCTACTTTCAGCATTTCCGCAGAGATGGCATCACCAGCGAGCTTCATGAACACTTTGGAGAACCGTTGCATCTCATATGGAGGGATGATAAGTTCTCCGCGGTTTTTGCCGATGAAATCCAGAAGAACCTGCTCGTCCTCCTTGCTGATTGCCGCAGCTACGAGGGACTGGAAGCCGGAAACGATTGCATCGTTAGGGGTCGGGAAGGTATTCTTGTTGTTGATCGCGATTTCAAGGTGATCGTTGCCCTCTGGGATTTTCTCGAGGCGGTAATGGCAGATCGCCATGTTGATGTGGAATGCACCTCGGGGATAGCCGTCGCGTGCTTTGTCGCGTTCCTCGAGGAACTTTTTCCATTGGTTGATGGCCAGTTCGTAATCTTCTGCGCCCATTGCTGCCTCACCCCATTTCAGGAGTGCCTTTTTTTCAAAACGGTTACCTCCGCCCGCTTTGCCTTTGCCTTTGTTGGGGAAATCCTTGTAAGTCGCTTCAAAGGACTCCATCGCTTCACCAAACTTCTTCAGCTTGAGCTCACAGACTCCCTTACGATAATAGATGTTTCCGAATTGCGGGCCGAATAGTTGGAGAGCTATCTTGCCACCGTAGCGATCCACAGCCGCCTTGTTGAATGCGAGTGCCTGCTCCCATTTGCCGGCTTTCATCGAGGCGAGCGCCTTGTTGACGAGGCCGCCGAGATCGTCTTGCTCTTGTGCGCAGAGCGGCACGGAAGTAACCAGTAAAGTTAAGGTAAGGGTAAAGGCCAGGAGTAGTTTTTTCATGTCTGAAATTTTTTCAAGAAATAGGGGGACGGGGTTTTGTCAAGATTTCGGGAGCCGGGAACACTCGGCAAGTTTCCATTAAATAAAGGCCGCCGGGAGATACCTGCATGAGGGAACGTCCGACGGCGCAAAATATTAGGAGAAAAACGTTAAAGCTTTCACTCGAGGAGATCGGTGAAGGTGACCGAGGAGATTCCAGCGCCGGAGAGGGCGTTAAGCACGTCAATCACGCGCTGTTGGAAAGCACCGGGGTCAACATACACCTGAACTAGCGGCTTGCTTCCGGCACTGTTTGCAGCGGCGGAATACAGCTCGAGCTGGCTGTCAAGAAGAGGCACCTCGCGAGTGCTGACATCGGTATCGAGCGGCTGCTGTCCGGCACCGGTTCCTGAGAAAATCGCACCGGAGGCATCCACGCGGATGAACATCGGCTCGATCTTTGGCTGCTCGTCGGCAGGTGGGCTGGATGCCGGCAATTGGAGACTGAGATCCGTTTCGCGGGGAGTGATCGTAGAGGTGACCAAGAAGTAGATGAGAAGCAGGAAACAGACGTCAATGAGTGACGAAATATCGAGATCCGGATCCGGTTCCGGTTCTTTGGTTGATTTTTTATGTCGGGCCATGCGGAGAAGTGGGTTATTTGGTTTTGAGACCTTTGTGGGTCTTGTAAACGGCGAAGATCACTTGATCTACACCGGCCGTAGCAGCTGCGCGGATGGCGGTTCGGGAGTGCTTGAAAACAGCATTCAGGTCACCCCGAAGGTGAAGCTTGGATTCCTCACCAAGTGCGTCGTTCGCTTCCTTCTGAGTTTTGACGAGGTCGAAGATGTCGGTCTCGTCTTTGAGAATCACATTGAAGTTCTCTGCCGTGTAGGTGCCGTCTTCGTGAACGTTGACGACGATACGACCGCTTCCGTCCTTCTGTTTCTCGGAGTTTTTCGCAACCGGAGGGAGAACCTCCGGGTCTGTCTGGACGATGATCGCAGTGGCGTTGACGATGAAGAAGATGAGAAGCAGGAAGACCATGTCGATCATAGGCGACATATCGACCTTTGCGTCATCATCAGCAGCAGCGCTGGCCTTTCTGAGTTTTGAGGATGCCATGGGAATTTTTGGTTAGCAGGATGGTTGAAACGAAGGGAGGAATTGCCGGAATGACAACCCTCCCACGGGCTTCCCCACTGCTTAAACGGCGATACCTTCTGGGATCTTAGCGTAAAGGGTGTCGGCGTTGACGGTAGCAACGGCGGCGTTAAGAAGTTCCTCGGCGGTGTGGACGGACTCTGCGACGAGTGCGTTGTATTTATTCTTCAGGATGAAGTAGCAAAGGATACAAGGAATCGCGTTGAAGAGACCCCAGAGGGTAGTAAGGAGGGCGACGGAGATATCACCGGCGAGAGCGGACGGATCGGCGGCACCTGCGGTCTTGAGGGTTCCGAAGGCGTTGACCATACCGATAACCGTTCCGGTCAGTCCTAGCATCGGGGATGCCTGGGCGATGAGGGAGATGTAGTTGATCCACTGCATGGACTTGCGGGACTCGTTGTTGGTGAAATCCGCGATGGCGTCTTCAACCTGGTCACGACCGAGTGTTTCCGGCTGGTTCGCATCAATGTTCGGGAACGAATACGCAATCATACGCCCGAGGTAAGAAGGATGGGAGGCGGCGAGCTCGATGGCGGAGCGGACGCGGCACTCAGTCATGTGCTCCATGAGCGCGGCCTGAAGATCAGAAGGGCAAAACTTCGCTTTGGTAAGCGACATGAAGTTGTAAACAGCGAGCGCGATGAAGGCGACCACTGCAATCCCGATCAAAATCATTGTTGGTCCACCGTTGAGCACCCAGCGGTCGAGGAGAGTTTCTTTAACTACGTTTTCCGCTTGGGCGAAAAGTTGTGGCGTGGCAAGCAGAGTGGCTACGATTGCTGCGGACGCGGTGAAGCGAGGACGGTTGGCGAGTTTTTGTGTCATTGGTCGTTAGAAGGTTCTCTTGGAATTGCTGGTGAGTTTGGAAATTAAGAGGGTTTCGGCAAGAAAGATTTTCAGGAAAAATGCAGAAGTTTTTTTTGCAAACCAAGACTATCAGCCGCAGCGGTCCGTCTGGGTGAAAGAGTAGTAATCCTGCATTATCTACTGGAACGCGCAGCCCGGTGAGTTTCTTGGAACAAACTAAACCAAAACAGCTATGCAGCCTATCGCACCAAGACTAGCAGGAACACCATTCCTCAGAGCAACCGGGAGCCGAACAAGATCACTGCTGCAAGGGCGAGGAAGACGAGACCAAGGGCAATTTTGACGGAGAAGGTGTGGCGGGTCTGGAAATCTACGAGCGCCTTATTACTCATGCCGCAGAAGGCGAGAGCGAAGATGACGATAAGCGGCAGGATGAAGGCGAGGTTTATTGTGTTGGTTTCTTCTTCGTCAATGAGAAGTCGGAGGCATCCGGCCTCTCACTAGATTCTTCCGCCGATAGGCGGTTCCCCCGCGGGGAAAAAATTTTGTTCGTTTGGATTTCTTGGTTTTATGCTGCCTTTTTACAGGTTGCCGGACGGTAGATTTCCTATGGCCTGGAGCCGCCCAGCGAGTCGTGGGGACGCCACCTGTTGTAGCGCTTGAACGAGTCCTCTAAGATCGTTTCGAGTTCGGGTAATGTGGAGAACTCGCGCAGGTGGAGTTCGTCGTATTTGATGGTTCTCCACAACCTTTCGATGAACACGTTGTCGAGCCATCGGCCCTTGCCGTCCATGCTGATGCGGATACCATGATCGGTGAGACGTTCCCGCCAGGCACGCGAGGTGAACTGGCAGCCTTGATCGGTGTTAAAGATCTCCGGCGCTCGACCCGCCACTCGCACGACCTCGTCAATGAGTCGACAGAGCTGGATTTCGCGCGCTCCAGGATTGTCGGGCGGCGGAGTGAGTCGGTTGCGGTTGACGTCCACCAGTTCGCATTGGCGGCGGATGCTAAGCTGGTGACTGTCGCGATCGATCATTCTCTTACGCTCCTTCACCGTCCCAGCTCCTTGGACTTTTTTTGCAGCCACTCCATTTCTATGGTGAGCTGTCCGACTTTTCATTCCAGGCGGGCTTTGTCTCTTTCGGCAACCTCGGCTTCCTGCCGGGCATCCTTGCCGTCCTTTTCAAAGACGAGGTGCGGCTATCGAGTAACTCCTTCTTCCACTGGCTCACCTGCACGGGATGCCGTTCGTTTTCATCGGCGATCATGCCGACTGTTTTGATTCCCCGCGCCGCCTCCATGGCGATGCGGCTTTGAATTCGGCGGTGAAACTCCTTCTAGTTCTTCTTTTTGACATGGTGTTGTGTGGGTTGATTTTCACCAACCCGAACACCGCCTCAAACTAATTAAGCCCCTGGCTCCGTTTTGCCGGTCCGGCTCTCACTCAGCTGGCGGACGAATGATAACTGTCGCATCCCGGGAGCTCTCCGGAGCAGTGGAACGGAGCTGCTCCTCATCGGGCAAGGCGAGCATGTCCGGCATGCGCAGACCGTCGTCGGCAGGGGCGGGCACGATTGACTCGGATAGGGTGGCTGCCTGCTTGGGTTGTCCCTTCGGCCCCTCAGCGATGATCAGCGCTTTCTTCGGCGAGGCGCATGATGCCAAGCCGAGTGCGAGGAAAAGGATGAATGGATTTTTCACAGAAAGCAGAGTTTAGCGCGATTCGATGGAAGGAACCGGGATGAGGGTTTTTGGACCAGTGTAGAGAGTGAGCGGGCGATAAAGGCGGTTGTCCCGTAGCTGCTCAAGGACATGGGCAGTCCAACCCGAAGTGCGGGAAATCGCGAAGATCGGCGTGAAAAGATCGGTCGGGATGCCGAGGGAGTAATATACCGTAGCGGAGTAGAAATCGACGTTGGCTTCGAGCTTCTTGCGCTCACGCATGATTTCGGCAATGCGCTCGGACATCTTGATCCATTTCGGCTCGCCAAGTTCCTCGGTGAGCTGGACGGCCAGTTTCCGGAGATGAGGAGCGCGCGGATCGAGCACTTTGTAAACCCGGTGGCCGATTCCCATGATCTTCTCTTTCCGTTCCAGCTTACCCTCGACCCATTCATCGACTTTTTCGAGTTCGCCGATTTCCTGGAGCATGTGGATGACCCCTTCATTGGCACCGCCGTGGAGAGGGCCTTTTAGAGTCCCGATGGCCGCAGTAATTGCGGAATACATGTCGGAAAGGGTGGCTACCGTGACGCGGGCGGAAAACGTGGAGGCGTTCATACCGTGATCCGCGTGGAGGATCAGCGCTACATCGAGGATATGCGCCGCCATATCTGTGGGCACCTCACCGTTGATGAGGTAGAGGAAATGCTGAGCTTCGGTGAGATCTTCGCGGATCGGTGGAAGTTCAAGGTCGTTGCGAAAACGGTGAAACGCGGCGACGATGGTAGCCGTTTTCGAACAAAGCGAGAGGGCGATGGCAGCATTGGCATCGATGTCTGGTTCACCGATGGTGGCACGGGGATCGTAGAGGCCGAGCATGGAAACCGCTGTCCGGAGCACATCCATCGGGGAGGCGTCCTTGGGAGCGCATTTCAGGAAATCGATCACTTGCGCAGGCAGCTCCCTATCGGAGCGGAGACCCTTTTCGAAAGCGGCAAGTTCTTCAGGGTTAGGCAGACGGTTGTTGTGAAGAAGGAAGATAACTTCCTCGTAGCAGCAATTTTCCACAAGATCATCGATGTGGTAGCCGACATAGCTGAGTTCACCCACGTTTCCGATGACGTTGCTCAGAGAGGATTCGTTTGCGATGACCCCTTCGAGGCCGCGTGCGTATTCAGACATGATTATAGGGAAAAAGTGGAGTTAAAGCGAACTGCAAGCAAGGAAGCGTTTTGCGTGTCGCGGTGCAAGGTAGAATCGTTTTGAAGGAGGAACAAAGGGAAAGAACACGCCCAATGCCCCAAACCGCAGAAACTTCATGAGGGACATCACCGGCCGCTGATTTGTGCGACAGCGCGTTGCGCAAGAACCCTGATACTGGGCTCTTCGTCATCTACAAGCTTGCGCAACTCTGGAAGGCTCTTTTCGCTGCCAATCTCGCCAAGAATCACGAGAGCAGACCGGCGTAACGTTGCGCTCTCGGCATTCACCTGCTCGAGGACGTCCTGTTCGATCGCCTCGCCAAATTTCACATATCCGGATTGCCAAAGGTTGGGCTTCTTCAGCCACAGCTCATGAATGACGGGCGCAGCCCCCTCGGTTTGTTCCTTCACGACTAGCTCCACCAATGTCGCGGGCACCGGGATGTCCTCCGTGGTATATCTTTTTACGGCCTGCAGTGCAGCCTTGCCCGCTGAGCCGGTGTCCTCGGCCCAGGAAAGAAGTGCGCGGGCGATTTCACCGTGGAAGCGCACTCCCGGTTTACCCATGAGTTCAACGAGCATTCTGCTAATATCCGTCCGGTAGATTTTAGGCTCTGCAGCTGCGAAGCGCTCGACAGCACGCTCGACCCTGTCGATATCGATACTCATAAGCTCGCGCATATTAAGTTGATAAAATGCCGGATCACTCGCGTCGTTCAACTTCTCAGCGGAGCCAGCCACGAACTGTTCGTTATCCACCCGCACCACGATCACGCCAAGATCTGGATGCGTCTCCACTACCGAGCCTAGCTTTCCAGCGATACTCGCCACAGTTTCGAGGTCTCCCTCAACCCCGGTAAGTAGCATCAGGTAATTCCCGTCATCCCGTGGATACGGATGGGAGCTAGGAGCAGCTAGAATTTCGCGAATGAGATAGTCTCGCGCGGTATACATATTCCGCTGAACCAGATTGGTCAGATAGACGCCGTAGGCTTTGGCTACTCCTCCGCCTTCTTCCAACCTGCTCCTCTCGGACTCCAATGGTTTTGTGCCAAAACGCTCTTTCAGCACCTCAAGAGGATCGACGGCCTCCACGGGAAAAAGCGGTTCGGTGCCGCCTACCATTGGCTCGGGGCCTTTTTCACGGATGATATCATCTCCTTTTACAAATAAAGGAATACAGATCACTCCAGCAGCCATCAATATCCCGAAAAAAACTGCTTTCAGACGGGCGGTAGGGTTCGCATATAACAAAAGAACAAATCCAAGGATCGATATAAATCCTCCAATAACCAGTTTATTGGAAAGTTCCATTCCGCTGAAAGCCCCGCCCGAACCACCGGAGAAAAGGAAGAGCAGTGCGGTAATGATCATCATTCCGGCACCAGCAATCCCGGCGATCACTCGCAAGGGCGGGGTGGGGCCGAGTTGCTCCGGATGATTGAAATCCGCATAGCGCATCGTTTCCATCCCCTCAGGAACTGCCGCTGCAGAAAGTGGAACACGCTTAAACCGATTCAGATCCAGCCCGGCGCGCTCACCCGGGTAAAATTTCTTCGACCGGATGATCACCTCGTCATTGATCCGAAAGCGGGTGTCACATCCCCCGCACTCGACCATCCGTTCCATCAAGCCCTCGTCAACTTTGAAACGCTGGCGGCACGCAGGACAACGTATACTCAGGTCTTGGTTGCTTTCTAGGTCTTCGGACATCAAGGTGCAAAGATTGGAACACGCACACAAAGATTGCAACCCTGCTTCCAAACAGACTAGAGGAAATTTACTTAAGATAAATTAATGGTTGATATTACTTAAATTCGAGCTACAGCCGAACAACTCGATATTTAAAAGCTATGGATACCCTACCCCTGCCTCCCCTGCCTTCGGATACGCAAGAAGACGCCAAGGGCTACCGAAGGGCGTTCAGCGACGGATTCGTAGATGAGTCCGTAGTGCTCTCAGTCATTGCCAAGGGGTCTTACGAGCGAGTTTTCGTGAAACCGGAAGACATGGCTCTCTCCTCCAGTGAAGACGACTACGCAGGATGGTCCCTGCCGGTTCCCTCCCCATTCCGCAGCCTTCTTGATATCGAAAATCCTGAACCAGCGCCCGAACCGAAACGCCCCGCTGCACCAAGCTTGGATGGCATCCTCAAATTTTCCGAACCGGGGATCGCCGAGCCTCACCGCGGAAACCACCGCTGGCGGCTCTTCGCCATATCCGGAGCCATGACATGCGGGATTCTTTCCCTCACCCTCCTCAGCCTTGCCCAGCGCACAAGCCTCCGGGATGCAATGGCGGGCTACATACCCTCCGCACGCGAAGCGCCCGCCGTTGAAGTAGCTGCGATGGAACAAGAAGTCGTCCCGGCGGTTGTGCAGTTCAATACCGGCGAGTAGGCATCAAGGCATGGCGCAAAAAGCCACCTCCGTTTATACCTCAACGGCCCTTAAGAACTTCACCGTCATCTCTTCTTCCGGCGTTGGAAAAGGATCCCGAGATCGATCACTTCGAGCACCTCTGCAAAGGAATGGGCGGCGGGCGATATGCCGCAGGCGAGAGGAACCGTGATTTAGAAACCGCGTCGGCAACGGGAACGAGTATATCCGGCAATTTGCCGAGGTTGTCGCGATTTCTAAATCGCGGTTCCTTTCTGCTACGCAGCTAGCTCATGAGAAGTATAAATGGTGCGGCGGGTCGAGGATGGTTTAGGCATCCTCCCCAAGTATCACGGAGACAGTCGGCCTTACTGCGAAAATGGCCTTCGCTACTTCGCGAACGGTTTCCGGGGTGAGGGATTTGTAGATCTCGGGGAGGTGGCGGTGGCTGTCTGCTGGGTTGCCGAATAGGAGATCTAGGGTGGCGTGGCGGGCGTTGGAAGCGGGGGATTGCTGCTGGAGGGCGGCTCCGCTGAGGACGGTGGAGCGGACTCGCTCAAAAGTGTCTTCGGGGATGCCTTCGGTGGCGATTTTTTGGATCTCCTTTTGCAGCTCGGTGGTGGCGAGATCGATCTGCTCTGGGGAGGTGGCGAGGTAGAAGGTGAAAAGGCCTTGATCGTAGCCGAGGAACTGAGTGGCGCCGACGCGGTATGCGAGGCCGAGTTCTTCGCGGATGCGGCCAAAGAGGGGGCCGGCCATGTCGGAGGCGTGCTCTTGGAGGAAGGCGAGGGCGTAGCGGTCGGTGCTGCTTATGGCTGCACCGGGGTAGCCGATTGCGAGGACTGCCTGTTTCTTGGGTAGGGTGGAGGAGATATTTTCCCCGGTGGATACCTGCGATGCGGGTGGATTCCATTGTTCCCCGGTGGGGAGGTTTTTGAAATGACTTTCAAGGAGATCGATGAGGGCGGCGGGGTCGAAATCTCCGGCGACGGCGAGGGTGAAGTTCGCGGCGCAGAAGTGGCGGGAGTGGTGGGCAACGAGGTCGAGGCGCTCCAGTTTTGCTAGGGTCTCGATGGTCCCGAGGGAGTCTAGGGCGTAGCCTTGGACGGAGTAGTGGCTGCGGCGGAGTGCTTTAAAACAGCAGTGAAGAGGATCGGCTAGGGCTTCCTCAAGGCAGGCGAGCTGGCTGGCTTTTTCTCGGGCAATGGATTCGCTTGGGAAGATGGGGTTCAGGATGACGTCCGCGAAGATATCGAGGATGGGGAGGATATCGGTGGAGAGGCCGGCGGCCTGGACGAGGAGGGCGTTATTACCGGCGGAGGCGCTGATATTTGCGCCGAGGGACTCGAGGGTGAGGGCGATCTCGTCCGCGCTACGGGAGGTGGTGCCCTTGTTGAGGGTGGTTGCGAAGAGCTGGTTGAGGCCGTTATTTTCAAGAGTTTCCGAAGGGAGTCCGGCGCGAGCGGCGGCTTGGAAATGGATGAGGGGGACGCGGTGATCTGGCAGGAGTGCGAGTTGGAGACCGTTGGAAAGGGTGTGGGTAGTGATGCCTTGCACGGCGGTTGCGGCTTTCTTCGCGGCGACGATTGGCTCGAAGCTCTTAGGATCGAGTGATGTGAAGGTGAGGCGCTCTTCGGTGAGTTTCGCAGCTATGCGGCGGATGTCGGCGGGGGTGACGGCATTGATGAGGGCGAGGTAGGAGCGGGTGAAATTTAGATCGTGTGCCTCATGCCAGTTCGATGCGAGATCGGAGGCGCGGCCGGAGGCAGTGGTGAGGGTGCGGAACTGGCTGGCGGCGGTCTGGCGTTTCGCTTTTGCCAGATCGTCGTCGAGGGCGCTGGCGGCTAGCTCGGTAATTTCCGCGAGGATGGCGGCTTTTAGTTCGTCGCGTTTCTCCGGCTGAGATTCTGCTGAAATGGCGATGAGTCCCTCTTGGCCGGGATCGATCCAGGTCCATGCTGAAATTTCGAGGGCAAGCTCGCGCTGCTCGCGGAGGTGGAGGTGGAGGCGGGATGCGCGTCCTCGCCCGAGGATGGCGGCGAGGAGATCGTAGGCAGGTGCGTCTGGGTGGTCGATGGCCGGGGTTTTCCACGAAAGGCAGAGGCGACTGGTGGGGATATCGAAGGTATCAAAGCCTTCGCGGGGGCCGACCTGCGGGGGATCGGCCTGGAGGTGTGGCTCGGGGCCGGAGACGATCTTACAATCGGCGGTGAGGGAGGTGACCAGCGCACGGGCTTCGTCTGCATCGAAGTCACCGGAGATGACGATGTGGGTTTTGTCCGGGGTGTAGCGGGCGCGGTGGTAGTCGGTGAGATCTGAGTGGGAAATTTCATCGAAAAGATGGCGGTGGCCGATGACAGGCTGGCGGCGCGCATCTACGTTGAACGCAGTAGATAGGAGGAGGCGTATGGAGGCGTTATCGGGATCGTCGAGGCCCATATCGATCTCGCGGCGGATCACGTCCTTTTCACTTTCGAATTCGGATTCGGGGATGAGCGGGAAAAACACGAGTCCAGTGAGGCATTTCAGAAACGTTTCCAAAGAGTGGGAGGGTCCATCGATGTAATAGACGGTGCGATCGAAGGTGGTGTAGGCATTCCAGTGCCCGCCGCCTGCCTGCACTGCCTGGGCGAGGCCTTCGGAGGAGTAGTCGCGGGTGCCTTTGAAGACCATGTGCTCAAGGAAATGCGAGAGCCCTGTTCCGAGTAGGTTATTTTCATGGATGCTACCGGTGGCGACCCATGCTTGCACGCTGATGACCGGCGCGGTGGGATCGGGATCGAGAATCAGGGTGAGTCCGTTCGGGAGAGTGTGGCGGGTGGCGTTTGTGAGAGGGTATTCCATGAATTTCCGGCTTGGCTGGAGGATGGATGCAGCATAAACTCATGTCATGCAACGTTGGATATTATACGCGGGTCTTGCTGTTTTCGGTTTGGTACTCCTTGCGGGCGGTGCCTACTTCGCCCGCAAGGAATACTATCTGTCAAAACCCGCCCCGATCTGGGTCCCACTGGCGCTCCGCGTGGATATTTCCATGGCGGAGCAGAGCAAGCTCGCAGAGCAGATCGAGGAACGCCTGCGCGACGAGGAGTTGCTGCGCCAGGTGGTGATCGATGCCGGGTTGCAATCAAAATTCGGATCGCCCACCGAGGATGCGGCGGTGAAAGAGCTAAAAGATCGCCTCTTCGTGAAAGTCGGCACGGTGGATACGCCGCAGGGCACTACGGCTCCCTCGATCAATATCGGTGTGAACGGCAATGGTCATGAAAAGGAGGCAACTGGCGATGCCGCGTCCCGCCTCATTAAGGATGTCTGGAAAATGATCGGGATTGATCCAGAGACAGGGCTACCGCTTGAGCGGCCTGCTGGCGGAACTCCTGCGGGTACGGGGGGTGCAAAACCTGCAGATACAGGAGATGGTTCCGGCTTCTACTCTCCGATACCGGATTTGAATTAATCGCCGCCCAAAGCCTCCGGCGGAAGAAAAGAAAAAGCCGGCGCTCCAAGATGGAGGCCGGCTTTGTGAATTTTCGGGACCGTCTTACGCTTTTCCGAAGATGGTCTGGCCGGTGGAGCGGAGCTCGTCGCAAGCTTGCTTCATGCGGTCGCAGAGGCCTTGCTCGCCAGCCTTCAGGTAGGAGCGTGGGTCGTAGCTCTTCTTGTTACCGACTTCGCCGTCGATCTTAAGCACACCTTCGATGTTCGAGCAGATGTGGGTGACGATGGGGCGGGTGAACGCGTATTGGGTATCGGTATCGATGTTCATTTTGATGACACCGTAGTCGAGCGTTTCCTGAAGATCCTCGGAGGAGGTACCGGAGCCGCCGTGGAAGACGAGATCCATTTCCGCGTCCGCGCCGTGCTTGTCCGTGACGGCTTTCTGACCGTCCTTGAGGATGGTTGGCTTGAGCTTCACTGAGCCGGGCTTGTAAGCGCCGTGCACGTTTCCGAAGGTGGCTGCGAAGATGAAGCGGCCGATTGGTTGGAGCGTTTCGTAAACTTCGACCATGTCCTCAGGGGTGGTGTAGAGCTTTTCGATAGGCAGGCCGGAGGTATCGTGACCGTCCTCTTCGCCGCCAACGCAGCCGGCTTCGACTTCGAGGATGATGCCTAGCTCGGCACATTCCTTGAGGAGTTCCTTGGAAATCTTGAGGTTTTCATCGAGTTCTACGACGGAGCCGTCGAACATGTGGGACTGGAAGAGAGGGCCTTTACCAGCTGCGATGCGTTCGCGGGAGGCTTGCAGGAGAGGCCTGAGAAAGCCGTCGACCTTGGCCGGGTGGCAGTGGTCGGTGTGGAGGGCGATGAGGACGTCGTGTTTCTCAGCGAGCATGTGGCAGGCTTCTGCGAGGACGATGGCACCGAAGGCCGCTTCTTTCACTGCAGTGCCGGATGCGAACTCGCCGCCACCAGTGGAAACCTGGATGATGCCGTCGGATTTGGATTCGGAAAAGGCTTTGAGGGCACCGTTGATCGTGGTGAGTGAGGTCACGTTGATCGCCGGGTAGGCGTAACCGCCTTTCTGGGCGGCATCGAGCATTGCTTCGTATTGTTGAGGAGTTGCGATAGGCATAACGGGTGGCTGCGTAGCGGAAAGTTTACCGGGGTGCAAGGCCGTATCGTAAAAGAGAAATCACAATGGGAGTGCAGCGGACATAGACGAACTGGATAATTAAATATTTCGTCAAATGAACGCGAATGAACACGGATCGGATTCTTTGGTTTGAATACAGAGGGGTCCGGAGAAGCTGATTTCCCTAGAGGATGGGCTTTGAAATTTCCTTGTGCTTGCGTTTCGCCCACAAGCCCGCTACATACTCCCGCCTCACACCGGATGTGGGTCCCGTGGTCCAATGGATAGGACGATGGCCTCCGAAGCCGTAGGTGGTGGTTCGATTCCACCCGGGACTACATGGGTGTGAAACGTCCGGCAGGAAACGATCACTCCGCCATGTCTGCTTTCACTCTACCCTCCGATTACGCCCGCGTGCGCAGTGTCGCTAGTTTTAAGGAACTGCTTAGTACTCCGTTTGCGGATGGGGTTAATGCCCTTTACTGGGAGCGCACTCTCGCCGGGGACTTCGCGGGAGTAATGAGAAAGCTGGCTTTAACCGGGGGAATTACTCCTTTAGAGGACGGGATGTTTGAGGAAATTTCATGGAGCCCTGCCTGTCAGGTGGCGGTCGAGGCGATGCTGGGCGATCTCCGGCTTCTTCGCCAACACGGCTTGCTTCCGGAGCTCAATGGCATTTCCGGATACGAGCGCGACGAGGATACGGGGCTGCTGCGGACGGATGTTTATTCCTTCCATGCCGATAGCGCGACCGACGAGGCAGACACTTGGCTCTGCACTTACCTTGGCCCCTCCAGCGAGGTTTTACGAAATGATCAAGCGCGCCGCCATGTGGACGATCCCGCGCAGCGTGCGCTTTTGCTCAAAGACTACGGCGGAGCGGATGACTCGGGTTTCCTCGAATACCTTGCGGACTATTGTTACGATCTCCACTACGCCCCGCTGCCAGACGCCTGCCCTTTTTCTCTCGGTCTGGGAAATCTCTGGCGCATCGCTGTCGATTATCCCGGGAGTCCGGTTCCTCCCTGCATACACCGCGCTCCAGAAAATCTTCCCGGCTCAGCTCCGCGTCTTTTGCTGATCGCTTGAACCATTTGGGCGGCATGTTTGAGGCTGACTTTCCGCGTTTTCCATTGCGGAGAGGTAGCTGTTAGTTCGCCGGGCCATCGAGCTGGATGAACCCGGTCTTTCTGATGGAGATGAAAAAATCATCCAAACCTGTCTGGCGGAGATCGGGAATGGCGGGATCGCCGATGAGGAGAGGACCCGCGATTTCGAAATCGCGACAACCTTGGCGAATTGCCGGAAAGGCTCTCTCCAGTTGCAGTCGCGGCTTCTAAACCGGCGGTTCCCTTCTCTGGGCGGAACCCAGCAGCTACGCGATTTGGAAATCGCGATTCTTTTTAGCATCGGTTAGGTTTGTGGATGCTTTTGCGGATTGCTCTTGTTTGGTCGGTGTTTGTTGCATTGGCGTTCTGTGCTCCGGAAACGGTAATGAAGGGTGGGGTGCGGTATTTTGTTTGGAAGACTGATGCTGAAAAAGTGAGGGTAATTTGGAAGGATGGGGCTGGGAAGCAGCTTGGGGATTTTCCGGCAGCGAAGGCGTATCTGGAGGGAAAGGACGAGCAGCCGTTAATGTTGATGAATGGCGGGATTTTCGAACCGGGTGCGGTGCAGGAGGGGAAAGTGCCGAGTGATCAGTGATCAGTGATCAGTGGAAGACGGGGGAAGCTCGAAGGAGTATTGCTTGTCCTTCACACTCGCGTTGGGTGGGAGTTTGTTTTTTTCGAAGAGGTCGTAGCCGGTTTTGAGGTTTTTCCAGAAGGGGAGGTGGGGATTGTCGGCGGCTTTTTTCATGCGTGCCTCCGTCATCCGAAAGGGGAAGATATGGACGCGGAAGAAGGCTTGGCCGCCGTTGTGGGCGGCGTCTGCGACGGTGTAGATTTCCTCGATCTTCTCATCGGTCATGGCGAGGCAGCCGATGGAGACGTAGGAGCCGTGGACCATGATGAAGGAGCCGGTGCGGCCGTTGGCTTTGTCGAATTTGTTGGGGAAACCGATGTTGAAAGCGAGGTGGTAGCGGCTGTTCGGGTGCATCGCGGAGGGCGGAACGAAGTAGAAACCCTCCGGCACCTGGCCGTCGCCCTCGGCGCGCTTGGGGCCGAGGCTGCCGCTGGCGGCGGCGATGGGATAGGAGCGGAAGAGTTCGAATTTCTCAGTCTTCTCGTTCTTTACGAAAAGCTCGAGAATGCGCTCTTCCTTAAAAGCTCGGATGAAGACGGGAGAGCCGAGTTTTAGTTTTTTTTCCGCAAGAGCGGTTTTCATGTCGGGCGCGATGCGTTGCTTCACATCCCTTTCCCTCGCTTGGCCTTTGGCCTTGTCACCGCAGGACGGGAGAAGGGCTAGGAGGAAGAGGCAAGGGATGAGCTTCATTGTTACCAGCTGTCAACGGGTCACGCCGCGCTGGGAGTTTTCGAGGAAATGGATGAGGTGCTCGACGTTGGCGTTCGATGCGGCGGCGGTGGCTTTCAGGGAGCTGAGGCCGTTGGCGAGGGAGATGTCCTTTTTCAAGAACAGGCGCTTGTAGGCGGATTTCAGATCGCGAATGTCTTCTGTGCTGAAGCCGCGGCGCTGGAGCCCGACGAGGTTCAGCCCGCGGGTGATGGCGGGGTTCCCATCGATGATCATGAAGGGCGGGATGTCCTGAACGATTTTCGAAAGTCCGCCGACGATGGAGTGTTTGCCGATTCGGCAAAACTGGTGGACGGCGGCGAGGCCGGAGACGATGGCGTAATCGCCCACGGAAACGTGTCCGGCGAGGCTGCCGTTGTTGGAAAGGATGATGTGGTTTCCCAACTGGCAATCGTGGGCGACGTGCGAGTAGCAGAGGAATAGATTGTCCGAACCGATGCGGGTGGGTAGCTCCTCATGCGTGCCACGGTGGATCGTGCAGTTTTCGCGGAAAGTGTTGCGGTCGCCCACTTCCAGGGCGGTCGGTTCGCCGATGTATTTCAAGTCCTGGGTTTTACCCCCGACCATGGCGAAGGGGAAAAACTCGTTTCCTTTCCCGAAAACCGCCGTGCCTTCGAGCACCACGTGGGAGTGGAGTATGCACTCGTCGCCCAAGGTCACGTTCGAGCCGATGATACAATACGGGCCGACCCGGACGTTTTTTCCGAGCTCAGCCTTCGGGGAAATGATGGCGGTGGGGTGGATCACTTGCGGATTCTCAGGCATTTGGGTGCGCGATGACGAGTCTATTTTGCCACATTGGTGAACCACTTCGCAAATCCGGCTCCGAAGCCGCTGCGATTGACCCCGGCTGCCGAGCGGTCAAGCTGAGTGGAGAACGACCATGCTCCGTCTCATCCGCCACACCCTGCGCTTTCCGCTTCTCAGCGGGCTTTCCCTGCTGTTGGCAGTGGCCTGCACTTCGCTGGTCTTGGTTTTGCCGGGGATCACGATGCGTTTCATCGATACGATCATCGGAAAAAATCGGCCGGATCTCATCGTTTCCACCGCGCTGATCGGAGCGGGCGCGATCTTGGCGCGGCAGGTTCTTTTCACTATCCGCAGCTACCTGAACAATCATCTTGAGCTAAAACTCACCCACGTCATCCGCGTGGAGCTCTACGACAAGCTCCAGCGCCTCCCGATCAAGTGGTTCGATAAAAATTCTTCGGGAGAAATTATGTCACGTGTAGCCGACGACGTGCCGACAACGAACCGGGTGATCATCGAGGGGCTGGATCAAGCGTTGGCCGCCGTCTTGCAGTTTCTCATCGTGCTCGGCTACCTGCTTTATCATTCGTGGGAGCTGACATTGGTGGTGCTCGTCCCGTTGCCTTTCATCGGACTGCTCACCGCATGGTGGTCGAAAAAGGCGGAGCCAAAATGGACGGCATCCTCCGAGGCTTCCTCCGCGCTGAATGCCATCTTGCACGACAACCTCGCAGGTATCCGCCAGATCAAGGCCTACACAGTGGAACCGCAGGCGCTCTCCGATTTCGACGAAGCCTCGCAAAAAGTCGGCGACAAGCACATGGAAGTGATGAAAGGCCAGGCCATCGTCTGGCCGGCAGTCTCCTTCATCGCGGAAAGCGGGATCATCCTCATGGTCGCTTTCGGTGCTTACTGGACGCTTAACGGCGATCTCTCCCCCGGCACCGTGATCGCCTTCCTCGTGGCATGGGGTTTCCTTTTCGAGCCGATCTCACAAATCAACCCACTCTCCCAGACCTTCACCAAAGGCCTGGTCTCCGCGAAACGAGTTTTCAAAATCATCGATACCCCCGATGAAATCCATCTCACGGAAGGGAATCGCCCGGAAAAATTCACCGGTAGGATCGTATTTGAGGACGTGACCTTTTCCTACAACGACGAAGGGATTGCTCTAAAAAAAATCAGCCTCACCGCCCTTCCCGGGCAAACCCTTGCGCTCGTCGGCACCACCGGATCGGGAAAATCCACCGTCCTGAACCTTCTCTCCCGCTTCTATGAACCTACCTCCGGCAAGATTCTGTTGGACGGAAATCCTATCTCGGAAATTTCCAAGGAATGGTTGCGCGACCAAACCGGCTTCGTCACCCAGGAACCATTTCTTTTCAATACCACGATTCGAGAGAACCTCACCCTCGCCAAACACGAAGCCACCGATGCGCAACTCTGGGCGGTATTGGAAGCAGCCAACGCAGCGGAGTTCATCCGCAGTCTTCCCGAGCAACTCGACACCGTTGCCGGAGAACGTGGGATTCGCTTTTCCGGAGGTGAAAAACAGCGGATCTCCATCGCTCGCGCCCTCCTGAAAAATCCGCCCCTTCTACTCCTCGACGAGGCCACCTCCGCCCTCGACAACACTACCGAGAAACTTGTCCAGCAAGCCCTCGATCGCCTCCGCGCGAACCGCACCTCCTTCGTCATCGCCCACCGCCTGAGCACCATCCGCGATGCCGATCTCATCTGCGTCCTCGACAAGGGCGAACTCGTCGAGCGTGGCACCCATGATGAGCTCATGGAGAAGGGTGGTCACTACGCACGCCTCAACAAACGTAAGGCCGAACCTGATCACTGAATTTGTTTTTCGAGTTCCTTCTAGACCCGACCCAGCAGATCCGGCATCTTCGTCTCTTACCGCAATCCCCCATGGAAACCCTTCTTCAGCTTTCAGACACCTCCACACCCAGCACACTTGACGAAGTCCTGGCCTCTTTGAAAAAAGAACACTTCGAGCCACGCCTTGAATCCAAGGCTTGGGGCGACTGGATCTACCTAGACGGCTACAGCTCCGTCATCAGCATCGAATCCAATCGCGGGCTTTCCTCTTCCGCAACGGTCGAGCACGCCGAGGGCGAAGAGGACGGCGAGTTTGTCCAATGCATCTATCGCGCCTTCGGCCGCCTCGGTTGGCACGGAGTGGATGATGATGGCGAATTCGCACTTTAAACCTCCACTAGCGCTGCGTCACACTTCGATTGAAGGATAGAGGCTTTGGAGTTTTATGCGCGCGGCACCGGTGTCGTCTACATCCCCAAAGGGGATACGGTTTCTGACCACCACTTTCAGTTACTCCCTGAACCCAAGCGTCATAAAATCCTGCAGCTGCCACGCCTGAGTCTAGTTTAAAAACGGGACGATCCGGTCTAATCCCGCAGCAGCATCGAATGGCGGCGTTTCCTCGCACATTTCAGGAAACACCTGATCCGGAAATTTATATTCTCCACCAATCTTGGTGGGCAATTTGTTGAGTGGTACCTCCAAATCGTCTAAAAACTCAAAATCCCTGCGTTCAACAAGAGAACCCAAATGATACATCTGTTGATTTTGGAAGGAGGTCAAACTACGAGCTGCTCCCGACAAGGTTTGAATCTGGAGATCGATTTTCGTAGGCCTTGATACATTAAAACGATCAAATGCCCTCATGATCGCGGAATGAACGCCCATGAGTAAACTCTTGGGATCCTTCCCCGGAATCCGGATAAGCACCGAATACCTTGTCCGTTCGTTCGTCACCAACATCACTTTCTCTTTTGTCCCTTTCATCCCGAAAGCTTCTTCACAGCGCCAGTTGGAAAACCAAGAGTGCTCCCTCCCTTCCCAATCTCCCCGTTCCGTGAGCTTTACCAATTCCGGTGGTTTGATTGCGCAAAATTTCGCCACCTTCGCACTTAACAGAAGTTTCAATACCAACTTCCCTCCACCAGGAATTCTGACCGGCTGCTTCTCATCCGGTTTTGATGAAAAAAGCCCATCATTCCACTGCCCGTCTTCATCAAACAGATCCTCCAGGTCCATCTCAGGACTATTGTAAACTTTCACCCTCAGGCACCATAGCTCCAGATCCTTTTGGCACCTGTCATCCCATGCATTCACCTCATCTTGCTTGATCTTCCCCCACTCCATCTGAATTCGGAGAAACAACCCAAAAGCTTCCACATTACGCCCTAAAGTCACTTCATCCGACCACATGCACTTCCGGATGAACCAATCACCCACAAACGAAGGAAAAGAGCTCAAACCTTCCAGTAAATTATCTCCACCATAATCCAGCAAATATTCGTTCCCAAAAAAACGGAGATCATCCGCATATTGATGCGCCTTTCTCTTCCCCACCCCCTTTTCCAAAATGAGAACATTGATAAAATGTCCCAACAACTCCTCATTTGCCGCCTCAACCCGAGCCACTATATCTTCGTATTCCTCCTCAGCCATATCGTTGAAATGAAAGCTCACCTCCACTCATCCTTACCAGAGTAAAACTCGTAACACCGACAAAAACAGAGTTTTGGAGTCAGGATTTTGAGATCAGTCCTGAATAGCAGCAGGGCAATCCCCCAAAAACAAACACTTTAAGTCAATGCGAAGCATCGTGGAATACGGCAAGCCTGCTGCTGCCTCGACACGCTCGGCTCCCTCCGTTTGTAGAATCCCCAAACCTCCCGCCAACGCCAAGTATTTCCTCAACGCAGGTCGACCCGACAGCAGGCAGTCTGAGCCATGGCGGCAGCGAGCTGCACGTAGCCCACGGATAGGCGCGCTCGATTTCGTCACGGGGAATTCCGAAAAGTATCACATTCAATGGCTGACCTGACACAAATCCATCCGGTCACTCAACTTGCATTGAACCAAGGATTCGTGAGCATCTCGTCGAAGCACTCCTCTAACGTAAGCCGCATCCCTCCCATCTCCATCCACTGGTCGTTGTGGCGGCGTGCCCACACGCTCCACTCATCGCTGCTGAAGTATCCGAAGCGAGCCAGAGGCACTTCGAAAAATGGCGACAACGCATTGGGTGCGGGGCAGGCGTATTTGGTCATGAAAATCAGGTAAGCCCCGTGCCACTTCACCGACACATCGACCATGTAATTGAATTGCGGATCGGCGGGCGCGGGGCGGATCACCACGGACTAGAAGACTTCATCAAGGAATTTCTGCCCCTTGGCCTTGATTTCCTCCTTTTGTATTTTGGAGAGTTTGCGATGTCATCAACCGAAGAGTTCCCGGGTCTCCGTTGCTTCGGAAGTATCGCTGTGAATCGCCGATGCGATAATATCTTCAGTCGCCTCCATGAGATACGTATTCAGAAGCCTTGAAAGCTGTTGATACTGTGGCCAAAGGATTTCATCCATCACCGCCTCACTACACTTGATCATCACGGTGGAATACTTTTGCCGGTAGCGGCGAAACGGCTCGAGCCCGATTTTCCGAGCTAGCGCGCAGAAAACCCGCCGCTGCCAGGGATCGGGCAGCGATATTTTAAATTCCAATTCTTTTTCCGGCAGATCTGTCAGCTGCTTCGACAATCGCCCAAGCGCATCAAGAGCCGCATCAGCTTCCCCTTTCTGAGTGGTGCTTTGAAAAAGCGCTTCCACCTTGCGCATTTTCTCCAAAATTTCGTCGCGTGTCATTTGTATCTAATAGCTGGCAATTGAAAATTGAGTCAGGACGTTAGAGCATCCGCGTCTGCGAAAAATACCTTCAAATAATCGAGATACCCTCTTCCATCGATCGCCGAACGAGTCTTGGCCGAGCCCTCGATCGCAGCAAGACAGTTCAACTGCTCCCCCCGGGAAAACTCGGTCGCTCGTATTTTACAAACTCCCCATAAAGCTTCCGTCAGAGCATCAACCCAAAGGTCTTTGTCCTTCTTTGTTTTCACAGGCTGGGGTGGCCGCCCTTTGACATGTCCCATCACTCTCCGGATTGCTGATTTCACCTGCGAATCGCTCGGCGAAAATTCAGCCACCCATCCTCCGGATGGCATTCCATCCATCTGGAGGATGGGTGATCGTCCCTTCAGGTTCATGGATCAGACGAACTAAATTCGAGTCCTTAAAGGCAGGTTTCATGCTCAAAACCTACCGGTCGATCCAATCCCTGTGAACTCCGAATTTATCAAAATCGGGCAAACTGAAATTATTCCCAGATCATACGAGCTGCAAGGCGGAGATAGCTGTCTGCTGGTTTCATGGCGGGATTTCAGTCATGAAATTTCGAGGGCAGCATTTGCTTCCGCTGCGTTCCCATAACGAGACAGCTTTTCATCACCGGCAACTCCACAAAGATCCGCCGCACCGCTACTCGATCCCAACACGCAAAGCCCGCATGCTCCAGAGATCTCGCGCCGTCGGCAAAACACCTCACCCGACGCCGCAACATCTTCACCATCGAAATCTCCGCTAGGTAGCGGTGACTTTCAGTCGCCGTTCCTTCCCCGCTCTTCATCGCAGCCAAAGCCTCCGCCTCATTCACCCCGTCCGCCGCACAACTCTCCCTTCGGGTTTGAAGTCTAGAGCTTTGAGTTTAGAGTTTTCTTCCCGTCACCTTCCCCCCCTCTCTGATTTCCTCAGCAACATCCTCAGGGACGCCCCGAAAAATGCAAATTCCTCGCACAATGTATTGGCCTTGAATGGAGAGTGAACCTATGAATCCAGAGTGATTAAATATTTGAATAACGTCGCGACGGCTGCAATTTGCGTTGTCTTATGTGCGGTGCCGGTGTGGGGTGCGACAAAAATAACCCCGCCGCCGCCAGTGGAGATCGAGAGACTCAATCTCGATAAGGATTTCTACAAGAAATACATCAACACCTGCCTGCCGGTGATCGGTTCGGAGAAGGTTTCGGACGCCGCACTGCTGGAGGCGTCGTATCTGGTGGACAAGATCATCGGTGGGCGGACCGACCTGATCAAGGCTCTCAACAAGGATGGAACCCGCATCGTTGTGATGGCTTACAACGAGTTCACGACCGATATTCCCGTATCCAGGAAAATGGACCCAGATTACTGGGACATGCGGGCTCGCGGTATTTGCGGAGGAAATATGGTGAGTTGCGCCGAGGAGAACCTCCTGAGCCTCGAAGGCGATCCGTATTTCACCGAGAGTATTTTTGTCCATGAATTTGCGCACAAGATTCACGATGGTGCCAGACTCATCGACAAGACCTTTGATCAGCGACTGAGAGACATCTTCGACGTCGGCACCAAGAAGGGCCTGTGGAAGGACACGTATGCGGCCACGAATCACTCGGAACTCTGGGCCGAAGCCGTCCAAACCTGGTTCAACACCAACCGTGAGAACGACGACCTGCATAACCACGTGAATCTGCGGAAAGAACTCAAACAGTATGATCCCGCGCTGGCAAAGCTCGTCGAGGAAGTGCTCGGAACTCCCCCTTGGCGATATACGAGGGTGACCGAACGCAAGGGCGAGGGCCTGGATCACCTCAAGGGTTACGATCCGTCGAAGGCCCCCCAATTCGTCTGGCCCAAGAGGGTCCGCGAAGGCTACAGTCGATGGCAGGCCGCAGAGAAAGCCAAGAAGACAGGGAAGAAAAAGACGATCAAAATCCACCTGATCGCTGCCGCCAAGGAGTACAAGGCCACCGAATTACTGACCGCGTGGCAGCAGCGAATCGAGAAGAAATACCTCGCAAGTTTCACGCTATCGTTCGGCACCGACAAAGCCAAAAATCTTCCTAACCTGAATCGACTCGAAGACGCCGATCTCTTGGTGGTCTACGCTCGCAGGCTCGAGCTCAGCGGTGAGCAACTGAAAATGGTGAAAGATTACATCGCTTCAGGCCGCCCGGTGATCGGAATCCGTACCGCCAGCCACGCTTTTCAAAACTTCCCCGAATTCGATCGCGAGGTTCTTGGTGGAAGCTACAGCGGGCACCTTGGCGACGAGAAGGGCATCCAGGTGATCGTGAACAATCGCACCGCCAGGCATCCGGTTCTGTCCGGCGTGTACGAGTGGACCCGCAGCGGCAAACTCTACCTCAACAAAGAACTCGGAAAGGGCGTGACGCTGCTGCTTACGGGCAAGTCGCCCAAAGAAACCCATCCGCTCGCGTGGGTGCGGACGATCGGAGACCAGCGGGTGTTTTACACCTCGATGGGGCTACCTGAAGACTTTTCCAATGATGCGTTTAACAAACTGCTGAGCAACGCTGTCGAGTGGACTACCGGAGATACGCTTTTCGCGAGAACCCAAGCGGCGCCGAAACAACAATAACGTTCTTATACAAAAACCCTCCTTCACCCCTCTCAACAACGCCCCAAGCCCCCACCCCAAAAGCAGATTCCTAGCACTAAAATGGGCGAATCGTGAAAAATACGTAGCGGAACGAACGTTAAGTTACAACTTAGACACAGCCTATGAGATATTTTGCCCTAATCAGCCTGTTTGTAGCCACACAGGCCTACTCAGCCTCCTTTCTTGTCGAAGCCGAACAATTCGCCGATCCCGGTGGTTGGAAGACCGACACGCAGTTTATCGAGTCGATGGGTTCGCCCTACCTGAACGCACATGGGTTGGGAAAACCGGTGACGGATGCGACGACGGAGATCGATGTCCCCGAAGATGGGGAATACCGGGTATGGGTGCGCACCATCGACTGGACGAAGCGCCTCGGTCGCCCGGAAAGCGCGGGGCGTTTCAAGGT
>TARA_B110000037_G_scaffold34473_1_pt1 | contig 61398 bp, 56 predicted proteins | sample TARA_B110000037 | Tara Oceans TARA_B110000037 (sample SAMEA4397196) | marine metagenome | biome: Polar Biome; feature: [MIX] marine epipelagic wind mixed layer (ENVO:01000061); material: water (ENVO:00002006), including particulate matter (ENVO:01000060) such as... | depth 10-100 m | reverse complement strand
CATATCCTGTTGTTGATGGAAAAGGAACGAATGGAGGTTATTGTGGTCCTGCTGTGAAGCCAATTGCTTTGCATATGTTGAAAGACTTGATGCAACATCCAGAAATTAAGAACACTCCTATTAGTGGTATTGGTGGAATCGAAACCTGGCGAGATGTCGTGGAGTTTATTCTTTTAGGCGCAACTTCTGTTCAGGTTTGTACGGCGGTTATGCACTACGGATTCGGAATTGTTAGAGAACTAGAGTCTGGGTTGATCAATTTCATGGAAGATAAGGGGTACACAACCATTTATGATTTCGCAGGAAAAGCGCTTCCAAACGTAACAGATTGGAAACATTTAAATCTGAAAAGTGAGGTGAAAGCCAAAATCAATGAGGATAAATGCATCGGATGTGATCTGTGTTATATCGCTTGTGACGATGGTGCCCACCAGGCTATTGCATGGCCAACAGATGGTAGCCGAATTCCCACAATCATTGAGAAAAATTGCGTTGGTTGCAATTTATGCTCGCTTGTTTGCCCGGTAGAAGATTGTATCACTATGGAGAAATTCGACGATGGAACAGAGCACGAAACATGGCATGAATTAACAGAGTCCGATCGAATTCCTAATACATGGAATGATGATCGTGCCGGAGGTAAGGGACATTATGTTCCAGAACCAGCTGAAGCATTGAAGCATAAACGAAAAGATAAAGCAGGGATTAAAATACTACTTAACAACTGACAAAAAAATATACAATGAAATCAAGCGAAAATATTTAACCGACAAATGGCAAAAGGCTAGTTTCGATATTCAAATAAAGGAAATTGCACACAACATTAGAAATATACGAAACAACCAAAGGGTTAAGCAAAGTAGATTATATCCGAAATATCAAACTAAGAAATCTAATCGTTTTTATAAACCGCTGTTATTGATGGTTTTAATGTGTTTTGGTTGGGTTTGGTTGGGTATAATTACTTTCCGATACAAAAATTAGCAAAAATATTGCCTAACAAATCATCCGTAGTTATCTGCCCTGTAATCTCGCCCAAGTGATGCAAAGTCTCTCTGATATCCATGGCCAGCAAATCCCCAGGAATCTGCAATTCAAGCCCCTCTTCCACTTTAACTAACGATAATTCACACTTCTTCAAAATATCAAAATGTCGTGCGTTCGTGACTATCGTTCGGTCTTCTGTTCCGTAATCACCAGCAGTTGCGCCTAAACGTTCTACCAATGTATCGATATTGATTTTAGCTTTTGCGGAAATAAAAATGCCTTTGCCTTCGAGCGATTTGAATTCGACTAAGTCAACTTCGTCCATTTTGTTGAAGATTGGAATGAGTGTTTGATCTTCGTTGTTGGTATTATGGCTGAATTGCTCAATTGCTTTGAGCACATATTTTTCAGGGGTTTCTGTTAAATCAATCATTAAAAGAATGACGGCGGCCTTGCGTATTTGATCGTAGGCGCGCTCGATTCCTAAGTTTTCTATGGTGTCTTTGGTTTCACGAATTCCGGCTGTGTCAATGAAGCGAAATTCTATTCCGTTTAGGATAATGGTGTCTTCTATGACGTCTCGTGTGGTACCGGCTATGTCTGAAACGATTGCTTTTTCTTCGTTTAATAATGTGTTGAGCAAGGTTGATTTCCCTGCATTTGGTGAACCCACGATTGCAACTGGGACGCCGTTTTTAATGACATTCCCTAATTTGAACGAGTGTAATAAGGCACCTACTTTTTGTTTTACCTGCTTTACAAGTTCTTGCAATTGCTGGCGGTCGGCAAATTCTAAGTCTTCTTCGCTGAAATCGAGTTCTAATTCAACTAATGAGGCGAAACTGAGCAGTCCTTCGCGTAACTCGCCAATTTCTTTACTGAATCCACCGCGCATTTGATGCATGGCTACTTTATGTGCTGCTTTTGAATTAGCGGAAATTAAATCGGCAATGGCTTCTGTTTGTGAGAGGTCCATTTTTGAATTCATGAATGCTCTTAACGAAAATTCTCCCGGACCAGCCATTCTTGCACCTCTGAGAATCAATAATTCTAATATTTGTTCTTGTATGTATACGGAACCGTGACATGCAATTTCCACTATATCTTCACCAGTGAAGGAACCCGGGTTTTTAAACAAAGTCACCACTACTTCGTCAATTAACTGGTCGCCTTGTTTGATGCGACCAAAATGAGCGGTATGAGTCGGTTTGTCTTCCAATGTTTTGCTGAATATTTTCTCAGTAATGGACAAAGCATTTTTTCCTGATAATCGAATCAAAGCAATGGCGCCCATTCCCGCGGATGTGGATAGTGCGCAAATTGTATCGTCTTGATTTAAAAAATTCATGCTGCAATATTAAGCAGAACCTTGGACATTCTTGCTATTTAACCCCAAAGTTTCGATAACATGCAACTTAGGACCTGTTCAAAGTATGTTTTTACTATATTCAAGCAGTTAAGTACTCTACTTTTATAACAGTCTTGCTATTTGCAATTCAACTATTTGTGCAATCAAGCGACCTCAATCATGTTAACGTTATAAGTAAAATATTCTACGAGCATTCAATTCAAAAACAAGGTGTTTTGAGCGAAAAAGAAATAATCAAACTCGTTACACAAGGCTTAACAAATACACAAATGGGCGAAAGATTGTTTACTAGTCCCAAAACTGTGGATACGCACCGCACCAACATCATGAAAAAAGTGGGCGTACATAATGTTGCTGGATTGATTCGTTTCGCTTTTCAAAATGGAATCAATTGATAGCTAACGCGCAATAAATCAGATCACAATGCACAATGATCTGGGTTTTACAATTCTAATAATTTCAGCATTTAAAATTGATAACTATTAATTGCATATTGATAATTAATAAATGTAGATTGATAATTGCCTAAACCCTTTGTTTTACCATTTCAAAACTATAAATTTGGGCACGCAAAGAAAAAGATAATTTTATATGTCAGTATTAGTAAATAAAGATTCAAAAATAATTGTTCAAGGTTTTACAGGTGGAGAAGGAACATTCCACGCTGGTCAAATGATTGAGTACGGTACAAACGTAGTGGGTGGAGTAACTCCTGGTAAAGGTGGACAAACGCATTTAGACAAGCCTGTTTTTAATACTGTTGAGGATGCTGTTACGGCTACCGGAGCGGATGTCTCTATCCTTTTTGTACCACCAGCTTTTGCTGCTGATGCAATAATGGAAGCTGCAAATGGCGGAATTAAAGTAATCATTGCAATTACGGAAGGAATTCCTGTTGCGGATATGATTAAAGCGAAAGAATACATTTCTGATTACGACTGTAGATTAGTAGGGCCAAATTGCCCTGGTGTTTTAACTGCAGATGAAGCGAAAGTTGGTATTATGCCAGGATTCATCTTCAAAAAAGGATCAATTGGAATTGTTTCTAAATCTGGCACGTTAACCTATGAAGCAGCCGACCAAGTGGTGAAAGCTGGCTTAGGAATTACAACTGCTATTGGAATTGGTGGTGATCCAATTATTGGAACAACGACAAAAGAAGCCGTGCAATTATTAATGGCCGATCCGGAAACCGAAGGTATTGTAATGATTGGAGAAATTGGTGGAAACCTAGAAGCTGAAGCGGCTAAATGGGTACAAGCAAATGGAACCAAACCAGTTGTTGGATTCATTGCGGGTGTAACTGCTCCTGTTGGCCGTACAATGGGTCATGCAGGTGCTATTGTTGGCGGTGAAGATGATACTGCAGAAGCTAAAAAGAGAATTTTAAGAGCATGTGGCATCCACGTTGTTGATTCTCCAGCTGAAATTGGAATGAAAATGGCGGAAGTATTAGGTGTGAAAGCTTAGAACTTCTATTAAACATATTTTAAGCGCCTTATCTTCATTCGAAGTTGGGGCGTTTTAGTTTATATAAAAAAACATGTTTCCCAGCGCATTTGTCTAATATTTCGTATTATTAGGTAGAGGAGTTTTCTCTTTTAAATTAAACCTATGACTAAACCAATCCAAGCGTTGCTTGCACATCTTCGTTTTGTTCTAATTATCATCATTTTCACATCATTAAATTCTACTGCTCAAGAATTTGAATGGGTGAATTCTACTTTCATGGTTAACGCAACTCCTAGTTCAATTGCAACAGACAATGAAGGAAATGTTTAAACCATTGGTAGACACGACGGAACGATCGATTTTGATCGAGGTGCACTATTTTACAATCTCACTTCTTGTGATTTCAGCACAGATTTTTATATCGTTAAACTGGACACTGACGGAAACTTTATCTGGGCCAAATCTTTTTGTGGATGGGGAGGGACAGATCAACCTAGATCTTTGGATTTGAGTCCCGACGGAACCGAAGTGTACATATCTGGTTTTTTTAAAGATTCCGTTGATTTTGATCCAGGTCCAGATACTCATATATTAGAAATGATTGGTTCCATTTACGACCACTTCGTATTGAAACTAGATGGGGATGGAAATTTTCAATGGGTACATAATGTGCCTGCAGCCATGCCTAATTTATTACCAACCATTAGAATAGACCTTGAAGGAAATGTATTGTTTACAGGCATATTCGAAGAAACTTTCGACTTTGACCCTGCCCCTGGAATTGGTGATACTTTATTTTTAGATGCTGATGCCTCATATACAACCTTCTTTCAAAAAGTAGATACTGATGGCAATTTGATTTGGGCAGTTAGGGTTTCAAACATTATTGCAAATGACGCATATGTTGACGAAGATCTCAATATATAATCTACCAGGTCGTTTAGTGGCGAGTCTGACTTTGATGGAGGTCCCGGAGAATATATTATAGATGTAGAGGCTCTGACAAGTACTTTTGCTTTAAAAATTGAATCAAACGGTGATTTTATTTGGGCGGTAGCCCTCATTGGAGACAACGCGGGCAGAGGAGAATATATCCAAACGGATTTAGAAGGAGATGTACTTTGTTCAGGAGTGTATTCCGGTCCAATGGATGCTGATCCAGGCCTTGATGTTTACGATTTAACTTCGAATGGCAGCAATGATCATTTTTTTATAAATTAGATGAGCATGGAGATCTAATTTGGGCCAATTCGATTGGAAACGCATCAGTTGATTTTTCAAAAGGAATTGAAGTCAATTCTGATAATGAAATATTTATTTCTGGAGGTTTTAAAGGAGATGAGATAGATATTGACCCTGGAATCGCTGAAGTTATTGTTCCCAATTTTGGAAATTAAGATTTCTATTTGTTGAAATTGGATGGAGACGGCAATCTATTATGGCATAAACATTCTAATGGATCGGAAAATGAAAACATATTGGCAAGCACAATTGACCCAGAAAACAACTTATACTTTGCTGGACAGCGGTATGTTCTGTGGATTTTGACTTTTGCGCAACTTCTGAACAAGAATTCGGATCACCTATTGCAGGAAGTTTAGTCTACAATCTAAAATTGAGTCAATGCAAAGTGTTTGGAGAAACTATTTCTGCACTTGACTGCCCTAACTATAGATCTCCATATGGAGAAGTTTATACCGAGACAGGCATTTACTTTGAAATTTTTGATGGCTCCTGTAATTGTGATAGTCTAATTACATTTGATGTTACCACAAATTCTATTGACAACGGAATTTCACAAGAAGGAGCAGAACTAAGTAGCAATGAAGCCAATCGGGAAGCAACCTATCAATGGGTGAACTGTGAAACGGATTATACAGAAATTCCTGGTCAAACAGATCAAGTATACACCGCTACTGAAAATGGCGAATACGACGTTATTGTTGCTATTGGCGCATGTGTCGATACTTCCGATTGTTTTCTAGTGGACAATATTGGAATAGAAACAAATACATCCAAAATGGATGTTAACATCTACTCCAACCCAAGCAATGGCTCATTTAATATTCAATTTGGGCAAACCTACCAAACGGTGAATGTAATTATATGCAATGTTACGGGAGAAATCATCATGAAATCTGCACATAACTCTGTTGCAGCAATTCCTATGGAAATTGAGCAAGCACAAGGCCTTTACTTCATTGAAATCAAAACAGATAATAGCTGGAAATTAAGCGGTAAAAAATAGACTTAATTACTACCTTTGTATCCATTTTCTCGGCAAAACTATGACATTCAATCCATACAACGAAAAGCTACCAATTGTTGAAGTATTTGACGAAGTTAAGTCCTGTTTTTTAACGCAGAAAACTTTGGTATTAACAGCACCTCCCGGTGCTGGTAAGAGTACACTTCTCCCTTTAGCTTTGCTGAATGAACCTTGGCTTGAGGGGCAAAAAATTCTTGTTTTAGAACCACGAAGATTAGCAGCAAAAGGAATTGCAGCCCGAATGGCTGATCTGATTGGGGAAAAAGTTGGCGAAACTATAGGATATCGCATTCGTTTTGATACAAAGATCAGCTCACAAACCAAAATTGAAATATTAACAGAAGGAATTTTAACTAGAATGCTTCAGTCAGACAGTGCTCTTGAAGGTGTTGGACTGGTTGTATTTGACGAATTCCATGAGCGCAGCATTCATGCAGATATAGCATTGGCCTTAGCTCGGGAAACACAAAGCGTTTTAAGAGCTGATTTGCGCTTACTGGTAATGTCAGCAACAATTGATAGCGGAAAGCTTACAAAACTACTGGACGCGCCGTTAATTGAAAGCAAAGGCAGACTTTTTCCAGTCGATTTAGTTTATGTTGGAGAAGCAGACAAAACATTACTTCCTGAAGCTGCTTCGGCGACCATTTTAAAAGCTTTAAAAGCGCATGAAGGAGATGTATTGGTCTTTCTACCAGGAGAACGAGAAATCAATTCCTGCGCCGAAATATTACGAATAAAAAAATATAGTGAAAATATTGCTATTCAGGTACTTTATGGAAGGTTACCTCAATCAAAACAATATGCGGCAATTCATCCAAACAAACAGGGCAAACGTAAGGTTGTTATTGCAACTTCTATTGCTGAAACTAGTTTAACAATTGAAGGTGTAAAAGTGGTGGTAGATTGTGGATTTACGCGAGTAGCGCGATACGATTCCCGTTCAGGTCTTTCAGGTTTACGGACCATCCAAATTACAAAAGACGCTGCAGATCAACGTGCCGGTCGAGCGGGAAGAATAGAACCCGGAACTTGCTATCGACTTTGGTCCAGAGGAAGACAAGCCAAGCTCGCACCCCACCGCATTCCTGAAATTTTAGAAGCCGACTTAACGCCACCCATGCTAAGTCTTGCGGATTGGGGAATAAACAATATGAATGACCTCACTTGGATTGACTTACCTCCAAATCATGCCATTCAGCAAGCAACAAAAAATTTAGAAAATTTAGAGGCCATTGCCGACGGTAAAATCACTGACCATGGCAAACAAATGAACCAGTTGCCAACGCATCCGCGAATTGCACATATGCTTTTAACCGCTAAGGAAGAAGGACTGCTGCCCTTAGCCGCCGACCTTGCCGCATTATTAGAAGAACACGATCCATTGCCGAAAGAATCAGGCATTGACATTACATTGCGTATTGAAGCACTCAGAAGATCGAGAGGTAATAAGCACAAAAGTGGCGGTAAATTCGCCCGAATTGAAAAAATTGCGGGTCAATACCGCAAATTGATGAACGCCAAAGAAGAAAATAGCAGTTTCGATCCATACGAGGCTGGTTTATTGCTCGTGCACGCCTATCCTGAGCGTATCGCATTTGCACGGCCTGGCAATAATGCTCAATTTCAGCTAGCAAATGGCGCCTATGCCATGGCGGGTCATAGAGATGATTTGGCGCATGAACCTTGGTTGGCAATTGCAAATTTAAACGATCGCGAAAGCGGAACTGGTAAAATTTTTCTAGCCGCACCGCTAAATCCTACTGATTTAATACCTTTTTTAAAAACGCAAGAAATTGTTCGCTGGAGTACGAAAAAGGGTGGATTGATTGCCGCCAATGAAACACGGATAGGATCTATCATTCTCAAGTCAACACCGATTTCTGAACCTGATCAGGCGCTCGTTTTAGACGCCATTACTGCTGCGATTGAAAAGGAAGGGGAAGCGTTGTTGAATTTTGATCAGCAAGTCAAACAATGGCAATACAGAATTCTAACGGTTAAAAAATGGTATCCGGATGAAAATTGGCCAACTACTTCAACCTCTCATTTGCTGGCGACAAACGCCCAATGGTTAAGTCCGTACCTCAGAAACATAAACAAACCAGATGATCTGAAAAAAATTAATTTGGCGGAAGTTTTACAATATAGTCTCACCAATGAACAACAAGTTCGATTGGACGAACTTGCACCAAGTAAAATTATAGTTCCAAGTGGATCGCATATACAAATCGAATATCAAAAAAATGGCTCAACTCCAATTTTAGCGGTGCGTATTCAGGAAATTTTTGGCCTTAAAGAAACTCCAAGCGTGAATCATGGCAACACCAAGGTTTTAATGCACTTGCTCTCGCCTGGCTATAAAATTGTACAAACTACAACTGATTTAGAGAGTTTTTGGAATTCGGCTTATCACGAGGTTCGTAAGGAATTGCGCATTCGATATAAAAAACATGCCTGGCCTGAGAACCCATTCGATCAAGCACCTTTGCCCGGTGCCAAACCTAGAAAAAAATAGTTGTACGTCTAGATGTCAATTTCTGGCACGTTTTTAGGAATTGAAACTAATGCTAGCAATTAACGTAAGGCTACCTAATTGCGTTTATATCAAATCAAAAGCGCAGCTAACGGAAAGTTAAATACTTTAGACATGAAAAGAAAGGGAACATTTATTTTTACGGCATTTTTAGCAAGTGGAATTTTAGCAGGATGCAGCAATGTGAAAAACACAGTTGAAGATATGGACATTTCAAGTTTTAATTTGGGAGACACCACCTCTATTGATTTAAATAACATTGTAGTTTGTAATGATGATGTTAAACTTTTTGTGCAGTTTGATACAATAGTGTCAGATTCACGTTGCCCTGTGGACGCGAATTGCATTTGGGCTGGAAATGCTGAAGTTGGATTTTCGGTAACCTATAAGAAAGAGTTGGAAGGCGTAAATTTAAATACGAATCCAGATACGGAAACTAAAAAGTCTCTTTTTGGCTTTACGTTTCAATTGTTAAATGTTAATCCTTACCCAGGCTCGAAAGGCGCAGATACCGCTCCAAAATCAGTTGATATCGTTGTTACTAAGGACTAATTACTATTGACTAACGACTAGTTGCTTCCTTAATCGGTTTCAATAAATATTCTAATCCATTTAGTTTGATCTCATAAATAGAGGCTAATAACATACCTATTTTCCCTGTAGGAAAACCTTTAGCATGATACCAAGACAAATACGGTTCTGGCAAATCACTCAACCACCAACCCTTATATTTACCATAAGGCATTCTGGTGGTTACTAATTCCATTAAATGTTTGCGTTGCGCTTGTTGATCGAGCATAAGAATGATTATGCCTTAAAGGTATTAAAATATCGCGTAGTTTAAAGTAATATTCCCTCTGAATAAAAGTGCACCCTGTGAATAATTATACACGGCAGGAATCAGCCCACCAAAAGGATGTTCTTCATAATCAACACCTAAATTAATTCCTAAGTGATAAGAATTCTCTTAAATTTGTTAACATACTATTTTCCAAATGATTTACAATTTCGAGACAACATTAAAACGAGATGAAACTTCAACTTTGATGTGGGACTGCCGCATTCATGTGCCACACGAATATCATAAACCACTTTTATAAGGCGATAAGCGGGTACTTTGCGGAATTAATGGTTTAGCCGCGTTCCTCTCTAATGGCGCCGGCGATTATTTTGTAATGGTCAACAAAGAGATTCGCAAAAAACTAAAAATTGAAACAGGTGATACGTTGTCAATTACTATTGAAAAAGACACCTCAAATTATGGTATGGCTGTTACTGAAGCTTTCACTGAACTTTGTCAGCAAGATCCAGAGGGAAATGATGTGTTTCATGGTTTGACACCAGGTAAGCAAAGAACTTTATTGCATGTAATGGGGAAACCTAAAAGTGAACAAAAGCAGTTAGAAAAAGTTTTAATCGTTTTTGACTACCTGAAATCGGTGAACGGTGAGTTAGATTTTAAAGAATTAAATGAGGCGTTTAAAAACAACCGATTTAAGCTTTAGCGAATTCCCAATCTTTCAGTTTAAAATAAATCCCATAAATAAAGTCTGTAGTCGCCATTACCTGAATAGAGTCATCAAGTGCATTAATGGCAGCAATTTTTTCAGTTGGAATATAGGTTGTTTCAAACTTGTTTTTTTGAGCGAAAGCAATTGTTGGTTCAGGCGCCAAAAACCCTTTACCCACTAAATAATCAACGATATAATGTGTTACTACTGCATCATCTTCCTCCCCGCCAATTTTTGACAATTCGGCGTCAAAAACACCAACTAGCATAACTGTATAACCTTCATCCACTTTCGATTCTAATTGATACGTAATATCACTAATACGGTGAATAATTTGATCATCTAAAATGCGGATATAAGAGCACGGCTTGAGCAATTCGCCCTTCACCACCAAATGAAAATGCGTGTAATTAATCTTATTATGCGTTAATTGAATCTTTTGTTCCTTATAGTTTATTTCTTGCACGGCACTAGTAGCTGTAAGGGTTATACAATCCGATTTATATGATTTTCCCTCTGCAGAGATTAATTCCCACCCTGAATCTAATTTATTTAGCGTGGTGATTTGAGTTTGCATAGCAGCAGTAATATTAGACTCTGCCACCTTATTTTTCAAGGCATTTTGCAAATCTCTTGCGCCACCTTTCGGATACAGGTATTTTTTAGGAATTAACGGAAAGCGCGCAGCAGGATGGTGTCTTAAATAACCGCCCAATTGCTTAAAATCGAGCTTCGTCAAATATTTGAATGAATTTTTCAATGTGGTTATTCCATTTTTATGATCATAGATTAACCGTGTTTTACCTTTTACAAAGTAAGGCTGTGGCGTTAATTCTATCAAATGTAAATCGAAAAATTTTTCTAAGAAATCGTAGGCCTTTTTATTGTAAGACCAAATGTGGCAACCAATTTCTAAAGAACCAAAATCACCAATATTAATGGACACCCATGCCCCACCTAATTGATCCTTCTCGTCTATCATTAAAACGTGTTTCCCTGCTTCATCTGCGATACACGCGTCAACCACAGAAATGGGGCCAGTACCAATATATGCTTGATCAAATTTTTCCATCTTAAGCAAATGTAGCGATTCAACTTGCAATTATGAAATCCATGAAAATTTATGACCACTTATTTGGCTCGGTATAAATTTTGCGGTACGTTCAATTTCAAACCAAGTGCTTTGTTCACTTCTGTTACAAAATATGTGCTCAACATTTGACCATCTGTGGGCATTTTTTGATGTATAAATAAATTGAATTCTGTGAGCCCTTCAGCTACCCACTCTTTTAAACGAACCACCCAAGCATCCAAACGTTCATAGTCTGATGGATGATTGGATGAAACCCAGCGAATAAAAGCTTTCTCATTGGTTAAGCGCATATGCATGATGTCACGGCGACCGGGTGTATCCGTTAAATTATTACAAATTCCATGTGTTTCAAATAAATGAAATAATTCATTTGATATGGTTGCATCATTATACCAATCTGTATGCCTGAATTCTATCGCAATGGGCACCGACTTTGGCCAATATTCTACAAAATGATGAACCCTTTCAATATTTATTGGGGCAAAATTTTGCATCATTTGTAAAAAAACGCCACCAAGTTTATCCTCCAAACCCAATACCCCATCTACATATTCATCCACTAATGCCTCACAATCTTTCAACCGTTTATATTGACTAATGTTTTGATTTACTTTGGGGAAAAAGCGGAAATCTGACCCCACCGTATTTGCCCATTTCACAAATTGGTCTCGTGGAAAAAAGCGATAAAAACTCGCGTTCATCTCAATGCTATTAAACTGTTGCGCGTAATACTCCAATTCGTTTTTAGTACCACGTGGATAAAAATTTCTTAAATCTGTTTTATTCCATTTTGTGCAACCCACATGAATTTTAAGCTCGTGATAGCCTCCTTTTTTATTTAAAACATCTTTTGTGGCCGGATGATCAATCGGCAAGGTGAAATCAATCGTACTCGGGTCATCTACTTTTCCAAACTTCATTTTGCTGTAATCGATTCAATTTATAATTCAATAAGGTTTTGCCGAGCACACGAATTGAACACAATCAATAAGTGAAATATTTAATACCTAAATCAGCGATCCCCTCGGTTAAAATCTAAATTAGTCAAAATGTATAATTAATTGCAAATAGTTGCTGACACTTTCAAAAATATGGATGGCAGATAGAACATTGTAAATTGTTAATTGCATCTACCAAGTGCGGATTAATTGCGAATCGTTATATTTGTATCCGAACCAAGAAATTAACCATTTAAAAACCAAGCATGAGGCTTGCACAAATAGCACGAAAAGTCGGATTAACCCCAATTGAAGTAAAGCGCTTTTTAGAGAGCGAATTTAAGCTTTCTATTGGCAACGAACCCAATTATAAACTAGACGAGAATCAAATCAATTCTGTTTTAGAAAAATTCCCTATTCCTGTTAAGGAGTTGAAAACGCCTGAGGTAAAAAAAGCGGATGAGGAAATTATACCTGAAATGGATAATGCTCTTCAGGAAATAGAAGAAGTGGTTGAAGAAACTGTTGCTGAAGAGATTGAAGTTACAACAACGGAAAAAGAAGTTATTGAAGAGGCAGAAACTCCAGTAATTGAGGCTGAATCAATGGAAACACCAGAAATTGAAATTGAATTAGTTGAAGAAGTGGCACCAGCAGTTGAAATTAGTTACGAAGATCCAACAGAAGATTTTGACGCTGACGCTCCATTTGTCGAAGCCGCGGTGGATAGAGAAGCAGACCTTATAAAAGTGCCAACTGTAAAATTAGATGGTTTAAAAGTTCTAGGTAAAATTGAATTGCCCGAGAAAAAAGAAGAAGAAGTTGTTGTAAAATCGGAAGACGATATTGCTCAGGAAGAGGCTGATGCTATTGCTGCTTTAGATGCAGCCATGGAATTAAATGCTCAAGACATTAAGCCTGCAACTAAAGCTAGTATCAAAGAGTCTAAAGAAACGAAAGAACATTTCCAATTGGAAGAAACGTACTCAGAATATAAAGATGACCGCGGTTTCTACCATTTTAGTCTTCAGCAAAAACTGAGCCGTGAAAAAGCCTTAATTCAAATCGAATTAGAGAGTAAACGCGAATTCGAAAAAGAGAAGAAAAAACGTCATTACGAAGAAGTAATGAAAGAACGTAAACAAAAAGAATCGGTTGTTCCTAGTAAAGCCAAGCAAAAGAAAATTGAAACACGCAAGCAAAAACGAGAAGAAAAAAACATTGAGCCAGCTAAAGGCATTTGGGCTAAGTTTTTGCGTTGGTTAAACGACTAGCCGACAATAAACGTCTTTTTCTTCGTTTCATTGATGCAATTCAAGCATTGGATCCCACATTTTTATATTTCATTGAATTAAATTGCTTTTCATTCTGTTTTTAGAAGACGTTATTGCGCTTTTGCTTAACTTCGTACATCTTTTAAGATCAACAAATGAAAGCTAGACACATTATTATTATCGCCATTTTTGTCCTCGTCAATGGCGTGATTTTTGCCTCCCTCGATTTTGGTGGAGAAGAGGAAGAAAAAGAAGCTAAACCAACCTTTGTTCCTGCTGTAAATGGAACTGTTATACAAAATGGAGAAGAAACATTTAAAATCGTTGGTTATGGGACTGTATCTTCATATAACTCTGTCGACATATCTTGTGAAGTACAAGGAAAGTTAAGCCAAGGCAAACACCATTTAAAACCTGGTGTTAACTTTAGAAAAGGTGACGTATTATTTAGTGTACGCGATACGGAAGCCCGCTATAATTTACGCGCCAAAAAAAGTGGTTTCATCAATATCATTGCGAACCTTCTGCCCGATTTAAAAACGGATTTCCCAACCGAATTTGACAAATGGAATAATTACATCAATTCAATTCGATTAAACGAACGTTTGCCGCAATTACCAACATGGTCGACTTCTAAAGAAAAGATATTCCTCTCAACGCGAAATGTATTAACTGAATATTTTAGCATTAAAAGTTTAGAAGAGCAGTTAAATAAATATACCGTTACTGCTCCGTTTAGTGGGGTTATAACGGATGTGTACACTACTAACTTTTCAGTTGTGAATCCTGGCACCAAGGTGATGCGAGTGGTTGAAACTGATAATTTTGAAATTCCTGTTTCGATTCCAACGAGTGAAGTGGAGCTAGTGAAACTAGGAACGGAAGTAAGTGTTTTTAATACCAACGGACAATTAAAAGGAAGTGGTGTTGTTATTCGTGTTTCAGAAGTCATCAATAAAAACACACAATCTGTTGATGTTTTTATTCGCCCTAAAGCCATAGAGTGTGAAAGCTTTACCGAAGGTGAATATGTAGAAGTTGAGATCAACGAATCAACAACCTATAAAGGAGTGCGAATTCCGAATCCCGCCGTGCACAACAATAGCGTTTACACTTACTCGAAAAAAGATTCAATTCTGAGGCTGCAACCTGTTACAGTGCTGAATTCAAATACTAACGGAACGTTTGTGCAAGGTTTAAAGAATAACAGCACCGTTATCACGCAGGAAGTATTAAATTATACCGATACGACTAAATATCAAGTTTTGATTCGATAAGCCATGAGAAGTTTAGTTAAATTTTTCATAAAGAAACCGATATGGGCCAACGCAGTAATTGTGGTTACCCTATTGTTTGGTATTTACAGCCTCGTAAAAATCAACCGCTCATTTTTTCCAGAACTTGATCCACAAACAGTAATTATTAATGTAGCCTATCCTGGCGCTTCTCCTGAGGAAATGGAGGAAGGCGTTACAATTAAGATTGAACAAGCGCTTCGTGGTCTCGACGGGGTTGAACTCATCAACTCCACTTCTTCTGAAAATATGGCTTCTATCCGCATTAAAGGATTTGAAGGTGCCGACATGGATGAAATCTACAAAGATGTAGAAAATGCCGTGAGTAGTATTAATTCTTTCCCGCAAGGAGCTGAGAAACCGATTGTCACAAGACTCAAGTCCAACCCCATGTCTGAAATGGTGGCAACATTGGGGTTGAAAGGCAGTCCAGACTTATGGGTACTGAAAGAAGAAGGTGATAAAATTGAAAACGACCTTTATTCATCTGGATTAATTTCCCTTATTGATTTGCGTGGTTTTCCTGAACCTGAATTAGTTATTGATGTCCGCGAGAATGATTTGTTAAAGTACAATATGCTCATTGATGAAATTTCTTTGGTCATACAGCGAAACAATCAAGATTTAACGGGCGGAATTTTGCGCAATAGCAAGGAAGAGCTGATCATTCGATCTAGAGAACGCTCAACCGATCCGAAAGAAATAGAAGACATTGTACTCCGCTCCAGCATTGATGGACAAAAAATCACCATTGGAGACGTCGCAAATGTATGGTTTGGATTCTCAGAGAACTCGTATGAAGTTTTTGCTGAAGGAATGCCAGCCGTATCGATTGATGTTAAAAAAACACCAGATCAGGATTTAGGAGGCATAACGGACTATGTCAAAGAATACATTGAGCAATATAACGAAGAAGGACACCCCGCGAAACTTACTTTAGAGTATGAGTTCGCCGCTTCATTGCAAGATCGAATCAACTTATTAACCTCAAATGGTATGATTGGGTTGGTATTGGTTTTAATCATGTTAGGACTGTTCTTAAGCACCCGCCTTTCGTTATGGGTGGCATTTGGAATTCCGTTCTCATTTATGGGCATGTTCATTATTGCCAATATGATGGGGCTGACCGTGAATATGATTTCGCTTTTCGGAATGATATTGGTTGTTGGTATTTTGGTGGATGATGGGATTGTAATTGCGGAAAACATTTATGCACATTTTGAACGCGGTAAAAGTCCTTACAAGGCAGCATTAGACGGCACAATGGAGGTTATGCCTTCCGTATTCACTTCCGTTTTAACAACCATGGCGGCATTTTCAATTCTACTTTTTGTAGAGAATATGGAAATGATGCGTGAAATGCCAATTGTGGTAATTATTGCACTCGGCTTTTCATTGATTGAGGCATTTATTATTCTGCCTGTTCACTTGGCAAGTGCCAAGGTACTTTCCAAAACAACCGAAGGAACACCACGTTATAAAATTAGGAACCGCATTACCCAAGCAACAGATTATTTGCGCGATAAAATTTTTGCAGATGTGCTAGAATTCGTGACAGACCGTTATCGCGCCTATGTCTTATTGCCGTTACTTTTTACAATTGCGGTTATAGCGTTTAGCTTTGGTGGGATGATTAATTTCACCTTCTTCCCAGAAATTAAACCCGATCGTGTTTCTTTAGAAATTGCTTTTGAACAAGGAACGGGTAAAGAAATCACTAAGGAATGGCTAACTACTGCAGAACGTATGGTTTTAGAAGCGAACGAAGAGCTCACAGCAGAAACTGGCGATAATTTATTGTCTGAATACTCTATTATGTTGGGGGTGACTCAAAGTATTGGTGAAGCTGGTTTTCACACAGGGGCCATTAATATGGTTATTGATGGCGAAGGGAAAAGAACTCCTGTTGACTCATTAAATGCTCGAATTCTTAGAAAAGTAAATACTATTGAAAATACGAAACTAGCTTCCAATTTTTATTTGGGAAGTGGAATTCATACCTTTGGAAAAGCAATTGAATTCTCAATTTCTGGGAGTGATGATTACCAAATATCGCAAGCTAAAGAGCGGTTTAAGGACTATATAGCCGATATTGATTTAGTCAGTAATGTGAAGGATAATGAACCTTTAGGTCGGAAGGAAATAAACTTAAAAATAAAACCTGAGGCTGATTTTTATGGACTCGGAATTTATGAAGTAACCAAACAAATTCGACAAGGCGTATTTGGGCAAGAATCTCAACGTGTGATTGTAGGAACAGACGAAGTTAAGATTTGGGTGCGTTACGCCAGTAGCGATCGTGAAGATGAATTTGACATGAATAACATTCGAATTAAAACCATGGATGGCAAACAAATTCTATTGTCAGAATTGGTCACTTACGATATTCAACGCGGACCAGTTAGTTTAAAAAGACGAGATGGAAGACGAGAAATTGTAGTAGATGGAAGTGTTGATGATCCTACAAAAGTTGGAGAAGTCAACGGAAAAATTGTAGACGAAGTTGTGCCACTAATTTTAGCTGAATTTCCTGCTGTTGACATTATACAACGTGGACAAGGTGAGCGGAGTGAAAAGGCACTAGCTTCCATGCAAATTAATGTGATGATTTTATTAATTGTAATGATCATAATTATGTCACTTAATTTTGAATCACTGTGGCAAGGATTACTCATCTTATTAGTAATACCCGCAGGAGTTGCTGGTGGAATATTAGGTCACTCAGTTGTAGGAATGCCCGTATCTATTTTAAGTGCTTTTGGGATGATAGCCCTCATAGGTATTCTGATCAATGATTCCATTGTATTTTTAGATACCTATAACCGCAATCTACTTAAAGACATGTCGCCTAGGGAGGCGGTTACTGACGCAGCAAAATCACGCTTCCGCCCTATTCTACTCACCTCAGTAACAACTGTTGCAGGATTATTACCATTGATTTTGGAAACATCATTCCAAGCCCAATTCTTAATTCCAATGGCGGTTTCTATTGCATTTGGGTTAATTTTTGGTACTATTTTCATCCTCTTCTTCTTCCCTGCCGTAATTTTGGTACACAATGACATGCGCCGAGTATGGAATTATGTGTTGAATGATATTGAATTCATAAAGGATCCAAATTACCCGAATGAAGATGCCCAAAACCTATCAAAAGGAATAAAATTGTTAGGACGCATCTTATTGATTGTGGCCACCCAATTCCTTTACCTATTCTTCTTTATCATCTTTCCAATATTTGTATTCTTTCCAAAAAGTGTCTTCAATGCCGTTTTAAAATCCATGTGGGGAAGCAGAGGAATCCAAGAAGGCAGAAGTGTTGAACCGGTTTTGTTGAATAAAAAACACCAAGAAGAACGCGAATTAAATTAAAGTCATGAAGAAACTAGGATTGATCATAAGCATCTTCTTTACCAGCTTCGGTTTTGCGCAAGATGATTTGACTGTTTTTGGAGCCATTGAAAAGGCTCTCACCAATAATTATGAAATTAAATTGGTGGATTATAACTACCAAGTATCAAAACTTCAGAATTCATGGGGACAAGCAGGAATGGTGCCTACATTTTACTTAAACGTAAATAATGTAGCCTCATTACAAGACAATACGAACAATCCCGCCACATTCTTCCCCGGCGTGTTGTTTAGCGACAATTTGCAAACCTCATTAAACATGTCATGGACCATTTTTAATGGATTTGGCATTCGCATTAATAAAGAACGATTTGATCAAATGCAGTCCCAAACAAAAGGCAATGCCATAATTGTGATTGAAAACACCATCTATGACGTTATTTTAGCCTATTACACGGCAGTTGTGCAAGAACAAAAATTCAATGTCATGGATGACTTGCTGAACTACTCGAAAGAGAAATTAGAATACTACCGCATGAAAAGCGAAATGGGGATCAATACCAGTTTTGATTTATTGGAATTTGAAAACCAAGTTTTAACCGATTCTTCTAATTATTTGTTGCAAGAATTATCCCTTAAAAATGCAAAACGAAATCTCAACTTAATCATGGCTGCGGATGCAGAACTAAGCTACAGTTTAACAGATTCATTGGGATTTCAAAATCAAGATAAAACCTACACCGATCTCAAAGAAAACATGGTTGCCAATAACCAAAATCTGAAAAATCAATTCATTAATTACGAATTACAGGAATTGAATGTAAGGGCTAAAAAAAGCGCCTTCTACCCTATTGTCACGTTGAATTTAAGCACGGCGCCTTCTGTTGGATATTTTAGACTTTTTGCAGATGACGGTTTTTCTGCGAACACAAATGCTTGGGCTAATAATGGAAACATTAATTTGAGATATGATATTTTTCAAGGATGGAATCGGAAACGCAATAGTGAAATTGCGGCCATACAATTGGACATGGCAGGTTTGCAGATTGAGCAACTCACGAATAATTTAAGCCATCAATTAAAAGGCTTTTATGAACTTTACTTAACAAGAATCAAAGTAGAAAGCATGTCTCTAAAACGGATGGAACATGCCAATAAATTATGGGAATTGGGGCGAGAAAAATATGATTTAGGCTTGATTAATGTCTTTAACTTAAATGACATCAAATTGGCCTACGAACAATCATTGCTCAATTATTACGACCGTTTATTCGAATTACTGCAAAGCCAATACGACATTATGCGCTTGACTGGTGGAATTTCGCAAGAGTTTAAAATATCTGAGAACTTTGATGGAGGAAACTAAGGATGTTCTTCTCTAGTTAAAATTACGAAAAAAATTAATTCTTACCATACAAACCATTTGCATGTTAAAGGGAACTTGAACCCATGCGCTGTGGTTAATAGAAAACGGATTTCTTTCAGAAAATTGCAATGCCCCGTTGTTTTCAACCGTAATTTTGGAATAGTTTGACCTTTCTAGATCACTTAGCGGCTCCTCTACTCTTTATTAAGCACTTAAGTTTGCAAATAAGCATTAGAATAATGGCGTGAACAATTAATACCCATTCTCATACAAATAATAAAAGACGTTTTACTGAGCTGATTCTATTCGCTATATTCGTGCTATATGTCCAAAGAGAAAGTTCTAAACTATTACAATGATATCGCCCCAAACTATGATTCAAGTAGGTTTTCTAACGCCTATGGAAACTTTATAGACCGACAAGAACGGATTTTCTTAGACCGAGGTTTAACGTCAAAAAATACCTTGAATTTAGGTTGTGGCACTGGGCGGTTTATGGAATACTGCTCAACCGGGATAGATTTTTCTGCAGAAATACTCAAAGTCGCCAAGAAAAACTTTCCCGAAGGAGAATACTTTTTAGGCAGTGCAGACACAACACCGTTCAATAATGACCAGTTTGATAATGTGATTTGCTTTCATGTTTTAATGCACCTAACGCCCAAAGAAACAGAGGCCATTTTTCGAGAAGTGAATCGCATTTTAAAACCGGGCGGAACGTTTATTTTCGATTATCCGTCAGCGGAACGGAGGAAGTTAACACGTTATAAGGCCAACAATTGGCATGGCGGTAATGCATTTCGTAAAAAGGTCATGCGAGAATTGGCTCACACTCAAAATTGGAAGGAAATTAAACGGAAAGGCGTGCTATTTCTCCCCGTTCATCAATTCCCAAAAAAACTACGCAAAATGGTTTTTGGAATCGATCAACTTTTCACAAAAAGTCCGTTTAAGCAATATTCTTCTTACCTTATCCACGCCGTGCAAAAAAATAACTTGTGATACGAAAACTTATTCCTGCTTCCATCAAACGAAAAATCCGCATTGCGCAACGCAATCGTGCTGATTATAAGTCTGGATTAAATAAAAATTTTGCCCAAAAAGCAAGTAAACCTGTTTCTGCAATTGAGGTGTTAACCATTGAACAGCCTATCTATTATAACCCGCTAGCGGCCAACAAAGTGTTCAATATTGAATTGGCCATAAAAGAAATTGAACAAGTTCTTATTCAACCTGGTCAAGTATTTTCGTTCTGGCATACAGTTGGAAATCCGACCCAAGAAAAAGGATATAAAACTGGTCGTAATATTATTGGCGACAGTTTGAAAGAAGATATTGGCGGTGGTTTATGTCAAGTTTCTGGCATAATATATCATTTAGCATTAACAGCAGGAATGGAAATTGTTGAACGCCATAATCACACCTTAGATTTATACGAAGAAAATAAGCGCTATACTCAGCTTGGCGCAGACGCTACGGTCGTTTTTGGTTATAAGGATATTCGATTTAGAAACACAACCGCCTCTCCTATTTATTTGAGTTTTTCAGTATCGGAAAACAATTTCATTGGAACGATTTGTTCACAGGAAAGCATAGTTCCTTTTGAGTTGAAATTTATTCGTGCTGAATTTGAGCGGTATCGAACCATGGAAACCTATAGAATAAATGAAAAAGGGCAATCAGTTCTGATTAACAAATCTAAATATTTGTTGACATGATTACACTTTTTCACTGCTAACAATTTTTCATTTTTAGCTGATCTCCAACAAATCTAATATTAAATTCTTACGGCCGCCTTATTTAAATTAATCTCTGACATCAGTTTATCTGAAAAAGTATAACTCCCTTTATGGGCGATTACTCTAGACGTTCGATTCTTCATTTCAGCCCATGTTTTTAAAAACTTCCATTTCGTTTTTAATAAGCGTTTATCTTCAGATTTTAATCCCACTTCAATATATTGAACGCGTCCGTTATTCTCTGCAACGATATCTGGAGTGATTGCAATCCCTTCAGTTATCTTAGTGAAGGACTTGGGTGTTTCATATCCCTCAATAACAGCTTTGATATTATCAAAACCGTTTCCTTCTAAATAGTCGATCGTTTTTTCAATTAATGCTTGGTGTTCTTCTTTTTCTCTTAAAATCATAACTCTTTTTGGAATAAAAAACCCTCAAAAAATCAAGTTTTTAGCAGTTTTATTCGAATTTTTATAGAAAAACTTCCTAATTTTATGTGTTTATGGAAAAAACGCCTATTTTTCTATTCTTGAATGAATCTTATAATCCGTGAGTTCACATCCCATAATTGAAACAAATCGACTCTTACTTCGCGAATTTGATCCAGTGGACGCCTCCTTTTTTTATGAATTAAACAAGGATAAACTGGTTATGCTATGCACGGGAGACCTTCCATTTAAGTCGATTGAGGAAAGTCGTCTACTTATTAAGAACTATGATGCTTATAATGTTTCAGGATACGGACGCTGGACAGTTATAATAAAAGAAACAGGAGAATGCTTAGGCTGGTGTGGCTTAAAAAAGTATCCTGACGGCATGGTTGATTTAGGATATCGATTTCATCAACGCAATTTGGGAAAAGGTTATGCAACCGAAGCCGCGGAAGCTTGTATCGCATATGAATTTAAGGAATTAGGCATTGAAGAAGTAATTGGGCGCACAGCTCGCGCGAATTTAGCCTCTGTTCGTGTGCTAGAAAAAATTGGAATGGAATTTTGGAAAGATGCGCCCTGCGAAGGAATAATCGATTCGGTTTTTTATCTAATCAACAATAAATCTTTCGATATTTAGACCTTAAAATTTCATCCATGAGCTACGACGTAACCATTCTTACTGAAAATCAATACGTAAACCCAACTGATACCAACTGGTATGTTGATCAGGTTTTATTGGAAAACCGCTTAGTTCAAGAGGCACTAGAGCGCTTAGGCCTCAAAGTGACCAAGAAAGATTGGGCAGACCCAAATTTTGATTGGTCAAGTAGTAAAACACTGCTCTTTCGGTCGACTTGGGATTATTTTCACCGCTTCAATGAATTTGAACATTGGTTAAATCGTGTCTCTAAAACCACCCAATTAATCAATCCTGCGGCCCAAATTTTGTGGAATATGGATAAACATTATTTGCAGGACTTAGCCGAGCAAGGAGTAAATACTGTGGAAGGTCATTATATAAAACGAGGGAGTAAAACAACATTGGCTGAATTACATCAAAAACTCGGTTGGAATGAAACTGTAATAAAACCAACCGTTTCAGGAGCAGCGAGACATACTTATCGCTTAAACCCAAACAACTATGCGGCACATGAAACACTTTTTGCAGAACTCATTCAAGCAGAAGATTTTATCCTTCAACCCTTTCAAAAGAATGTCCTGACAAAAGGTGAGGTATCCCATGTTATCATTCACGGTAAATACAGCCACTCCATTTTAAAATTGGCGAAAGAGGGTGACTATCGCGTTCAGGATGACCACGGCGGCACCACCCACGCCTACTCTGCTAGCTCAGCTGAAATTGCTTTTGCTGAAAAAGGCACTAGAGCGTGTAAAACATTGCCCATATATGCACGAGTTGATGCTATTTGGGACAACAATGATGAATTGGCGCTCATTGAACTTGAATTAATTGAGCCCGAATTATGGTTCCGCGAGAACAGCGCAGCGGCGGACAAACTGGCCGTAGCCATTCACTCAGAATATTTTGGCTAATGCATTCACTGCAACAAGCCCTCAGTCGCTGGAAAAATAAATCCTTCCCAGCCTCCAATGATATCTTGCATCCGATCTTCATCACCATCATTAGTTTCATGCAAGACGGTCAGCAATAACTTATCGCCCTGTTCTCGAATTTCGTAAGTAATAATCACAAAATTAGTGGGATCTCCTGCGTCGAACAAACTTGGATCAATCAACGCGTATTTAAAGGTTTTCAGCGGATCGATTTCTAAAAGTGTTCCTGTTAAAAATTGTTCATGCCCTCCAAAACTCCCTTTCCAATTAACGGTTGAACCAATTGTATATTCCGATATTAATCGGCAATTGAACATATATTTATCCGCCCATTCCCCTTGAGCCATCATGTCCCAAAACCCCTGTTTGTCAGTGTTTAAAAATACGGAACTTACGCGTCTTAATGTTTTCTTAAAATTTAAATTTTACACAAAAATAGGTCACCATGTGACAACCTTATGTCAGGAGGGTTTTAGATATTAGATGCGCTGCCCTGAGCTTTTGTCGAAAAGTTGAAAGGTGGATTTTAGATGAAAAAAATTGAAAATTACAAGCTTAGTCAGTGAAAGGCATACATTGAAAATTGGTAGTTGGTTGTTGATAATTGACAAATGTCAACCGCCATGAACATCAACTAACTTCTTAGTTAACTCCTTCATAACTACCTTGGAACACTTGGGTTCAATAATCTGAATCTGGTCAGTAAAAATTAAAAACCAATGCGCCGTGCCATCAATTGATGGTTTTAAAAACTCCATAGTTACGCCGTCATCATTTTCAACTTCACCTACAAATCCATGATAATATTTTTCAGTACTTGCATATTGAGCTGAATTCCCTTTAAACCTAACAATAACCTTACTTAAGTACTGCTGGTCTGCCATTTCGCTCAGGTACTCTTTCAAGTTTGGATGATCGCCTTCAGAAATGGCTTCCGTGGTTTTTAAAGTTTGTATGCGATCAATTCTAAAATCGCGATACGCCTTGCGCAACTGGAAGTATTCAATTAAATGCCAGTGGTTGGAATAAAAGTGAATGCCCAAAGGTTCTATCCTTCTTTTGGTGAATGCTTTGTTGTAAGCCACCTCGTAATCAATTTCAAGCACTATTTTTAGATTCAATACTACTCAATATGCGCGGCATGCGTTGCATATTGCTTTCTCGAATCCCCTCCATTCTTGACGAAACGAGCACATGATCGCCTAGTTTGTTCAATTTTTTCTTTTCATCTGATCGCAATACGGCCTTGATTTTTTCCACGGCTTCTGAAAAGACTTGCGCCGTGTTTTCATCCGTCATGGTGGCAACTAATTTTTCAGCTAGAATAAATGACGTGGCTTCATTTTCTGTAAACATGACAGGTGGCAAGCTATATCCATCCACTAATGAATAACCAACGCCGACTTCATCGTGAATAGGTACCCCGGCGTTTTCCAAGATTTTTAAATCTCTATAAATGGTGCGTAAACTGACTTCAAATCGATCGGAGAGTTCGTAGGCACGTACAATTTTTTTGGTTTGTAGGAGCATTAGAATTGTGAACACCCGATCAAACTTGTTCATAGTTTCGAATATTATATTGAATGCTCTAGTTTACCTGCAATAAAGGCTGTAGTCCAAGCGGCTTGGAAGTTATATCCTCCAGTAATTCCATCCACATCCATTAATTCCCCAGTAAAATATAAATTTTTACAAACCTTACTTTCCATAGTTTTAAAATCAATTGACTCTAAACTAATCCCGCCACAGGTTACAAACTCTTCCTTAAACGTTGTTTTTCCGGCAACATCATAGATATCATTTGTGAGGATATTCACTATTTTATTGACGCCTTTTTTTCCAAGTTCATCCCATTTTTTAGCAGGATCTAATTCCAACTTCTCAATTAAAAAACGCCATAATCGATCGGGAAGAAAATAGGGACGGATTGATGCGATTTGTTTTTGAGAATGCAAACTCACTAAATTCAACAAATATTCTTCTACTATCTTGATATTATGAATATTAACCCAATTTACTTGAACTTTAAATCTATATGATAAATTACTCAAAACGCGTGCTCCAAATGCCGACAATTTTAGAATTGATGGTCCGCTCATGCCCCAATGCGTAATCAGTAAAGGACCGTTTGATTTAAGCTTTGTGCCTTGAATTCTCGTAATCGTTTCTTCCACCACAATCCCCATCAATTCAGTGATTTTTTCTTGAGGCATATTAAAAGTAAACAAAGAGGGAGCAGGATCTTCAATTTGATGTCCCAAATCCTCCAACCAGGTCAAACCCTGTCGCTTTGGCGAACCTCCCGTAGCGACAATTACTTTATCATAAGCGACAACATTATCTCCTCTAAACTTCAATTGAATTTGCTCGTTTTCAAGCTTTTCTAGCGCAAGAACGGGACTCTCCGTCTTAATTTCAACACCCAAACGACGCGTTTCATTTAAAAAGCAGTCAATTATAGTTTGTGAATTCTGAGAAACTGGAAAAACGCAATTATCGTCTTGTATGGTTAATTTAACGCCTCGTTTCTCAAACCATTCCATGGTATGCTTCGTATTGAAAACACTAAACGCCTTGCGCATTTTTTTTTCGCCACGCGGATAAGCTTTCGACAAGTCGGTAATAGAAGTACAACCATTGGTAACATTGCATCTACCTCCTCCCGAAATTTTTACCTTGGCCAGTAATTTTTTAGATTTTTCGAAAATTGTGACCTGTGCCGCCGGAAAATTCTCCTTGGCGTGAATGGCAGCAAAAAAACCTGCTGCCCCACCTCCTATTACAGCTACTTTCATGTCGACTAAACTGTTGCTAGAATTAATGATTTAAACAATATACCGTCCGAAATATCATAACCCTGAGTCACCATTTCAAACAACACTTCTTCTCGCGATTTATCATATTTCTTTTCTCCTTGGTGCATTTCAAAATAATCTGCAATGACCTCCTTCGGAGTTTCTGGCTTAAAAGCAGACATATTATATGCTTTGTCTTTTGAGCTTATAGCAACCATCAAAAGCTTATCGCTTAAACATTGCACAGCTTGCACATAGCTTTTCGTCCGAATCTCTAAAAATTTGATCTTTCGGAGCACTCCCTCCATAATAATATCACTAAATAGGCTCACTATTTCATCGGCTTTTGCATTTTCCTCCAACTTCATCTTCTCCCAATCCTCTGCAACAATTCCATTTACTACTAAATAATCAACAAATTCTTTCTCAAACGTTACGAGCTCTTCCTTCGTTAAATCTCTATACTTTGCCATTCAATCACAGTTTTAATGTGTCAAAGATAAAAGTATTCAGTTATTTGCTTAAACTCAGAAGGGTCTTATTAACATTTGATGTGTATGGTTTATTTATAATGCGCAGTTAGCCAACCATTTTATTGTTATTTTCGTAATTAAATAAACACGTTATTAATGCGCAAAAAAACACTTATTTCAATTATTCTCGCTGGTGTTGTGCTTGTTGCTTGTAAAAAAGAAGTAACCACTTGGAGCACAAATTGGGCAGCTCCTATTGCACACGGGCACTTGACCATTAACGATATGGTCGCTGAGGACAATGCCGAAACGAATACGGAAGGGTATTTGTCGTTAGTGATTCATGAACCAGTTTTCGAATTTTCATTGGACACTCTCATTCAACTACCCGATACCAGCGTGGTTGAAAAAACAGCGATTGGAATTCCTTCATTGGACATTTCTCCAGCCTATGTTCAACCCACTGAATATAACCAAGTTTTAAATTTGGGCGGAATTGAATTAAAAGAAGTAGTAATTGGCTCAGGGTTTATTGAGACGCGTCTCACCTCTGTTTGGCCAGGTAAAGCGTCAGTTGCGTTAATTATTCCTGAAGCCATTGGACCATTGGGTTCTTTTGGAGGGGTTCATTATTTTGAAGCAGGTGATGTTGTAGAATCTGTATCGGTGCAAACAACTGACATGACAGACTTCAATATGAACTTAACAGGAACAGAGGGCCTAGTTGTAAATACGATTGGAGTTACCGCGATTGTTCAGTCGGACGAAGAAACGGAAACCTATACCATCACTAGTTCAGACACCAACACAATTGGATTTTCTTTCATTGACATGGTACCAAAATATGCACGAGGTTATTTCGGACAATACATTTTTTCAGATACAACAACTGTGAGTCTTTCACAATTAAATAGAATTGTGGCAGGATCTATTGATATTGATTCAATAGATATGAAGATCACGGTTAAAAATGGCTTTAATCTAGTTGCACAAGCGAAGATTTCTTTATTTGAAGGAACCAACATGCGCACTGGTTCAATGGTTGATTTGGATTTCCCAGCTAAAAATACAACCATGAATATTGACCCTGCTTCCGGCGGTTATTATGATTACGTTCCCTCCGAATACCCTTTGGATATAAACAATATAAATTCAAACATTAAAGATTTTATTGAAAATTTACCAAACACCGCAAAAGTGGGTTATAAAATGGACATCAATCCGTTTGGCAATATCTCTGCAGGTAATGATGAGTTCTTCCCCGGTTCTAAAATGGAATTATTTTTAGACGGCGAATTCCCCCTTAGTTTTGGCGCCAATGACCTGACTATTGCTGACACATTGGACATTGAATGGGTTGACACTGGTGAAATTACTCCAGAGAAAGCTGATGTAATCTTAGATTATACCAACGGATTTCCAATGGGTGCTGAAGCTACCTTTTATTTGCTAGATGCTAGCAATAATGTAATTGACTCAATTGTCGGTAATTCAGGAATTCAGGGTGGAAGCTTTGATGCTGCCACCTTTGAAACAGCAGCTCAGGAAGGTTCAATTAGTTTTCCGATTACGGCAACTACATTTGAAAATATAGAAAGAATGAAACGTCTAATTTTAAGAGTTTCATTTACAACAGATGGAACTGAGAACATCAAAATCTCTCCTGAAACATTCTTCGACTTTAATTTGCGTTCTAACCTTCAAATAAGCGTTTCTTTATAATGAAAAAGGTATTCATCACTTTAGCCCTGGTTTTGTCATGGACAGCATTTTCGCAAGAATTAACAGCTGTTTATGAAGATTCTCTCACCGAAGGTAGCCTAACGCGGTTTTCGTCGTTCAATTATTATTCCAGCAACGCGTTTAACAACGACTTGTTAGACAAATTTCTTTTCGGTGGCGTAATTACGGGCGACATTAAAGATCAAGTCACAAACGGCTTAAAAAGGGTCAATTCTTTTGGCGCTGAAGCCGAGCAAACTATAGAGCATTACAATGCAGGCTTCAATCCTATTGGAAATCCTAAATATGGGTTTGTCGCTTCTTTTTCAGACAATCACTTCGTCTCAGCCAATTTATCATCCGATCTGTTTCACACTGTTTTTTATGGCAATTCCGATCGTGTTGGCGACACCTTAGACTATAGCTTTAGTCATTTACAATACATGCATTACCAAAAAATTGGAATTGGTGTATTTGATAAACAAACGCTTTCTAGCCTTCGTATTAACTATGTAGCGGGATCGAAACAAACACAGGGTCGTTTAAGCAATTCTTTTCTTTACTCGGAAAATGATAGCCTATCCCTCGCCTTGCAGGGAGCTGGTTTCCGAACGGACTTAACTTCACCCTATTTTGCAATGCAAGGTCACGGTTTCTCCATTGATTTGAATTATAACTTTTTATTCGAAACCAAAAAAGGGAATGCACAAATCATCAACCTAAAAATTAGCAACTTAGGTTTAATTGCATGGAACGATCAAACGAATATCTATACCATTGATTCAGTGACCAATTATACGGGATTCGATATTAAAAACTTTATCAACCAACCAGAGGATGCTCCATCAAAACAATACAACTTCCTTGACACATTGGGCTTACAGCAAGAAAAGGGTTCAATTGTAAGTACTTTACCAATTGAATTTGCAATCCAAAAAATGCCTATGCGCAATAGCGATAAAAAATTGCAAGCCATTTTAGGATTTAAGGCCATTTTAACTTCAGATTATTTCCCCTATCTATTTGGAGGTTTTTATTATGCACCAACAGACAACTTCTCAGGATCAACTAGGCTTTCATACGGGGGATTTGGTGGTTTGCAATGGGGAATTGATTTAAACTATTGGTTAAAAGACAAGGTGTATATTGGTTTAGGCACTTTCGACATGATTGGGAATATTTCTAAAAAATATGGTTTTGGGAGAAGTGTAAATCTCTCAGCACATTTTAAATTATAAAAGGCATGCACATTTTAAAATATACAACTTTTCTACTTTGTCTTGGCATAACAGCCAGCTATGGACAGGGTAATTCATTTCTAAAAGCATACGGGAATTCAGGCTATGATTATGGCCGTGACATCAAGCAAGACAATGATACGGGCTATGTTATTACTGGTTCATCCAGCAGTTTTTCATCTGATGCAGAGGCCTACTTGCTAAAGTTGGATGAAGATGGCGAATTTTTATGGTCACACAATTATGGCGGCACAGGCTCTGAATGGGGAGAAAGCCTCGTAATTACTTCCGACTCTAATTATGCAATTGCAGGTTATACGAATAGTTTCGGCGCTGGCGGATTTGATTTTTATTTAGTCCGTATTGACGCTGAAGGATTACCGCTTTGGGAGGTGTATTTTGGTGGTTCTAACTGGGATCAAGCTTTTGGTTTAATTCAGTTGCCTGATGGCGGATTTGTGCTGGCGGGAGAAACCTACAGTTATAACGACGGTATGCGCAGTGGCTACATTGTTAGAACAAATGATGAAGGAATAATGCTTTGGGAGCATGTTATGGATCTAACGGAGCCTAGCTTTTTCACCGATATTGATTTTGACGGAGACTCTATTGTTTTATGTGGCGGAATTGGTGATGGTGGCGTAGATTCTTATGATGGTTACATAGCTAAATTTGGAATTGACGGCAACTTAGGCTGGGACAGGACAATAGGCTCAGAATATAACGATCAATTTAATGCAGTACAAGTTGTGGATAATTTATACAGTTTCGGTGGATCAAACGGTGCAAGCTTTCCAACAGAGAAGCAAAACATGTGGATGTATCGACTCGATAGTGCTGGAAATGAGGTATATGATACAGTTTTCATAAACACAACTTTTAATAGTGATGCCATTAATGATATCTCTATCAAATATGATCAGGACTATGCGTATGTGGGAGAAACAAAAACGTATGGTTACTCTGTGGTTGACGGAAATTACGACATGTTTATGGCGAAAATGAGTCCTGCTCCTTTATACGTGCAACACTCAGCACAGACTTACGGAGAAGCTGGTGATGACCGCGGTCAGGCAATTGACAGAACGCGCGATTTGGGTGCCGTGTACCTAGCTGACACCAAGTATTTTTCAACCGGAGGAAATAATATTTTAATCGTAAAAGTTGCTCCGGCATGGACATACCCTCCTTTGACAGATGGGGAAGATGGATTTTTAGTGGAGTTTGATGACATCACAAATTCATTGCCGAGTTATCAGGAAACCATTGACTTGTCTGTTTATCCGAATCCGTTTAATGACATTATTAATATCCCAGTAATTTTAGAAGGGATCTACTCCATTTATAGTATTGATGGGCAATTGATGCAAGGTGGAACATTAAACAGTCAAGAAATGAACTTAGGTCACTTTAAATCGGGAATTTACCTGCTAACTGTTATAACGAGAGACGGAATCTATAAAAAACGATTGATTAAAAATTAGAAGCAATTCTGTCTGACAACATTTTATAGAGCGTTTTCAAATCTTGGTCTTCTAACTTATTAATATGTTTCTCAATTGTTTCGAAATCTCCGCGTTTAGCTGGACCTGTCATTGCTTCTTTTGGTCCAAGTTCTAATACTTTTTCCATGGTCTCTCTAATCAATGGATGTAGTACACCTAAATCTAAATTTGATTTTTGAAGCAAAACATCCGACTCTTGCAAGAGCTGTGTTGTAAAATTGCACGCAAATACTGCTGCGAGGTGAATCTCAGCTCGCATTTTAGAATCAGCACGGTGCGCATTGTCAGACAAATAGTCCCCACAAAAAGTAATGAGCCATGCTGTAAACTCAATGCTATTCCCTTCTATTAAAAATGGAATTGCAGCAATATCTAAGGCGCGTTGTTTTGAAAATGTTTGAAGCGGATACAAAACGCCAAACTGATTAAACCCTCTAAACACGTCAATTGGCGCCGAACCTGAAGAATGCACAACAGGAACACTTGTATCCAGTTGCCGCGCTATGTCTTCAATTGCGTCATCCTTGATCGTTACTATATTGAGATCTACATTACTGTCAACGTCTTTGACATCATCAACTGCTTTGGCTCCAAACTGACGAGATAATGCACGGGCATTAATAAAATCGCGAGAAAAAACAGAAACAATCTCCACGCCGCCAGCAAATAATGCCTTGCTTACATGTGTCGCCACATTCCCCGCACCTATTATATTAACTCTTGTTTTCGTTTTCATCACTTATTAAAATGTAAAGCTAGGAATAAAATCAGCTTCCAATATTAAATTAAGGTTAAAAAGGGGAATGGTAAGTCTCAATTATCCGCCCAAGTAACTGTATAATTTACGATTTCTCCGTATTCTAGATCGGTTGATCGATATTTAGTTTTGAAATATTGGATTCATGCATTGGCCGAATTGAAACGGTCAATTTCTAAACCGGCTTGCTCACAACGTACAATAGCTCGTCCCTTTGCAACCTATAGCGTTCTATGAGCTCTTCGCCTAATTCGTCCTTAAAATCGATTGTATCAACCTTAAAGCCAGCCTCAGCCAATCGGTTTGGATAGTTTGTGCCGTACAAGCGTACATGATCATATTGCCAAAAGTGCTTTTCGCGCTCCTCTGGCGTTGTAATGGAAGCATCTTCGTATGTGGTGTCCCGATTCGAATCGATTGGAACTTGCAAGATTCCCCAACCTCCCGGTTTCATAATGCGGTATAATTCTTTCATGCATTGCAAATCATCTTCCACATGCTCCATAACGTGATTACAAAAAATAACCTCGTATTGGCTGTCATCTAAAGGAATTTGATGCAAATCAAAATGCAAATCAGCGATTGGCGAAACTAAGTCACCCGTTGTATAGTCTAAGTTTTTTTGCTTTTGAAAACCTTTATGGAAACATTGCTCTGGAGCAATGTGCATTACTTTTAAATCAGGTTTTGTAAAGAAATCTGTTTTCCGCTTTAGATAAAGCCACATTAAGCGGTGGCGCTCTAATGTCAAGTCATAAGGACACAGTACATTGTCGCGCTGTGCGACTTTCGAGCCGTATGAAAGGAATTTACGAAATGATTTTTCACAAACTGGACATTCCACTTTATCTCCCCGATATATAAGCGGAGCAAAAAACTTAAATACATAACTGAGCCTAATTAATAAAGGCCTTGGCAAAGTATTCAATAACCAATTGTAAATTTTTTTCATCTTTCAATCTAAAATGATCGCACAAATATAATACTAATCTATTTGTTTATTTGTTTGATTGTACAAATGTTTCATAGCTTTCAGTACAAAGTGAACCGTCTGTTGCATCTTGCTAATGACAAATTTATGACGAAAAATTCGTACTATTGACGAACAAAATAAAATTGTCCGATAATTAGAGGGTTAGACCACCGGCAAAAAAGACGATAGAATAGTAATTTTAAAAATTTAATACATTTGTAGTATTTTGTTAAGACTCATTCACATACTTATTTTTTTTACCTGCTGTCTTGCCGGTCAAGCCCAAAGCTCATTTATAGGCAAGCTTCAAGAGACTTTGAAGTATCAACCAGTTGACTCTACCTTTCACCTTATTGACCAACACTATGCTTATTTGGATTCCACTCAATCTCCTGTTCAAGAAAGAATTGAACTTCTAAATTTGAGAGTGCAAATTTCAGACTCCGTTGGAGATAAAATTGAAAGTTTATATGGTTACCAGCAATTATCAGCCTATGGCAAGTACATGCCCGCTGAAGAATACTATCAGATATTAAGAAAAATTGGCAACCGTCAGTCGAGTCTCGGAAATTTAGACGAAGCGCTGAACGCCTATTTCACTGCAGTAACGCTTACGGATAGTATTGGAAATGATACGTTGCTGGCGGAGGTTTATCGGACCATTGGCACTAAATATAAAAATGCAAAAAACGCATTTTTGGCAATCAAATATCTAAATGAATCATTAGCTATTTCTACGAAATTATCCGATTCTTTAGGAATTCTTAAATCCTGCATGACAATGGGAAATGCTTATAAAAACATCAATAATTATGACAGCGCCCTTTATTTTTATGACAGGAGTTTAACCATTTCAAACCTGACCAATTATCCACGCGGCACCGCCGGCAACTACAATAATATTGGAAAAGTCTATTTGAGGCAAGATAGTTTTGACGTGGCATTGGACTATTTTTTTTTAGCGCTTGAGATAAACCAAGCTGAAAAAAACGAGCAATGGGTCTCCTATAACTATAACAATATTGGGAACGCATTTTATAAAATCAAAAAATATGATCAGGCAATTGTTTACTTGAACAAAAGTATTGAGATTAAAGACCGCCTGAACTATCAAGAAGGTAAAGTACAAACCCTATTGTGGCTTTCAGAAGTCTATGAGAAAAAAGGATACTACCGTTTAGCTTATAATAATTTGCTTGAACATGTTGAGTTAAAAGGAAGCTTTCAGGATGCCGAGCGACTAAAAATGGCAGATGAACTTGAAGCGCGCTTTCAAAATGAGAAAAAAGAAGCACAAATTAATGCCTTGGAAGCCGAGCAATCTTTACAGCAATTAGTAATCGCTAGTCAAACCAAAGATTTAGAGCATCAGGAGGAATTGCGTGCGAAAGAAGCCAATTTAATATATGCGTTGGGCTTTATTATGTTGAGCTTACTGGTAACGATAATTGTTTTTTGGCACAATAACCGCCAAAAAAAGAAATACAATGAACAATTAGAAACTAAAAATTCGGAAATTGAAAAAGTGAATAGCGAAATTGAAGAGGCACGAGTTGATTTAGAGCGTAAAAATAAAGAAGTAACGGATAGTATTAATTATGCCAAGCGGATTCAGGCAGCTATTTTACCTTCAGAGAAAACCTTGGAGACTCATTTAAACGAGGCCTTTGTATTGTATTTGCCAAAGGATATTGTAGCAGGTGATTTTTACTGGACAGAGCACGTAGCGGACACAATTTTATTCGCCGTGGCTGATTGCACAGGTCATGGGGTACCTGGGGCAATGGTTAGTGTTATCTGTCATAATGCTTTGAATTCATGTATCAATCAGCTAGGGTTAACCGATCCTGGCGAAATTTTAGATGAAACAACCAAATTGGTGTTAAAACAGTTTGAAAAATCAGAGCAAGAAGTGCGTGATGGAATGGACATAGCCTTATGTTCTTTTAATGTAAAAACACGGAAACTAAAATTTTCAGGAGCAAACACACCGCTTTGGGTTGTGCGTAATGAAGAGGTGTTAAAATATAAAGCAACACGACAGCCCGTTGGCAATCATACCACACGCATTAATTTTGACACGCACGTTATTCCAGTTCAAAAGGGTGATTGGCTTTATATGTCTAGTGATGGGTTTTCAGACCAGTTTGGTGGAGATCGTGGCAAGAAGTTCTTCAATAAGCGTTTTAGAGAATTACTTTTGAGCATTTCAAAAAAATCGGTAAAAGAACAATCCAACCATTTAAAAACTACTTTTGAAGGCTGGAAACAAGATTATGAACAAGTTGATGATGTTTGCGTGATGGGCGCACGGGTCGATTAATTCAAGCGGGCAATTGATTATAAATTCAGGCTACCAGCAATACGGCTGCCACGCCCATTACCAGGTTTGTGTTTTCCATTTCATAAAATTACTTTATTAAGAATAATAGGATACTCAATGAATTTTAACTTCGCGATAACAGGTATTAACACGTTGATAACATAAATGCTGCTGAATCATCATGAACTTGTGATCAATATTCACTTAAACAGTTAAATATGAACACTAAAAAATTAAAATTCCTGGCAGGAGGCTTAGCATAAGAAGTATTTGCAACAGTTCTTATTTTTGCTGCATCACCATCACATGCGCAGGCAAATGAGGCCTTGGATTATGGAACAGAAATCGTTTCAACAACTTCTAAATGTACCCCGACACAAAAGATTTTAGTCAAGAATGCGTCACAGATAAAAATTGCAACCAAGTTTGCAAACTGGATGTTCTAACGCTCTTTACACAAACCAAAACCTAGAACACGAATGACTGCCATTCGACCCAAAGCGGATTTGCGGGCATTTTTAGGCTTTAAACCTTAGTTGAACTGCTAACTGCAAAGAACTAATGTTGCTTCTAAGGCCATTTTAATGTTATTTCTTACCGCAAGAATATCTGTGTCAAACATATAACAGGGCGCAGAAACTATTAAGTTTTCTCGATCAATCGATATTTCTTTAATGCCCTTTGCAGTGCTTGTAGCACCCACCTTTTCAATTCCGGCATGAAAACCGTCAATATCATACGGTGATGGTTCATTGTTTGAACCAAGCGTTAAAGTTGGATGAATAGCAGAACCTTCTAGGGCTTTTGCCACCACTACTGGACTTACACACAAGGCGCAAATCGGTTTGCCGGCATTCACCATGTTCACTAAAAACAATTTTACTTTTGGCAAAATTTCCCCGTCAGGACCAGCAAATGCCCAGGTTGAAAAATTTTTTGCTGCTCCGAATCCACCGGGCATTACAACCGCATCAATATTAGCAGGGTGAACAGATCCAATTTCCTGAATATCTCCTCGCGCAATTCTTGCAGACTCAACCAACATGTTTCTGGTCTCTTTCATTTCATCACCGCTAGTATGATCCACCACATGATGTTGCTTTTCATCAACACTTATGCATATATATTCATGCCCAGCATCTTTAATTGCTAGCATAGTGAGCACGGCCTCTTGAATTTCAGATCCATCATAAACACCGCATCCTGAGAGTAAAACACCTATTTTCATAAAACTACTTTTTGATTGTTATGCTAAATTTAATTAAATTTGAACGAAATGGAACTGAATACTTCCCCAGATAATTTAGTGTTTTATGATGGCGATTGTGGCTTCTGTAATTCAAGCGTTCAATTTATTTTAGCGAAGAAAAAGCGCCCATTTTATTTCACCGCATTGCAGTCTATTACGGCTAAAACAATCCTAGAAAACCACGAAACCGTGATTAACATGGATACGATTTACTATTTAAAAGGCGGTAAATTATACGATCGTTCTAGTGCTGTGCTTCAAATTGCTAAAGGTCTAAAGGGTGGATACCCCTTACTATTTTCTTTTTATATTGTCCCAAAATTTATACGTGATCTTTTCTATAATTTTATCGCAACCAGGCGACATAAATTGCGTAAAAAGTTCTGTTTAATTCCCAGTGAAAAAGATGCGCAATATTTCTTAACGAACTGATTTTTGTCAGAATAGTTGGAACTATATCTGCTTAATTTTGTTGTTATAAACAATTGATAGCCATGTTGAAATTAGTGCGGAGTCTGCATCTTCATAATATTTGTCTCCTAAAGGGTAATACGCTGAAAATTCGAGCCATGTATGCCCTTCTGACGGTCCAAAATCATGCGCATCAATTGAAACATCTGGATTATTACAAGAAATAACGATTAGTAGAATGAATGTTCTCTTCATGATAAATGAAGTTAATGAAAAGAAATGGAAGAAACAAACCTATTTTTTAGGACATCCACCGCAGTGGCGGCCTTTTTTCTTGTACTTTTTACAGCACTTTTTCTTTCCGTCACATGCGCCCAATTGGAAATGGCCCACTAAAAAAGGATTTATTGCTTGCTCTTTTTCCACATCACAAATATACTTATTTAGAATGATTCTAAGCAATACCCTTTTTGTGGTATTTAAATATTATATTAAATTTAAAGTACAAGTTGAAAAAGGTGGTCATTAAATCGCTATCTTCAGTTTTGGAATGTATATTGTTATGATAGCAATAAAAACAATCATCTCTATGAAAAAATTCATCCTATTGTTAATTGTCACGTTCAGCCTAAATGCCCAGGCTAGCGGTTTTTTGTTTCCGAACGTAGAATATGAATATGCCAAGGTCTACCTCTTTAATTTAAACTTAGAAGAACCAAGTCAAATGGATTTTAGAATCTATAAAGACGGAGTTTACGCCATTAGTAAGCTGGGGAATGGTATGTTACTGTCAGATGAATTTCACACCAAAGTCCGCAAGATATTTGCCAGAGGAATTGATGAATTAATTATGGGTTTATCAAAATGCTACATGCCACGCCATGGCATTATATACTATGATGCCAATCATGAACCGGTGCTGTCTTTATCCATTTGTTTTGAATGCGATAAAATCAGTATTTGGAGCAAAGAGAAATATCACTTTAGTGATGATTACGAGCAATTTAATTATGACAAAGCCGAGAAGCAAATGAGCGACTTACTTAAAATTATGATGGCTGAGGATATTCCAGCATACACAAGTGTTACACATGAGCCTAAATACTTGGAATATGTAAAAAGTAACATGTCTTTGAACAGTCAAAACTCAGTGACACTGAATGCAAAAGAGCAACTTGTCAACGTTCCAAAAATTATTGATCATGAAATAGCAAAAGCATGGGCGCATCCAAGTCAGAATTTAAAATTTAAAGAGAGTATAGACACTGTTGAAAGCACGAGTGGTGTTGACAATGTTTATAGAAAAGTAAGCTATAAATGGAATACCATTTTTCATTTTATGGACGGGCAATTAACCCAAGCAAAAATTTATCATCCCGGTATCTTACTCCCCCTAAGCGCATCTGTTGGAATGAGCGCTGCTGAGCTCTATCAAAAACTTGGAATCGACATACCAGAAAATGGATACCCGAAAGTACTTAACTTAGACGGGGAAGCTTGGAAAATTGAGCTTGCATTTAAGTATCACACCCTTGTGAAAATTGAGTTGAGGCCAAAATAATAGACAATTTAACAACCACTTTAAGTTCTTGTATCTAAATCGCACCATTTTATCGAAGCAATGGATGCCCAAAGCTAAAAGCTTTTTGGTAGTGCTATTCATGTAGTATATTTATGTAACTCAGAAAAAACGAACATGAAAATATTTGATCTCTTCAACGATCTTCGTAAGGACGATTTTTGCTTTGCTTATTTAGATGAATTCTCTGATTCATCCACAGATGCACTTATAGCACTTCAAGATGCGCGTTTAGCTGATAAGCGAAAAATTCGTAGGAAAATATCCTTTCTAGTCACTCAGTGTTTTCAAAATATTGTGCGCCATACTGAAAATTCCAATCAAAATTTCGATAAATTATTTGGGTTGCGCAGTAATGGTTCCATTCTTTCCATTTCAACTATTAATCCGATTATTCGTGCGAAGCAAGAAAAACTTAAAGCAAGCTTAGATCATTTAAAAGAACTCAGTACAGAAGAATTAAAGTTAAACTTACTTTTTCACAAATAAAGCCACCGCCTCTATGTGACTGGTATGCGGAAACTGATCCACCAATGAGAGTTTTTGCAAGGTATATCCAAACTCCAACAAATCTCTGGCGTCACGGGCTTGCGTTGCTGGATTACAGGAAATGTATACAATTTGTTTGGCGTTAATATTCATGACTTTTTTTAAAGTCTTTGGCGCGATTCCTGCCCTAGGCGGATCTAGCATTATCGTATGAATTTTATCTGTAAAATTAGGATACTCAACTAAGAATTTTCCTACATCAGCCGCGTAAAAATCTAAGTTTTGAATTCCATTTCGTTCCGCATTGCGCTTTGCGTCTTCAATCGCTTCGGGAACAATGTCTACGCCAATCACTTTTACACCATCTATTCTACTCGCCATTATTTGACCAATGGTTCCAGTTCCGCAAAACAAATCCATTAAAAGTTGATCTTTTAAGTCAAACTTCAACTGCGCATACTCAATGGCTTTATTATAAAGACGTTCAGCACTTTTAGGATTCGTTTGAAAAAAGCTCTCCATACTAATTTCAAATTGCAGATCTAATAACTTTTCCAATACAATCGGCTCACCATAAAGCAAACCATTTTCTCCATTCTCAATTTTAGCACGATCAGCAACATCATCATTTATTGTATGTTGCAAGCCTGCTAGCCGTTCACCCAACAAGTCAACCATAAATTTTTTAAACGCTTCCCTATCAAATTTGGCAAGATCTTGAGATGATGTGACCAAATTGATAAGCAGTTTGTTTAACTCGAACGATTTGCGCACCACTAAATGTCTAAAAAAGCCTACTTTTTTTGGTGGATGCCATGCTGGTAATTCAGTTGACTCCAAAAATTGTCGAATTTCTTTCAATTGTGTTTCAAATGCTGCGTCAAACAAGCCATCAGGGCCGTCTAAATTTTCAACTTTCCACCATGTTCCACGCGTTTTAAATCCTAGCGCAAACTGGTCATCTAACTCTTCTTCAGTTTCTAAATCTTGTCGGATGGTAGAAAAGGAATATTCCATTTTATTTCTATAATTGAAAGATTCTGGCGATTCGAGATAGGTATCAAAAACAGCGTCAATATTTTGAATCTCTCCAATGCGACGATATTGTTCAAGTGTCGATTCTTTTTTATACTTATGCTGTAATTCAATCGGCAGTGTAATATATGGCGCACCAGAGATGGGTTGAAAATCCAATTCAATTTCGTCAGGCGATCGCTCCAACACTTTAATCAACTTACATTCTGCAAAACGCTTCTTTTTTTTTGCAATTCGAGCTTGTACCTTTTGCCCTGGAAGGGAGTTATTTACAAAAATAACATACTGTCCATTCTCGGTTTCTTCTTTTGCGATTCCCTTACCACCGAAGGCGTAATCTGTAATTGTAAATTCTATGACGTCTCCCCTTTTCATGACTGGATATTAGGGCGCAAATGTACAACATTCAAATCAAAAAGCTATTCTGTTGATAATTAATCATTTCATTTTATGGAGAAGCGCATTTATTCGAGCAAAATGAGATATCTTTACTACCGCTTATAATTAACCAGATGAAACAACAGAATTATTTACTCCTCTTTTTAGTACCATTATTATTTGCGACTTGTTCTGATTCTTCTGCAGAGCCTGAAGCTCCTTCAGCGTGGCAAGAAGATTATACAAAACAAGAAATAACCATAGAAATGCGTGATGGTATTAAATTGTTTACAACCATCTACAGTCCGGTTGACACCTCCAAATCCTACCCTGTATTAATGCAACGAACGCCATACAGTTGTCGTCCATATGGAGCAGACACCTTGCCTGGAAGTATTAACCATAATCCAGATTTAGTAAGTTCTGGCTACATATTCATTAAACAAGATGTTCGTGGAAGATGGATGTCTGAAGGAGAATATGAAAATACAAAACCGCCCTACTCGCTTTTTGATTCGTCAGCTACAGACGAGTTAACGGACACTTGGGACACTTTTGAATGGTTGGCGAATAATTTGAAAAACTACAATGGCAACGCTGGTCTATACGGTACATCTTATCCCGGATGGACAACGTTAGTTGGTGCGCGCGCTAATCACCCTGCTATTAAGGCTGTGATTGCAAGTGCGCCAGTTACTAATTTTTATTTTGAAGATTTTAATCGCTATGGTCTCTTTGCGCTAAATTATTTACCTGTCATCCATGCTTTTGGAACACCGCGCCCTGGCCCTACAGATACCGCTTGGTACCAAAACGACAAAGAAGCGTATGGTATTGTTGATAGCTCAAAAATCTATCCTGATTACTATGATTTTTTCAGAGATCGATTAACGCTAAATGATTATTGGGATGTGTTAGACTCCTCCAATTTTTTCTGGAAAAACATTCGTGAGCATGCAAATTATGATGAATATCGAAAAAAGCGGGCTTGGGATCAATACTATAACGATATTCAATGCCAAGTGATGGTTTTAGGTGGTTGGAATGATGAGCAAAACTTATATGGAATCTTGAATTCCTTCAAGCATATTGCTGCAAATAGTCCTGATGCAAATGCGCAACTAGTGATGGGACCATGGGCACATGGCATACCATCAAGAGCTGATAGTGCCTACTATTTAGGGAATGTTTTTTATGGCTATGACCTTTCAAAAATATATATGGAAGATGTTGAATATCCTTACTTTGAAAAACACTTGAAAGGGAACGGCAAAGCTCCAGACTTCCAGGTCAAGCTTTATGATACCGGTAAAAACGAATGGGATTATTTTGATGAATTCCCTGAGGACACGGGTAAAGAATTGACGTACTTCCTATACAATGAACGAATGAATGCGGCCTATCCTGAAAACACACAAACGGAGAATTATCAAACTTATATTTCTGATCCGTTTCATCCAGTACCAGGTCTTGAAGGAGACAACTGGTATGGCATGGCGCCCAAATTTTATTTCACTGCCGATCAACGATTTACCGAAAAGCGACCAGATGTTTTAACTTTTGAAACAGATGTACTGACTGAAGACATTAATGTTGTAGGTGAAATAAAAGCAATTATTGACTTTGCGACTGATCATGACGCGGCGGATCTTTATGTAAAAGTAATAGATGTGAATCCGCTTGATAGAATTCCGGAATATACCGATAAGGAGGGCATTAAAATGAATGGCTATCAGCGATTAGTTCGAGCTGGGTATATTAGAGGGCGTTATCGCAATGGATTTGAACAAGGCGAGCCATTCATTAAAAATCAAAAAACAACCGTTGAGGTGCCTCTATTGGATGTTTTCCACACGTTCAAGAAAGGACATAAGATCATGATTCAAATTCAAAGCTCTATGTTCCCTATTTTCGACATGAATCCGCAAAATTACGTTGAAGACATTTACAATGCTGAAAAGAAGGACTTTGCAGTCGCCATGCATATGGTTTTTGCGACGAGTAAGATTGTGTTGCCGGTGAAATAGAGATTATATGCAACGCCCTGAGCTTTTGTCTAAGGGTTAGATGTTAGATGAAAATAATTGAATGGCACCCTTTGTAAACATTTTGACTAGCCAGCACGGTGAATTGTTAATTGAACATTGAACTATAAGCTAAACTTATCTTTAAACTTAATTGTTTGTCTTCTCGAGATCTCCACTTTGGTTCCACAAGTCAACTCAACCTGCAAACCGCCGTTAAACCAATTTTCAATATTAACAACATGATTGAGATTGATGATGTACTTTCGATTCACACGGAAGAATAACTTTTCATCTGTGCGTTCTTCCAGGCTATTTAATGAACGAAGAATTAAGGGCCGGAACTTCTCAAAATGCACTTTTACATAATTCCCTTCTGATTCAAAATAGCGAATGTCATCCACTTTTATGAACCAAACCTTATCCCCATCACGAATAAGAACAGGATCACCCGATTTAAGCACGGATGCATTTTCAACGCTTTTCGGAATTTGATTTTCTTCCATGAGGCGATTATAGGCCTCATCCAACCGATCAGAATCAATTGGTTTCATCAAATAATCATAAGCATTCACCTCAAAAGCTCGCATGGCATACTCATCATAAGCCGTCACAAAAACTGTACGCGGTGGATTTTTTATACTGCCTAATAAATCAAGTCCATTTTCACCTGGCATTTGAATGTCCATAAAAACCAAATCTGGCAAATCACGCTCTATAGCTTTCTTGGCTTCTATGGCGTTTTTATACTCGCCAATAATTTCTAGCTCTTTATATCTAGAAAGTAGGGACTTTAATTCTTCCCGCGCCAATCGCTCATCATCTACAATTATCGTTCTCATTTATATGTGATATTTATTTTAACAACTACCTCATCATCCACCTGGTCGATTGAAAAACTGGCATCCTTGCCGTACAATATTTCTAGGCGTTTTTTAGTATTTGATATGCCAATACCTTCTTCTTTTTGATCTATTTTTAAAAGCCCTGAATTACTAACAGTAATTTCTAACGTATTTTCTCGTTTATGAGATATGACTCTAACAATGCCGCCATCAATTGATTGAGATATCCCATGTTTAATGGCATTTTCAACCACTGTTTGAATCATTAATGGCGGTATTTCAAGAGAAAGCGATTCTTGAGAGATTTTAAAATCAGGTCTCAGACGTTCTTCAAATCTTACTTGTTCTAAATCTAAATATATTTTTACTAAGTCCAATTCTTCCTTCAAAGAAATGACTCTCAATTTACCTAGGCTTATGGATTTGCGCAGGAGCGACGACAATTGGGTAACGGAAGTTTTAGCCTGCTCCGGGTTAAGACCAATTAAAGCACGAATAGAATTCAAAGAATTGAACAAAAAGTGCGGGTTTAGTTGAGCCCTCAGGTTTTTTAATTCAATTTCATTTTTTGAAGCTTCCCATTTCAAATTTAAAATTTCTTGCGCCCTTGATTTTTCAACAATAGCAAATACGTAATAAAACCCACTCCATAGTAAAAACAAGATTATTGATCGGGAAACTCCGAATAAGAATACCCCCCATTGAAACGTTTCCTTTTCCTGCTGTTCAGATGATAAGGTTTCACCATTTGTCAATTGAAGTGTATCGGCAGGTGTATTAATTTGCATTGAATCAACAGGGAGATTGGCAACTTGCAAAGTATCTCCATCCACTACTACCCATTGACTTGAATTATCCTGCTTATCTTGATCAACTAAAAAGTCAATCTCAATAATTTCCTCGAAAAAATGCTGAAATGTTTCCAAGGTAAAACCAGCAATTATCGTAAGAAACAAGGTAATAATAACCAACTGGTTGATTGGTTTTGATAATAAGGATTTTTTAATGATCACATATCTTATTCCATGGGAAACCATGATTGCCGCAAGAATAGATAATGCCGCGTAGATGTATAAATTAAGGGTAGAAATGAAATCTTCAGTAGAAAACAGAAGCAAAATTGAGAATAAAAAGTAAGCTGTCCATCCAGCAAACTGGACTCCCCAATAAAATAACTTCTTTCTTTCCATAAATTAAATCTAAAAAATAAAGCAAGAATACAAGCCTTAAATAATTTTTAAGGAGGAAACGGCTGTACTAAATAGCCTTTTTTAATGATGAAAGGAATTCAACTTTAAACGTTAAATCGGAAATGCATGATATCGCCATCTTGCACAATGTAAGTTTTACCTTCAACACGCAACTTACCAGCATCCTTAACTGCAGCCTCTGACCTAAGCTCTATAAAATCACTATACGTCATTACTTCGGCACGAATAAATCCTTTTTCAAAATCAGTGTGAATTACACCAGCAGCTTGAGGAGCAGCAGCACCAACTGGAACGGTCCATGCGCGAACCTCTTTAACTCCAGCTGTGAAATAAGTTTGTAGATCTAATAGACTATAAGCCGAACGAATCAAACGATTCACCCCTGCTTCTTCCAAGCCAAGCTCATCTAAAAACATTTGGCGCTCTTCAAACTTATCAAATTCAGCGATATCTGATTCGATTTTTGTTCCAATAACTAAAACCTCAGCTTTTTCGTCTTTCACCAATTCCTTTACCTGCTCAACATAAGCATTTCCATTCTTTACAGATGCTTCATCAACATTACACAAGTACAAGACTGGCTTAGATGTCAATAATTGCATTTCTTTTGTGATGGTTTCTTCAGAATCATTAGTCACTTCAACAGTTCGGGCTGATTTTCCAGCCTCCAATGCGTCTTTTAGTTTCAAACAAAAATCATATTGACGCCCAATTTCTTTATCACCAGATTTAGCAGTTCTATGTAACGACTTAATTTTACTTTCAACCGTTTCTAAATCCTTCAATTGCAATTCAAAATCTATCACCTCTTTATCACGAACAGGATCTACAGAATCATCAACGTGAATAATATTATCTTCATCAAAACATCTCAGCACATGAATAATAGCATCTGTTTCACGAATATTTGCCAAAAATTTATTACCAAGACCTTCACCTTTATGTGCCCCTTTTACTAAGCCCGCAATATCAACAATCTCAATAATTGTTGCTTGCACTTTTTCAGGGTTAACAATATCGGCTAATTCAGCGAGGCGGTTATCTGGCACTGTTATTACACCAACATTTGGTTCAATAGTACAAAACGGAAAATTTGCCGATTGTGCTTTTGCATTTGAAAGACAATTGAACAATGTTGATTTCCCTACATTCGGTAAGCCAACGATACCACATTTTAAAGCCATATTCTGAATTTTTAGGCAAAGATACTGCTTTGGTTTAATTTGCTGATACAGCGAACAACATTTATTCAACATTGAGCAAACAAAAAGAGGTTGTCCGTCTAAGACGAACAACCTCTAAATTGTTTCACAACTGTATTATTCAATTATTTCCTCAGGAGCGTTACGTTACCTTGTCCTTGTTGTTCGGTGCCATTTGTGTAACGAATAACATAGGTATAGAAGTAAACACCAGCAGCGCTCGGACTTCCACTTTTTCGCTCTCCGTTCCATCCGTCAGTTATTGAAGTGAATTCGTATACAACACTCCCCCATCTGTCAACAATCACACATTCGAATACGTCAACTCCTTTTGCCTCTTTATAAAAGCTGAACACGTCATTAAGTCCATCTCCATCTGGTGTAAATACATTGAAAGGAACAAAGTCTGGTTCAGCAAATACCGTAATATCCTTGCATGTAGTATCCTTACAACCATTTTTATTTGAAGCAACTAGACAAACTGTATACACTTGTTCGCCTGTATAAGTTGTATCAAATTGCTCATCTAAATCCTCACTCAGAATCCAATTTGTGTTATCGTAGTCGAAGTTCCACCAGAACGTGGTATCAGCTCCTGGATTCAATGGATTAGCAAAATTGATAGACTGGTTTGAGAAATTCGCAAAAACCGTTTCTGTTCCATTACAATCTTCATTTAACTGGTCAGACGTAATCGTGAAAATAGCTTCAGGATTCAATGAATCAACCGTTATTGTTGTATCCACAATACATCCTACTGCATCTGTAACTCTAACGTTATAATCGCCAGGATTTAAACCACCCCAGGTTGAATTAATTGAATTGTCGGGAGTTCCTACTTTTGTCCATAAATATTCATAATCAGCTATTCCGCCGGTAGCAGCAGCAAAAACTTGCCCATTACCCGATTGATAACCAAATATACGACAATAGGCGGGATCAAATCCAAGTTCACTAAAGGTTATTTGGTCATTTTCAGTAATTGTAAACTCATAAAGATTATCACAATATTCATCCTGAATTGTAACTAAATACGTTCCTGCTGGCAAGCCAGTAGCAAAACTAACATCCGTTGTAGGATTAGGAATAACTCCACCTAAATCCCAGAAATAACGTACTGTTCCAGATGAATTAAATACCTCATCAACGATAATTTGACCAGTGCTTTCTCCGTAACACAGTATATTTTTAATAGTAAACTCGGCGTATAATGAATCCGGTTCATCAACAATCACTTGGATTGAATCAATACACCCGTTTTCATCTGTTACATACCCCCAATAAGTTCCTGAACCAATTGTATTTAACACATCTGAATCTTCACCCGGTAAATCTCTCCAAGAGAACGTATAAAAGCCAGTTCCACCAGTTACAGCAAGATCAATTGATCCGTCAGAATAAGCGTAACAGGTAGGTTGGTTCAATGTATTCAACGTAAGTTCTAATTCAGCAGGGCTTGTAATTTCAATTGGAATGGTTACTTCACAACCGTAATCATCTACAATAGTAACAAACCATGTTCCAGGAATCATTTCTGATTGAGAAGTATTTATTCCGTCACCAGGATAAGTTCCACCTAAAGGATCAGTCCACGTTATGGTAAGAATAGTTCCATCAACATCACCTAAAGCATCAACAGGTGTTGCAGTAATCTCAGCTGATCCATTATCAAAGCCAAAACAAGATACATTTACAAGTGTAATGACATCAATGTCAATAAAGTGACCTACAGAGGTAATCGTTACAACAGAATCAGAAATACATCCTTCAGAGTCAACCGCAATAATAGTTACGGCCGTTCCAGCTATATCATCAATATCTGCAGTTGTTCCAGGCGCTGGTGTTCCGTTTAAAAGAATCACATAAGGCGCTCCATTTCCAGTTCCATCAATGATATTCGCCTCAATATTACCTAAAGAAGCATCAGGACAAGAAACTGCGGGCGTAATAATAACCGGACTAATTACTGGCGCTGAGAATATTCCAGAGAAAGTTGCTGTGCATCCTGCTTCATCAGTTACTTCAATCTCATATGTCCAGCCACCTTCAAGGTTTTCAATAGTTGCTGTTCCTCCGCTTACCACATCTCCAGCTACTAAATCACCTGATCCAGTGCTAACTACAGTGAAGTCTCCTCCGCCTCCAGTCAAAATCAAATCAATTCCGTTGATATAGTCACCATCACAGTTCACTTGAATTTCCGCTTCAATTGGACACGCATAGGTCACTACAATAGGATCTCCTAATTCATAGCAACCGTTTCCATCTTTATCCCATGTCACACTAAAGTTGTCATTGTCCGCTCCATCACCTACACCGTCATCACCAGCAACTGGCACAAGGTAGTAAGTGCCACAACCCAATTCTCCAATCGGACTATCGTCGTCATGCAGGTCCATTATATCTTCAGTAGGTATAATTAAATCTAGATAACCAACATCCGCAAGTGGGTCATCTCCCACTGGAAGTGCATCATATACCAACCACATTAATTGGGCCGTATAAATTCCGTCACCTATTGGTGCTGCAATCGTATCTGTTGGTAATGTATAATCATCATTTGAAGTAATTTCATATGAATCACCTTCACATAAAAATATTGGATCATCACTTGGTACAAATTCTCCATTTTTTTGAATCGTAAAAGTACCTGGGTCCGAAATACATGGTGGAATATCTATAATATCACAATCCGTTTCAGCGTCACCACCAAGTTTACCACATGTTACTTCTTGGATTACACCAGAAAAGTTTGTGATTAATAAGATATATACTTCACCAGCGACACAACCCGTAATTTCTGGAGTTTCATAGGCCACTGCCGAATAACTGCAATCTATAATTGGTGAATCCACACCTCCTAAAGTTCCGCAATTACTAATCGCGTCTGCTAAATCATCAAATGGTCCCCAAATAATAAAATCAATATCAGACCCTGCAAATAGTTCCATTTCAATATCACCACCTACTGCAATCTCTAGAAAATACCAACTTGGGCTAGGCCAAGATCCTAAACATCCATAATCATTGCCTGGTTCAGCTTCTCCTTCGTCTCCAGCTATAAATGAAATTCCTACATCTGTACAAATAGGTTCCATTTCTATACATGAAGGGCCTTGAGCAAATCCGCTTGAGCTTGCAATGGTTAGAACCAATGCACAACTAATATTTAAAATTCTCTTCAACATATCAGTTATTTTTTAAGTTCTAATTTCAATTCAGCAATGCGCTTATTCAAAATAGCTCTTGTTTTTTCTGCATCAACAAACCAGCCATTTTCATTCGCTATCTTTAACTCTGCGGCATTTCCACGAATGTAATCTCCTTTCTTTTTCAAAGCGATTAATTTTTTTTCACATTTTTCTAATTCCTGCTGTGGAGTCTGTGTTTCTATTTCTTTAGTTCTTGTGGATGGAGCTGGTTGACCACCTTTGACTAATTTGAGGCGAGTTGGTTTCTTATCTGCTTTCTCAACTTCTTGAGTAAAACTGATCATGCAAAATCCAACTGCCAATCCTGTTAATAAGATCTTTTTCATTTGTTTTTATTTAATTCTGAAAGTGAATTTTGTAATTAAAATCCGACTCATTATGAGATACTACTTAAACTTCTTACTTGCTAAACGTTAAAAGCCCCATAAATAGTTGCTCCACAATATGTAAAATTGTGATTTTTTTTTGATTTGACTAGCATATTGTTAACATTCTTCAAGACTGTGCAAAACTTTCACTCGAATTTAGTCACCTGTGAGGCGCTCAATTTTAAAATTCACTTATTTTTGCCTTGTATTATAAACAGGTAGCAATGGAAGTTAAAGAATTGGAAAAAATAACGTCTCAGGTAAGAAGAGATATTGTAAGAATGGTAACAGCGGTTCAGTCAGGTCATCCTGGCGGATCATTAGGCTGTACTGATTTTTTAACAGCACTTTATTTTCAAGTTTTGAATGCAGAACCGTCTGCTTTTACAATGGATGGTAAAGGAGAGGATTTATTTTTCTTATCAAATGGACATATTTCTCCAGTATTATATAGTGTATTGGCTCACCGCGGCTATTTTGATGTTTCAGAATTGGCTACATTTAGAAAAATTGGAACACGCCTTCAAGGGCATCCAAGTGTTTCTAAAAATTTACCTGGGGTAAGAATAGCTTCTGGTTCTTTAGGTCAAGGGTTATCCGTTGCAATTGGAGCAGCTGCCGCAAAAAAATTAAACAACGATAATTCAATCGTTTATACCTTGCATGGTGACGGAGAATTACAAGAAGGTCAGATCTGGGAAGCCGCTATGTATGCGGCTGGAAACAGGGTTGACAACATTATTGCTACGATTGATTACAACCACAAACAAATTGATGGAGACATTGATGAAGTACTACCAATGGGCGACCTTTCAAAAAAATGGCAAGCTTTTGGATGGGAGGTACTTGAAATGGATGGACATAACATAACCGAAATACTGGCAACCATGGCACAAGCCAAGGAATTGAAAGGTAATGGTAAGCCTATCGTTATTGTGATGACAACAATTATGGGTAAAGGTGTTGATTTTATGATGGGAACACATAAATGGCACGGTTCACCGCCAAGTAACGAACAAGAAGCAATTGCGTTATCGCAATTAGAAGAGACATTAGGTGATTATTAATATTTTGATAAAAAAAACACTCATATTTGTTTTGATTAGCCTTGCGGGCTATACTGCTAGTGCACAAGAATTAACACGAATCTTATTTATTTTTGATGCGTCAAATTCCATGAATGGAAAATGGGAAGGGGCAACAAAAATTATTCGGGCACGTGAAATCTTGAATGAGGCCATTACCGAATTAGAGGGAACAGAGAATTTAGAAATTGCTTTAAGGGTATACGGACATCAATCGCCAATTACTGCAACTTTTCAGGATTGTAACGATACAAAACTTGAAGTTCCATTTGGACCAGACAACTACAAAAAGATTAAAAACTTCATTGAAATAGTTGAACCGAAAGGTACTACCCCAATCGCAAGGTCATTAGAGGCGTCTGCAGATGATTTTCCAGACACGAATGCCCGAAATGTAATTATTTTAATTACTGATGGTTTAGAAGCGTGTGATGATTTTCCATGCGAAGCTGCCCGGAAATTAAAAGCAAAGGGGATAAATGTAACCCCATTTGTTGTCGGGTTAGGAATTGAATTAAAATATTTGAATGATTTTAATTGTATAGGGCGAGTTTATGAAGCCTCCTCTCTAGAAACTTTCAGGAAGGTAATGACATCTGTGATAAGTGATGCATTGCTGAATGCTTCTGTTCAAATTAACCTAAATGACATCCAAAGCAATCCGACAGAAACAGATGTGACTTTGTTTTTATATGAGGCCGGAACAAGTAATTTAAAGTATACGTTTATGCACACCATGAACTTTAAGGGATTGCCAGATACCATAACCATAATTGACCCTGAAATGCGTTATGATATGGTTGTGAACACCCTACCAAGAGTAATAAAAAAGAACATTGGAATCAAAAAACACCAGCACAACATTATGCCTGCGGATTGCCCGCAAGGTACAATTACAAGCAGAATTAAAGGCCCCACAAAATCATCCCAAGTTAAAATAAGAGTCTCTCAACAGGGTAAATCTGTTACACTCAACGTGCAAGATTTAGGAAAAGCACAGCGCTACATTGTTGGAAGTTATGATCTAGAAATATTGACACTACCACGCATTTACAGAAAAGATGTACAGGTAACTCAGAGTGCCTATACCTATATTGATATACCAGGGTCTGGATTATTAACTTACCGCAGTTCCCAAGCGATTGTTGGGCAAGTATTTGTGCGTGATGCGAAAGGTCAAGACCAATGGGTATGCGACTTTGATTCAGAAAAATTAAGTGACGGATATTTTTTACAACCGGGGAAATATAAACTAGTTTATCGCCCTAAATCATCCATATCAACAGATTACACGACGGTTAAAACTTTTAATATTGACGCCGGAGAGAATACGACAATAAACCTATAAACCAATTGGAAATTGCAAGTTTACGCGCAATGCTCCACAAATGAAACAATTAGAGATCAATGAAAGACTTTGAAATTCAAAACCACAAAGACACCCGTTCAGGATTTGGCGCAGGTTTGTCAGAACTTGGAAAAACAAATGAAAATGTAGTAGCCTTATGTGCAGATTTAACTGGATCATTAAAAATGGATGCCTTTAGAGATGAGCATCCCGATCGATTTTTCCAAGTTGGTATTGCTGAAGCCAATATGATTGGAATGGCTGCTGGTTTAACCATTGGAGGTAAAATTCCATTCACAGGTACCTTTGCGAATTTTTCGACAGGTCGTGTATATGATCAAATTAGACAATCAGTCGCTTATTCAAATAAGAATGTAAAAATATGTGCATCACACGCCGGATTGACACTAGGCGAAGATGGCGCAACGCATCAAATATTAGAGGATATTGGTTTAATGAAAATGTTGCCAAACATGACCGTAATTTCGCCATGCGATTATAACGAAACAAAGGCGGCGACAATTGCCATTGCTGAACACGACGGACCAGTTTACCTCAGATTTGGTCGTCCAAAAGTACCGAATTTTACTGATCCAGACAAAAAGTTTGTGATTGGAAAAGCTGACGTTTTGCGGGAAGGAAAAGACGTAACAATAATAGCGACAGGACATTTAGTATGGAAAGCGATTGAGGCTTCAGAAATATTATTAGCAAAAGGCATCAATCCAGAAATAATTAATATCCATACCATTAAACCATTGGACGAAAAAGCGGTCTTAGAATCGGTGAACAAAACCAAATGCGTAGTTACGGCAGAAGAACACATGATGAATGGAGGTTTAGGGGATTCAATTGCTCAACTTTTAATTCGTAAAATGCCTAATCCATTAGAAATGGTTGCAGTTGACGATAGCTTTGGAGAAAGTGGAAAAGGTGAAGAATTATTAACGAAGTATAACATCAACACTACAAATATTGTAGACGCTGTAGAGCTCGTTATTTCTCGTAAATAGTCAATTATTATCTCTTCTCGATTTCTAAGCGCAATACTAAACACACATTATGTCAAGCACGGACAAAGACTTGTTGATTGCATTTAAAGAAGACTATACCTCTGGCTTTAGAATAATCGTGCAAAAATATCAAGAACGCATTTATTGGCAAATACGGAGATATACAAAAAACCATCAAGATACCGAGGACGTCATGCAAAACGTTTTTGTTAAAGCTTGGAAGGGACTCCCCAAATTTAGAGAAGAATCGAATTTATACACGTGGTTATATCGAATTACATATAATGAAACACATACATTTTTAGCGAAGGAATCCAAACGAAAAACGGTTGACCTTGATCCCCCACTCTTTGAAAATTTCGTTACAGTTGAAGGAAAAGATTATGCTCCTGAAGAAATTGAAAACATCTTGAAAAAGGCCATGGAAACCTTGCCGGAAAAACAACTATTGGTATTCAATCTTAAGTATTTTGACGAGTTGAAATTCAGTGAAATATCCGAATTAACGGGAACAAGTGTTGGAGGACTTAGAGCGTCGTATCATTTAGCCGTAAAAAAAATTGAAGAATTTATACGAATTGATTAAACCTTATTCGACTTTATGAGTCAAAGAAGTAAGTGGAAAATAAAAAAGACATATTAGAAGGATTAAAAAAAGCGCAGCGGCCACTGGTTCCTGATGGTTTTTACAATCAGTTCTGGATTGATTTAATGCAACGTATTGAGCAAGACTCGGGTGTTTTAGTTCAACTAAAAAAATCTGAAAAACCTGCTGTTCCTGAAGATTTCTTCTCGAATTTAACAGCTTCTATTGGTCCAGAAGACTCTCCTTTCACATTTGACAACCTTCAAAAACGTAAAAACCCGACTTTACCTGCTGGTTATTTTGAAGAATCAACTGATCGCATTATGGCTGCTCTAAAAGCAACGAGTAATGCTGATAAAAAAGGTGGTCGAATCATCAATATGCGCTTAGTTCGTCTAATTAGTTTGGTTGCAGCTACGGTTGCAATTGTATTCACGGTTGTTCATTTTTCGAGTGATCCAAATGAAGATTTTAGAGCTGAAGATTTACCACAAAATAGCGCACCAGAAATTGAGTTGCCCATTGAGGACGACTATGACGATTACTTGGCTTATATAGACGAAGATGAAATCATTGACTATATCATTGAAAATGATATTGAAATAGAAGACACATTAGATGTTATTGATTTTGAAGATTATTCAGATTTTTCTGAAGAAGATATTGAAGAGTATTACCTAGACCTTTTATAATTATATTATGAATCGGATAAGCTTGTTATTTATGTTGACACTGTTTTTTGGAGCAGGAGTTTTTGCCCAGCCCCGAGGGGGTGGCGCTGAAAAAGAACAAAAGAAGAGAGAAAGAATTCATGCTCAAAAAATTGCATTCATTTCTACCGAAGTCGATTTAACCCCGGAGGAAGCGCAAAAATTTTGGCCTGTCTACAATCAATTCGAGGCAGAGATTGAAAAGGCAAGAAAAGAACGTCGTGAATACATGAAAGAATTACGTAAATCTGACGATTTAACGGATGAAAGAGCCTATGAGTTATTTGAACTTATTTTCAAGAGCGAAAAAAAAGAAAGTGACATTCGCTTAAGTTATCTTAAAAAATTTGCAGACATTTTAGGGAAAAAGAAAGCGACAGCAGTATTCATTGCTGAAGAAAAATTCAAACGCGAACTATTGAAAAAATTGAAGAAGGATGGAGATCGTCCTCCTCCACAAGACCATAATAGACCATAGTTAGTCTTTAATCCTTATTTTTGAAGTCACATTTCAATTATAATGACTGATTCTACAAGACGACATACTTTTCTAAAAAAACAAGCACAAACTAACGAAACACCTTATTTAATAGAGGTTGAAAGAGCCGAGGGCATCTATATTTGGGATAAATCTGGCAAACGTTATATGGACATGATTGCAGGCGTTGCAGTTAATAATATTGGACATAGACATCCATCTGTTATTACTGCGATAAAAGCCCAAGTTGATCAGCATTTGCACGTCATGGTATACGGCGAATTCATACAAGATTCACAATTGGCTTTAGCCGAAAATTTAGCCAGTATTTTACCGCCTAATCTAGCTTGTTCTTATATTGTTAATTCAGGCACTGAAGCGAACGAAGGTGCTTTAAAATTAGCCAAACGCTATACCGGGCGTTCCGAAATCATTTCTTGTAAAGGCTCCTATCATGGCAGCACACATGGCTCAATGAGTGTTTCAGGAAATGAATCCAAAAAAGCGCCCTTTCGTCCATTGTTGCCACTGGTCAAATTCATAACATTTAATGACCCCGTTAGCTTAAACCTAATCACGGAAAAAACTGCTGCGGTAATCATTGAGCCTATTCAGGGAGATGCCGGTGTTAGAATACCGCAAAATGATTTCTTAAAAGCGTTACGCGCTAAATGCGACCAAGTTGGATGCTTACTCATTTTTGATGAGGTTCAAACCGGATTTGGGCGCACGGGTACCTTCTTTGCTTTTGAGCAATTTGGAATTGTACCAGACATACTCACGCTTGGCAAGGCACTTGGCGGGGGAATGCCTATTGGCGCCTTTATTTCAAGTCATGAAATAATGCTTTCGTTAACACACGACCCAATGTTGGGTCATATTACTACGTTTGGCGGTCACCCCGTATGCTGTGCTGCGGCAAATGCTGCTATTCATGTATTAAAAACTGAAAAATGGATTTCAGAGGCAGAGCATAAAGGAGCACTATTAGAAAATATGCTAGTTGAATGTGATGAAGTGGTTGAAATAAGACGCGCTGGATTAATGTTTGCAATTGAAATGATTTCGTTTGATCGTGTAAAGCAAATAGTTGATCATTGTTTAGACAATGGCTTAATCGGGTTTTGGTTTTTATCCAGCCCCAATAGTTTTCGTCTCTCCCCTCCTATTTCCATTACTGAAAGAGAGATACAAGAAGCTGGGCAGATAATAATAGAAGCAATTAAGAGCACAAAGCAATAATCAACTAAGCCGTAATACATTAATAGAATTAAAGTGTGGAAATATCACTAAATCGATTAATACGACCTATGCCATCAGTACAACTAAATAGCCGCTTACCCGATTTAAGTTTTCAAACGGATTAGTGGTAAAGACCTGTATGTTTTTTCTCAAAAATGTCGAAGCGCGAGGGAACTAATCTTCTTGGCCAAAAATTATCGTAAGTCTCACAATCCGCCGTTTCTAAAAACGGATCAAGAATTACGTTTAAAACTTCTTTTTTAAAGAAAAAGATTTTCGACACTTTTACTGAATTTTTTCGCCAGATTTCAGCAGGTATGCGAATTAACTCATTCGTGCCATCGGTGAAAACAAATTGTAAAATTAATGGCATTACTAAACCGCCTTTATTCTTCAAGTCGATTTGATAGAATTGATATCCTCGATTTAAGAGTTTCTTATCGCTATCAGATAATTCGCTCAGAAAGTTATCATAAGCTGCCTTATCTTCTTCCGTTACTTTGTAAATGTCAGTGGTATTATACTTATCATCTAATTCAGATTGGCGCTCATTAACGGTTTCTTTAATTGTTTCAAGATTACGTGTTTTCGAAATGTTTTTGTTTTCAGTATCATTCATTTCTTTTTGAAACGCTTTTTCCTCATTTGGATCCTTTTCATTTAACTGGTACCATTTTACATTCTCAATTCCAATATCTACATGATCGTTTGTATAGAACCAACCTCTCCAAAACCAATCAAGGTCTACTCCACTGGCATCTTCCATTGTTCTGAAAAAATCTGCAGGAGTCGGGTGTTTGAACATCCAACGTTGCGCATATTCCTTAAAAGCGTAATCAAATAACTCACGTCCTAAAATAGTTTCTCTCAAAATATTTAAAGCCGTTGCTGGCTTCCCGTAAGCGTTATTTCCAAATTGAAACAATGATTCAGAATTGGTCATAATTGGAGAAATATTGCTCTTATCTCCTTTCATATAATCAACGATTAAATGCGCTGGACCTCTTCTTGAAGGATATTCTCTCTGCCACTCTTGTTCAGTCAAATATTGTAAAAATGTATTCAAACCTTCATCCATCCACGTCCATTGGCGCTCATCAGAATTAATAATCATTGGGAAATAGTTGTGACCTACCTCATGAATGATTACAGAGTGCATGCCATATTTAGTCCGTTCATTATAAGTTCCATCTGCATTCGGACGTCCACCGTTGAAGCAAATCATTGGATATTCCATCCCTATTGAATTTGCATGAACCGAAATAGCAACAGGATAAGGGTAATCAAAGGTATGCTTTGAATACGTGCGTAATGTCTGAGCTGATACGCGTGTGGAGTATTTCTCCCAAAGTGGATTTCCCTCTTTTGGATAATATGACATCACCATTACAGTCTTTGTTTCAAGTTCAACAGCTTGCGCATCCCACATAAATTTACGTGAAGAAGCAAAGGCAAAATCTCGTACGTTTTCTGCTTCAAAAATCCATGTTTTTGTTCCGCTTGCTTTTGATTTCTCTGCTTTTTCCGCTTCAGCTTGTGTCACTATTAAAATAGGTTGATCGGAATCCTCTGCCTGTTCTAATCTATTTTGTTGCTCTTTCGTCAAGACTTTACTCGCATTTTGCAAAACGCCCGTCGCTGCTACCACATGATCAGATGGTACAGTAATTTCAACCTCATAGTCACCAAATGGTAAGGTAAACTCTCCATCCCCTAAAAATTGTTTATTCTGCCATCCTTCTACATCATTATAAACACACATTCTGGGAAAAAACTGCGCTATTGTGTAGAGGTAATTGTCTTCTTCTTTAAAATATTCATAACCCGATCTTCCACCAATCTCCATACGATTGTTAACATTGTACCACCAAACCACTTTGAAAGAATAAGAATCTCCATTCGATAAAGCTTTATCCAGGTCAATACGCATCATAGTTCCAACAACGGTATATGGTATATCCTTGCCAGAAACATCTGTTACTTTTTCTAAATTGAAGCCTCCTTCAAATTCTGCCCTATTGAACATGCGTGTCAAAGCTGAAGGTGATGAAATTGACGCTATCGTTCCGGTTGAAGCCAATTGATTATCAGAGCCAGGTTTGCGGACATTTTGATCCAATTGCAGCCATAAATAGGTTAAAGGATCTGGTGAATTATTAGTGTATGTAACTGTTTCTTGGCCTGAAACCTTTTGATTTTCATCATCAATTGTAACGCTTATTTTATAATCTGCTTGTTGCTGATAATAATTGGGTCCCGGAGCTCCAGCCGCGTTACGATATACATTTGGAGTGGCTAATTCTTCTTTAAGTTGTTTAAACTTGTTTGTATTCGTATTCTCTTGGGCAATAATGTGAGGCGCTAAAAAAAGTAGCGTTAGTAGCAATAAATTTCTAATCATTTTTTGTAGGCGTATTAATCAAACGTAATTTTTCCATGTTTTTTCGAGGAAACCAAAGTTACACTTTTAGTTTGTTCTTTGTATTTATAGTGGACAATATTTTGTTGCTGAGCGAATTGAGCGAACAAAATCGTATTCGTTATTTTCACTTCTTTTGGATTAACAATTGATGTCAGTGTGAAGTAGAAGTATAATTCTTGCCTAACCGTCACTTCTTTCCCTATGTACAAGGGCATTGATTGTTTGCCTCCTGAATAAAGTTTAAAATGGTCAGTCAAATAGGTTTTCATGTAAATGCCAGCGGCTGAGGTATCCGCAATATTTTCAATCTCCATTCTTTTTCCAAACTTGGCTTCTAATACCTCTTCAAAATCATGAGCGGTCATTTTCAAACTGCCTTCTATGCGATTTTTCTCGGCATTATACTCTAATTCCGCAATTGACACGTAATATTTATGTCCGTATGCGGCAAAACTACTCAAGATGAGCAAAAACATTAAAAAGAATCGATTTAAGGTCGAATTTTTAGCGTAAGATGTATTTCTATTTCCCATTAGGATTTAGCGTTTGTTCCGGTATAATTCGGATGTAGTGAAACTCTCTATATTTTAAAATTGGAATTGTACCATCATATTCAGGTCCTTGGATTATTGCCAATTCGTCGGTAAAAATAATCCGATTTGGATCAATTAATTTTAGCTCCATTGCGGCTTTCAGCCTTTTTTCACTTTCAGCTGGATCATAAGTAACTTCAAGTGTAATATTTGTTTGGGGTAAAATGAGCGTATCTTCTGCTAATACCGCCGTGCAACCGCATGATGAGACGATATCTATGATTCGAATAGTATCTGTTCGATATGGATTCTGTAAATTAAACTTGGCCGTGACCTTTCCACGGTTCTCAAATATATCGCCTAAATCTTGAACCGATTCAGAAACGCGTATTTGACCGAAGGATGCTCCTGCCCAAACTATAAATCCAATTAATGCTAAAAATCTCATATAATTACCCCTGCGATAACCACTGCATCATTATTGTGCACAAAATGGCACCAAATGTTCCCACAGCATATCCTAGAACTGCAAGAAGTACGCCAACCGGTGCTAAGGAAGGACTGAAAGCACTTGCAACAATTGGCGCAGATGCTGCTCCACCTACATTTGCTTGACTTCCTACTGCCACATAGAAAAATGGCGCCTTTATAATTTTAGCAACAATGAACAAGAAGATGGCATGTATCAAGATCCATATTAAACCAATGGATAATAAAAACTTAAATACACCCCAATTGGCCCATAGTTCCATAATATCCATTTTCATTCCAATAGTGGCTACAAGTATGTATAAGAATAAGCTTCCCATTTTTGAAGCTCCTACCCCTTCAAAGTTTCTAAATTTTGTAAATGAAAGTACAACTCCAAAAATAGTTGAAAAGACAACTAACCAGAAAAATCCACTCCCGAACGATACCATCAAATTTGCGGCAGTGTCGTTCCAACCTTGTAAATCAGCAAAAACAACTCCTGTACATGGAACATACGGCGTATGCATTGCCTCAAGTCCTGAACTTATTACTGGAGCAAGTTCATCTGCCAATAAATGGGCTAAACCAACACAAGCGAAGGTTATTCCCAACATATAAATCAAATCGTTAAAAGTGGCAACTTTTTTAACGCTCGCTTGAAAATTCTCCATTTTTGTTTTTAAAGCTTCTATTGCCGAATCATCCGCTTTAAAGAACTTATTAATCTTCTTATTCATTCCTGTTCCGAATAATAAAATAGACATGAACACATTGGCTACAAAAACATCTACAACAATCATTGCGGAGAAAAGTGTGTCACTTGCGCCATAAATTTCCTTCATTGCTGTTTGATTAGCGCCTCCCCCAATCCAAGAACCTGCAACAGTCGACAAACCTCTCCAGATCTCGCCATCTAGCACTTCGGGTGCGATTAAAGAAATTAACCACAAAGCAACTGGACCTCCAATAATAATACCAACTGTGGCAGTAAAAAACATGATAATAGCCTTTGAACCAAGACGTTTTATTGCAGGAATATCAATACTTAAACAAAGTAAAACCAAACTCGCAGGCAATAAATAACGCGAGGCTATAAAATAAAGACTTGACTCTTCTGAAGAAATGATTCCGGCTGAGTTCAAACCTGCTGGAATGAAATAACATAGTAATAAAGCTGGGACCCACTTATAAAAGCCTTTTAAACGCTTATTGCTACTGCTAGATGTTTTAAAAACAAAGAATAATACGATCATTAACAAACCAAAAACAACGGCGTCGTTAGAAAACCATGGCTCACTCGCTTTTACCTTGAATGAACTTGAAGATTGATTTCTTTCTTCGCATACATCACAATCATCCCAAAGCGTTAACGTATGATCTCCACGCTCTAGATTGGTCAATATGATTGGATTATTGGTTCTTAAACCAGTACTATCTCCATCAAAAATTACATATGAGCTATCGTGCTCCGCAAATGTGATTTTTAATGCAGAAACAACTGATGCATAATAAAGCGATTGGAGTTCATCATAATCAACAACCGTATGTAAACTATCAATATCATTGTCAGTTGCCGCACGCAAGTCTATTTTAGCAGTTACAGATAAGTTAACGACCAAAAGTCCTAACAGGAATAAAAATTTTCTCATAGGTTAAATCTAATAAGGGCCAACAACACAGGCCAAAAGGGCTAGAGACAGGTTGTCATCTCCTGTCATAGTGAATAATAAATCTGAAGAAAAGTTATAATCTCCCATATAAATTGCGTCATCCTCAATAGTGAGCACACAAGCTGAAGAAAAAGTTGAATTTCCGCGATAAACCTTGCCGTCTTCAACGGTATAAATTATATCAGATGAAAAATTGGAATCCCCTTTATATACCTTATTATCCTTTACAGTGTACAAACAATCAAAAGTTGAAATTGAACGACCAAGATAGACTTTGTTATTTGAAATTGTGTAATAAATAACGGGGGAAAATCGGTTGTCACCGTGATAAACTTTACCATTGTCAATTGTAAATGCAATATCACTATCAAATTTACCATCTCCACGGTACAATTTAACTTGGGTAAAGCCCGCAATGGATATAAAGAGGCTGATAAAAAGTAAGAATTGCTTCATGCTTCAAAAATAGCAAAAATTAGACCACCTTTTTTGATTAGTTTTTCACAAAACGCAGACGTTAATCACAGTTTGATCTAATCATCTTGTGTATATTTGCGTTCAAATAATTGTAAAATGGAAAAGATTATCTCTGGAATTCAACAAATTGGTATTGGTGTGCCTGACGTTCAAGAAATTTGGAAATGGTATCGTGAAATGTTTGGCGTTGATATTCGATTATTCGAAGATGCCGCTGAAGCGCCACTAATGACCATATATACTGGAGATACTGTTCATAGCAGAACTGCTACACTTGCACTAAGTATGGAAAGTGGCGGCGGCTTCGAAATTTGGCAATATACGAGTAGACCAACGGAGCGCCCAGATTTTGCCATTCAGCTTGGAGATTTGGGCTTATATGCTTGTA
>TARA_B110000037_G_scaffold189293_1_pt1 | contig 61820 bp, 69 predicted proteins | sample TARA_B110000037 | Tara Oceans TARA_B110000037 (sample SAMEA4397196) | marine metagenome | biome: Polar Biome; feature: [MIX] marine epipelagic wind mixed layer (ENVO:01000061); material: water (ENVO:00002006), including particulate matter (ENVO:01000060) such as... | depth 10-100 m | reverse complement strand
CGGGCTCTTTTGTTTGATAAGGCTGGGCATCGGCTGCTCCAGTCAGAGGCTCGCCAGTAGACTCTCATCGGAATAGCGTGCCTGTGTGCGCTCGACCAGTGGCACGGACTCACGCCGTAACTCGCGGACAGGGCGCCGTCGAGATCGACAACAACCTCGTAGAGAACGCCGTGCGTCCCACTAAGCTCGGCGCGAAAAATCATCTCTCTTTGACTCGCAGCGTGGAGGGGAGTTCACTGCCGTCGGCTACATCCTGATCGGTAACGTAAACACTGGATCTCCGGACTTACCTGGCCTCAACTATGTGCGCCCTCGCCCCAAGCTGATCAACTCACCGCAGGCGGCAGTGGCCATAAAATCGGCGGAGTCATGCGCAGCCTGAGGGGAGAGGTGGCGCGTTTACTCCGCTTACCCTCTACCGTATGGTCGGGGAGTAGTAGCCGTTCACCCGCCAGTAGTCTGCTTCGTTTTTAATGAGTGGAACCGCTTCGAGCAGTTCCAGACTGTCCACCGAATCACAAAGAGCCTGCAACTGGCTTCTAATCATTAGCCGTGAATGCGGTGCTTCCTGGCATAGATGTGTGCCAAATCCAAAGGATAGATACGCTCAACAAAACCAGCCTATACCCGTAGGTGTGCCTACTCTTCAGAAGAGTCGTCGTCACCGTAAAAGCTCTTGATGTAACCGAATTCAACAAGAGTATCTTGCCAAGGTGCGATGACGTTCGGATCGCGGAAGATTCGGTTTGCACGTGCGAGCCACTCCTCGGCCTTGAGTAGATCCCCGTCATTATACGAGAGGGCTGCTTTTGCGTAGTAGTAATACGGGGAGTCGTCCTGGTAGTCGTATTTCTCTGCAAGGATGACGACATCGTCGTCAAAACCGAGCTTTGTCATGCACAGGAGCATTTTGAACTCAACAATGCGGGCAAGAGAAATATTGCTTTTTGTAATTTCAGCGAGAATTTCGGTGAACGTATCGAGCGACTTTTGCCATTGCTTGGTCACAAAAAGGACTTCGGCAACGTTGAAGCGAATGCTTGTATTTTTCGGATTAATTTTAAGAGCCTTGCCGAAAGCTGTGGTCGCTTTGTCGAAGGCACGCATCTCAACGTAGCACGAGCCGCGGAGATTTTGTAGTTCGGCACTTTGATCAAAAATCTTTTCCGCTTCATGAAGGGATTCTAATGTTTCGAAAATCCGCTTTTGTTGGAAGTAACGGGCAGCTCCTCCAAAGTGTTTTGCAAATTCTTTCCGCTCTTCCTCAGGAAGGTTCAGAAAAGCTCTCTGGCTCGGGAGCAAATTCTCAACATCGGGGGTGTTTTTGTCGGAAGCCTGTGCAAAAAGAGGGGAAGCTGAGAGTAGGAGTAGAAAAACGAAAGGTTTCATTGGTATTGGGGTTGAGGAACATTATGTCCGAGAAGGGGATATGGGCAAGGGGGAAGATTGGGAGCTAAAGGGGTCAAAAAAATTATTTCAGGGTAATTTTTCCGCAGACAGCTTCCTTCCATTCCTTGCAAGCAGTAGGAACGGAGCAGAGCCTTTGGTTGCGACCAGAGAATATCTGGCAATCCGGTGATTGGGAAGGGAATGAAAAAACGATTCGACTGCCTTTGATTCTTCGGCTCCTTCGGGATGACCTGGATAGCAGATTACAGCGAGAATTCCACCTGGCGTGAGAAGGCGGGTTGAAGCAGCTAATGCTTCAAGTGTATCTGGAGCCGTTGTCGCTATATTACGATCCGCACCGGGTAGATATCCGAGATTGAAGACGATCACCTTTACAGAACCGTGGTCTGCGTGAGTCGAGAGCTCGCAGTGTGATTTCTGAAAGAGGGTAACGCGTTCGATAAATTTTTCGCTTTCCAGCCGGTTCCGGGTGGCTTCGATTGCGGCTGCTTGAATATCGAAAGCGATGACCGCTCCGGTCTCACCGACTTCGCGCGCGAGAAACAGGGTGTCGTGGCCGTTTCCTGCGGTGGCGTCGATGGCGAGATCTCCTTCGTGGATTTCGCCAAGGAGGATCGTGTGCAGGAGGTCTGTTGGATGGGGTGGGAACACGTCTTTTATCTTGTCGGGGTGAAAATAAAATCTTCTTCGGGACGGATGTCTTTTTCAATCCAATCCGCAAGCATTCGTGCCATGCCTGGTGCGTAAAGGCTGCCCTTTGAACCGAGCGCATTGAAGATCCAATCACCTGCGGTGTTTTTCCCGATGAGGGGTTCGCTGCGGCGGAGGATGGGACGGATTCCAGCGACGTGATCTGTGATTTTGAAATCCCGGCCACCGAGCTTCTCCGCGATTTCGATGATTCGTTCACGACCGGCATCGGTAGAGGATTCGTCGAGCTGATCCCATTCGTAAGTGGACCCGATACGGAAAAGTCCGTCTCCAATCGGAACTAGCCATCCTCCGGCTCCGATGCGGATGTGCGTCTCCGGCCAATTGGCGCGAACGGTCAGAATTTCCCCTTTCGCGCAGCGGTGCGAACCTAGTTGGTCATTCAGGAGCCCAAGTGCACCCTCGCAGAGAATCCGGTTTGTGTGGGGTTGGGAGGTGTCGTGATGAGAAATTCTATGGATACCGTAGTTCGTGAAAAACCGACGGGTGGCTTCCATGAAGGCGAAGGTGTCGAGACGGCCCCCACCTTTCAGTTCCACTGCTCCCGCGAAACCGGGTGGAGTGGGGATATTGGAGGATTGAAGCCACGGGATTACTTCGAGTTTATCAAATTTGCCTTCGATCTTCTTCCATTCCTTTTCCGATGAGGCGAGGCGGAGGACGGGGAGGGGATGCCAGAAGCTGGCATCGAGTTTCAGTTCGAGATCTGTGTAGAAGCTAACCGCCTGCGGATGGAACTCTTTAATCCGCCAGCTCGGCTGGAAGTTTTTCCCGGTAATTGGATTTACCATTCCAGCGGCGACCCGACTGCTTCCGCCGCTGCCGTTATCGACAATTTCGAATGGGATGCTCCGATGGAAAAATTCCCACGCGAGGCAGGATCCAGCAAGGCCCTGGCCGACGATGAGCCAAGGCTGTTGGGAGGGGGTCATGAAGTCACCGCGCCGCGATCGTCGCTGATGCCGGATTTCTCAATGAAGTAGTCGTAGCCTCCTGTGTAGCGGGTGACTTTGGCACCGTTCTCCGGGTTCTTTTCGTCGCGGGTCACGTGCAATGTGGTTTCTGCGAGGGTCCGGATGAAGTGCACATCGTGGGAGATGAAAACGAGGGTTCCTTGGTAGGATTTGAGGGCGTTGACCAGCGAGTCGATGGAGAGGATGTCGAGGTGGGTAGTCGGCTCATCCATGAGTAGGAGGTTCGGGGGATCGACTAGGAATTTCACGAGGTTGAGCCGTGATTTTTCCCCTCCGGAAAGGATGCCGCAGCGTTTCTCCACATCCGCGCGGCGGAAGAGGAAGGTGCCGAGGATGGCGCGCGCGTCTTCCTCGCGCAGGGTCGTGCAGGCGCCCAAGACTTCGTCTAGGACTGTGTTGTATTCGTTGAGAGCCTCGGCGCGGTGCTGGGAGTAGTAACCGATCTTGGTGAGGTAGCCGGTTTCCTTTTTTCCGCCGTCGATTTCCAGTTCACCGGAGAGTAGTTTGAGTAGGGTGGTCTTACCCGCGCCGTTGGGGCCGACGAGCACGATCTTGTCGCCGCGCTCGATGGTGAGATCGAGGTCTTTGTAAATGCGTTTGCCGGGGTAGCTCTGGCAGACCTTGTCCATCTCGATGAGCTTCTGGTTTGAGCGCGGTGGCTGAGGAAAGGAGAACTTGAACGGCTTGCGTGGGGTGCGGGGTTTTTCGATCTTGTCGATTTTATCCACGAACTTGATACGCGACTGCACCTGCGAGGCTTTGGATCCCACTTGGCGAAAGCGTTCGATGAACTCCATGTGACCCTCGATTTCCTTGTTCTGGTTTCGGTAAGCCTGGACCTTGCGTTCGTAGACCTTCTCGCGCTCTTCGAGATACTTGGAGTAGTTCCCGTTGTAGGAAATGAGTTGCATCGCATCCGGGTCGATCTCGATCACGGTCTCGATCATCGTGTCCATGAAGTCGCGGTCATGGGAAATCATCAGGATGGCTCCGGAGTAGTTCAGCAGGTAGCGCTGGAGCCAGAGCAGGGAGATGAGGTCGAGGTGGTTGGTCGGTTCGTCCAACATCAGGAGATCCGGTTCCATCACGAGGAGCTGGGCGAGGTGTGCGCGCATCACCCAGCCGCCGGAGTATTCGCGGGCGGGTTTGTTGAAGTCCTCCTGCTTGAAGCCGAGGCCGGAGAGGATCTTCTTCGCCTTCGGCTCGAGCTGGTAGCCGTTGAGCGCGGTGAACTGATCCTGCGCTTTGCCGAATTTCTCCGAGCCTAGGTCGCCGGATGCCTCGCCCTCGCGGATCGTGCGCAGCAGTCCGATCATTTCCGGGGTGATGCCCATCGCGATCTCGATGATTGTTTCATCGGATGGCTCACCTGCCTCCTGTGGCAGGTAGCCGGTGATGGCATATTCATCGCGGTCGATGGTGCCTTCATCGGGCTGGTCTTCATCGAGGATCATGCGGAATAGCGTGGACTTGCCCGCACCGTTCGGGCCGACAAGGGCGACGCGCTCGCCCCAGTTAATGGACATGTCCGCCTCGCGGAGAAGAGTTCGTCCGCCGAGGGTCTTGGTCAGTTTCTTGATCGTTAGCACTGGGACGGGATAATGCGAACCGCCGGGGAGATCAAGGATAAGGAGAGGCGTGGCTCTTGTCACATCCGTCCGCTTGAAGAAAAGAACCGGCGCAATGACTCTACGATGAAAAAAATCGGCATTTACGCTGTTCGCGTTCGCCTTGCGCTACGCGGGTTGCTGCTGGGAGATGCAGTGGAGGGTGCCGCCTTCTTGGACGAGGTCGAGACAATCAATTGGGACGATCTCACGGTCGGGGAATTGCTCTGCGATGATGCCGAGGGCGCGGTCGTCGTTTTTCGGTTGGCGGAAGGTTGGGACGAGGACGGCGTGGTTGATGATGAGGAAATTCACGTAGGAGGCGGGCAGGACGGGGAGGCGCCAACCTGGGATCTCGCAGGCCTGGGGGAGGTGGATGGGGACGATGTCGTATGCGCTGCCCGCAGGGGTGTGGAAATTCCGCAGGCGGGTCATGTTTGCGGAAAGGACGGGGTGGTTGGGGGATTCCCTGTCTTTTTCCTCACAGGCGATGATGGTGTCTTGGTTGGTGAAACGTGCGAGGTCGTCGATGTGGCCGTCGGTGTCGTCGCCTTCAATGCCTTTTTCCAACCAGAGGATCTCGGTGACGCCTAGGGTGTCCTTGAGTATCTGTTCGGTTTCCTCGCGGGGGAGGTGTGGGTTGCGGTTGGGATTTAAAAGAACGGCCTCGGTGGTGAGGAGTTGGCCGCGACCGTTGATCTCGATCGCGCCTCCTTCGAGAATCATGCCGCCAATATATATAGGGAGAGAGAGGGAATCTGCGATTTTTTGCGGGATGGAATTGTCGAGATCCCATGGTGCGAACTTTCCGCCCCACGCGTTGAATTCCCAGTCGGTGAGGGCGATGTCTCCGGTTTTCGCGTGCTTGATGAAGATCGGGCCGTGGTCGCGGCACCAGACGTCGTTGTTCGGGTGGTCGAAGAGCTGGAGGTTGGCGGGGTTTGTTCTCGCGATGTTGCAGGCGGTTGCGATGGCAGGGTGTGCGGAGCCGGGGGCGTTGATGCGGACTGGCTGGTAGCGGGAAATGGCGGCGGCGATTTGCGCGAATTTTTTCCAGATGAGATCCTGCTTGGCTCCTCCCCAGTGGCGGGGATCATCGACGGGCCATGAGAGCCACACTGCCTCTTGCTGAGTCCACTCTGCGGGCATTGCGTATCCTTTGCTGGCTAGGGTCATGGCGCGGGGAGATTCCGGAAGAGTGTGGGGATTTGCAATAGGTTTCGCAGATCAATTGGGAGGCGGAGGTCTTTTCAGTAGGAAGATAAGAAGGAAGAGCCAGCCGCAAAGGTTGAGAAGAAGGCGGAGGGTGAGGAGGAAATGGACGAAGCTGCAGCGGAAGAGGCAGGCGGTGCGGCGGTTGTCCGGCCGGCTTCTCCGGATCCGGTATAGGTATACGGCTGGAGGGAAAAGGTGCTGATCGATGGGATCGAAAAATCGATTTCGGCGAAGCTGGATACCGGGGCTTCTTGGAAGGTGCGCAACCGGTTGGAGCCATCGAAGATTCTTGATGGGTTTGAGGTGTTCGTCTGGCACCGTGGCGGTGGATCGGTGCTGGAGGTGAACGGCGGCGAAAACTCCAAGGTGACATTCACTGTGGTGCGGGACAGCATCCCCTTGGCTACCCTTACCGATCTCCGTGACTCGCCATTGCTGGTTTCCACAATCCTCGCTCTGCCCGCTTCTGAACGCGCCTTTTCCGCTACATCGTGCTGATTCCGCTTGGCGCATACGTGGTGGTGCTGATGCGTAACATTATAGGAATTCCGACAGTGGGCACGTTCATGCGGGTCTTGCTTGCGCGGGCTCTCCTGGAGATAAAGCCGGTGCAGGGTATCCTGATCTGGGCATCGGATTGATCGGCGTGCAGATACCGGACTGGGATACAATTTTGGAAATGGCGGTGACCTGCCAAGAGATGACCGGGCTAGGCTATCTCGGGGGCGATATCATGATCGACAAGGACTTGGGACCGCTAATGATCGAAGTGAACGCAAGACTAGGTCTTGCGATCCAGATGGCGAATGGGATTGGTCTGCTGAAATGGCTTGAGCCCGTGGTCGAGCAGCACAAAAAGAAGCCGATTACGGATCTTCAGGAGCAAATCGAGTTTTCGAAAAAGCATTTCCAAGCGAAGCTGCCAGATGTGCTGTCACAAGAGACTGTCTAGGAACGCAAATTCGCGCTTGTTTGAAGAGGGCTGCGATTTCAGAGTCAGGGCACATGAGCGGATTGGACTATCAGGTGTGCATTGCGGGAACGGGCAGTTACGTTCCTGAGAAAATTTTGACGAACGAAGAACTGGCGAAGCGCGTCGATACCAGTGACGAGTGGATTTTTACCAGAACGGGAATCCGTGAGCGGAGGATCGCTGCGGAAGGGGAATTCACTTCGCATATGGCGAGCAACGCGGCTCGCAAGGCTCTGGAGCAAGCAGGGATGGAAGCCAGCGAGATTCAGCTGATCATCGTCGCAACCATCACCCCGGATACCATCACCCCCGCCACCGCATGCTACGTCCAGCAGCAGCTTGGGGCGTCCAATGCGGTCGCATTCGATATTTCCGCAGCCTGTTCCGGCTTTCTTTATGCCATGAAAATGAGCAAGCGGATGATTGCCGATGGCGCATTTGAAAACGCTCTGATCATTGGTGCCGAAAAACTTTCCGCCTTTGTGAACTGGGAGGATCGAACCACTTGCGTTCTCTTTGGAGACGGTGCTGGAGCTGCCGTGTTGCGTCGCGCAGCACCGGAAGAAGGGTCCATTCTCGCCACGGAAATGGGAACCGATGGAAAGCTCACCCACCTTCTTAATATCCCAGGTGGTGGCTCCGCTTGCCCCATCACCGAGAGTAACGTCAACGATCACCTGGCAACCCTCGCTATGCAGGGCAAGGAAGTCTTCAAGCACGCGGTGAACAGGATGAAGCAAGCTGCTGAAACGGTAATCAGCCGTGCGGATCTCCAACCAGAGGACATTGCCTGTGTGATTCCCCATCAGGCAAATTTGCGTATTATCGATGCGATCGCAGGCCGTCTATCCGTTCCGGAGGGCAGGGTCTTCGTGAACCTCGACAAATACGGAAACACCTCTGCGGCTGCAGTCGCGATTGCCCTAGACGAGGCCAATCGCAGCGGAGTCTTTAAGCGCGGGGACAACATCGTAATGGTCGTATTCGGCGCCGGACTTACCTGGGCAGCAGCTGCAGTTAGGTGGTAACTCGTTGATTTACAGTGGTTAGTGCTTTTCTTGGGATTTTTTTCCGAAATCGTGTTGACGCGACGCTCAGATTATGTTCCCTTTCCGGAGTCGCAAGACAAGGCGGCTCGACTGAACGTCCCTTTGGGTTTTTGGGTTTTTCCCGGGGATAATCGGTCGAGCCGCTCTTTTTTTGTCAAAAATGCGACTCCAAGGAGATTTTCTCCTCGATAAAAACATCGGCGATCCGACTCTCTCGGTTCTTGCTAGATTTGCGAAAGCTTCTTTAATAACTGTATCTTTATGATCTGGTGCGATGGAATATTTTTAGAAGAGCGGGACTTTTGCGTTTCGCCATTTGACCGCAGCCTTTGCCACGGGCTGAGTCTGTTTGAGACGATACTCGCAGTAAAAGGGAAGCCCCGGATGTTGCGCCCGCATCTCGACCGCCTGCGTCTCGGACTGGAGCGGTTTGGAATCACCGGCGTTGAGCTTTCCGATAGCGGCTTGGAAAGCGCGATGGTTTCGCTGCTTGAGAAGAACGGCCTAATGGAAGGTATGGCGCGGATCCGTTTCGCAGTCGGCTTCGGTGCCGGACCGATCAACCGCATCGACAGCGGGGAAGCATGGGCGTGGATGACTGCCGTCCGCGTTGAGGAAACTCCCAAGTCGATACGCATGACCTCCGCTCCTTGGCGTCAGAACCGTGAGAGTGTGACCCGGGGATTGAAGGTCGGGAACTATGCCGAGCACCTCATCGCGATGGACATGGCACGCCGCGAGGGCTTCGACGAAATGCTTTTTTACAACACGGCGAACGAGCTCTGCGAAACCGCGATGGCGAACGTGTTTCTCATCCGTGGTGGCAGTTTATTGACTCCTGCGCTGGACAGCGGTTGCCTTAACGGGGTCACTAGGAGGCTTGTGATCGAGATTGCAGCAGAGCGTGGCATTCCCTGCCGGCAAAAACCAATGGGTAAGGGCGATGTGAAAAAGGCGGATGGTGTTTTTCTGACGTCCTCCGTCCGCGGGCCAGCATGGGTTTCAGAATTTGAAGGTAGGAGCTACGAGGTGCATCCGCTGTTCACCGCGATTCAAGAGATCTGGATGGAACGCATGTCCGGGGATTCCCAATAAGTTTTCCCCTTTTTCTCTTTTCCCGTTGGGGGTGCATCACCCAACATACCCGTGTAATCTAATCCCACGAAAAAGAATATTATGTCACGTCCAGTTACACTTTTCACCGGCCAATGGGCCGATCTTCCACTTGAAACACTCGCCCCCCTTGCTGCGGAAATGGGCTACGACGGCCTCGAACTCGCCTGCTGGGGAGACCACTTCGATGTCGATCAAGCGGCTACCAAGAAATCCTACGTAAAGGAAAAATGGGAACTACTGTCCGATCACGGCCTCACTTGCTACGCGATTTCAAATCACCTCGTCGGCCAAGCGATCTGCGACAATATCGATGATCGCCATAAGGCCATCCTCTCCCCTGAAGTTTGGGGAAACGGCGATCCTGAAGGAGTCCGCAAACGCGCTGCCAAGCAGATGATCAAGACAGGAAAGGCCGCTCGCAAATTCCTCAATGCAAAACCCGGCCGCAAAAACAAGGATGAGTTCCCGGCTGTCGTCAACGGCTTTACCGGTTCCTCGATCTGGCACGCGCTCTATGCCTTCCCGCCGACCAACCAAGAATTCTACGATAAGGGTTTTGAGGATTTCGCGAAGCGTTTCACTCCCATCCTCGATGCTTTCGATAAGGAGAACGTAAACTTCGGGCTTGAAGTCCATCCAACCGAAATCGCTTTCGACATCGCCACATCACAGCGTGCGCTCAAGGCGGTGAAGAACCATAAACGTTTTGGCTTCAACTACGATCCGTCCCATCTCGGTTACCAAGGCGTGGACTACGTGAAATTCATCCGCGAGCTCGGCTCACGCATCTTCCACGTCCACATGAAGGACGCATGGTGGGGGCACGGCGATGGCTCGGTTGGCGTCTTCGGTGGCAGCACCGACTTCGGCGATTCACGCCGTTTCTGGGATTTTCGTTCGCTAGGTCACGGCGACATCGAGTTCGAGGACATCATCGTCGCGCTTAACGATATCAAATATGCCGGCCCGCTCTCCGTTGAGTGGGAGGATATCCGCATGGATCGTGTTCATGGTGGCGCCGAGGCGGCCGCCTTCGTCCGTAACGTGGACTTCCCCGGCTCGAACGTCGCCTTCGATGCGGCCTTCGACAAATCGAATCAATAAGCACCAACTCTGCAGGCCAATATTATGTCAATCAAAGTAGGCGTTATCGGAGCTGGGTGGATGGTGAAATACCACGCCGAAGGATTTCGCAAAGCAGGAGCTGAAATCGTAGCCGTGGCGGATCCGGCATCGGGTGCCGCCGATAAGGCAGCAGCGGAGTGGGGGATCGAAAAGACCTTCGATTCCGTGGACAAGATGCTCGCGGAAGTCCCCGAGTTGGATGCAGTCAGCATTATCGTCCCAAACAAATTCCACGCGCCTCTGGCTCTGCAGTGCCTCCGCGCAGGAAAGCATGTGTTCTGCGAAAAACCTCCAGGTCTGAACGCTTCGGAAGTCAAGGAAATGGTCAACGTGGCTAAGGAGACCGGCAAGATGCTGATGTTCAACTTCAACAACCGCGCTCGCCCCGAGTCCCAAGCGATGAAGGGCTATGTGGATGACGGCACGGTCGGCACGATCAATTCCGCCCAGGCAAAGTGGATCCGCCGGACTGGTATCCCCGGCTTCGGCGGCTGGTTCACGACTAAGGCCATGGCCGGTGGCGGTGCGACGATCGACCTGCTTCACATGATCGATCTCTCGCTCTATTTCATGGGTTACCCGGAGCCAGCACACGTGCTGGCAAACACCTTCGACAGCCATATCACCGACCCGGGATTTAAAGGTCCGTGGGGAATCCCTGACCGCGAAGGCGGCACCACGGATGTGGAGTGCGCTGCCCACGGCTTCGTCCGTTTCAAGAGCGGCCAGGTTCTCAGTCTCCAAGTTTCTTGGGCGGAGATGGTGAAACGCGAAGAGGTTTCCGTCTTGTTCCAAGGCACCAAGGCCGGAGGCAAGGTCGAGCGTTTGTTCGCCCGTGATGGCTTCGACGAAACAGCCATCGACACCTGCGAACTCTATGTGCAGGAAAATGGTAACAGCGTGAACCGTGCTATCATCGTCGAAGAATGCGAGGACATGGGCCGGATCAATTCCGCGGCAAACTTTATTGACTCCATCAATGGTGTCGCCGAACCGTTCAATACCCCTGACCAAGCCCACAAGCTGATGCTTATCATCGACGCGCTTTACGAATCGGCCAAGACCGGCGCACCAGTGGCTGTCTGAATATGATAGACGAACTTCCAGAAACGGGCGGGCGGGAGCAATCCCTCCCGCCCGTTTCCTTTGGCATGATGGTGGTCTTTTGCACCTTTCCGAGCGTGGAAAAGGCACGGGAAGTGGCAGGTGAAATCATTTCCGAAGGTCTCGCCGCCTGCGTGAATATCCTGCCGGGGGTCGAGTCGATCTACCGCTGGGAAGGCGAAATACAAAACGAGTCCGAAGTCCTCGGGTTGTTTAAAGTGGCTTCAGATGGTTTCCAAGAGCTGGAAGAAGCAATACTGGTAAAGCACCCTTATGATAGTCCCGAAATTGTTGGTATCTCGGCGGACAAGGTCACCGGGAAGTATTTGGAGTGGGTTGTGGCGAATTGAGCTTGAGACGGAATGCGAACTTTAGTCCGCTTGGCTCCGAGAATTACTTGATTCTTCGCGGCGGACTAAAGTCCGCGTTCCATTTCCTACTCCACGATCACAGGAGTCCCGACTTCCACGTTTTCGAAGAATTTCTCGGACATGTGATGGGGCATGCGGACGCAGCCGTGGGAGGCGGCGTAGCCGGGAAGGTATCCTGTATGCATGCCGATTCCGCCGTCGAAGCGCATGAAATTCGGCATCGGGGCGTGGTATTTCACCTGACCCGGTTCGACCTTATCCACGCGGAAGTCCGCGTTGTTATTGACCATCTGGCCAGTAGCCTCGTCCTTGATCACGCCGTAAAGCGAGGATTCGTGATCCTTGCTTTTCTGGGTGATCTTGAAGTTGCCTGCGTGCGTCCCGGTGCCCTCTTTTCCGGTGGAGATTTTGGAAACTCCGACGAGGACTCCGCCTTTGTAGAAACTGGCTTTCTGCTCTCGGCGGTTGATCTTGATCAGGGGGGAGCCGCTCACATTGTCGCCGTCCCAGTGGGAAACGTCGTCCGGGATCGCGGACGCGGGGTGGTTTGAGCTACCGGATGTCTGCCGATGAATCGGGCCGATACCCGCCATGTAGTCCGAGCCCGGAGGTGAACTGTTGAAGCAGGATGCGAGCAGCAGGGATATGCTTAAGAGAAATAGATATTTCATATGGGCAAAGGAAGTATTATCCGCTTTCCGTATGGAATCAAGACCCAAGATAGACGTGTGGAAGGGGACATTATTTCAAAAATCTTGTTCCTGATGGAGAGGCGAGGTTGCCGGGTGGAGTCCGGTCGGGTAGGAGTAGTTCGATGATGGACGAGAAACTGAAGCTGCCGGATCACTACGAGATCGAGCACGAGCTGCGCGAACAACTCAGCGGTCGGCCCGGTCACCAGCGATGCGTAGTGGGTCACGACGAATTGCTTCTGGTGCTTCACGAGGTGCCGGAGGTGGGTATTCCTGAGCGGGAGGCGATCTTCTTTTGGCGCAGACAGGACGGGCGATGGCTACAACCGGGCGGCCCCGGTATCGATGAACTGGAGTCGCTCTTGGAGAGGTATGCCTGTGCCATTGATGAGAACGAGGAGATTCTTGAGGAAACTAAATCCACCGAGCAGGTTTTCAAAATACTTCGGCATGCCGGCCCCTTATCTAGAAGCACTCGGAACATTGTCCAGGCATTGGAGCAGGGGCTTGCTCAGGAGCCCGACGATAAGGAAATTAGGGAGTTACGCGACAGGGCAAGAGAATTGGAGCGTGCCTCGGAATTACTTCAAGCGGACGCGAGGGAAACCCTAATCTACTGGCAGGCGGAGGCCTCGGAGGAGCATGCGAAGGCCTCGGGACGCCTTGGAGATATTCTTTTTAAACTGAACCTGGTTGCCGGATTTTTCCTTCCACTCGTCGCCCTCGGAGGTCTTTTCGGAATGAATCTGGATTTGCCAGATTTTGTGAAAGGCATGTTCTGGTGGGTGTTTTTCGGCGGTCTGACCGTCGGCGGGCTGCTGCTTTGGTATATTTCCAAGGATGCTTGGAAAAAAGGCGATTGAAGCCCTGACAATGCGGGTTGCAAAGCCGGGTTACGCGGGTTAGATCATGTCATCATGAGCGAAGCACAGCCGAAAGTTACAGCGTATTTGAAGACATTTTGTGGATGGAGTGAGGGCGTTCGCGCAATCATGCGGAAGTACGATCTGCCATTTGAGGAAAAGGATATCATCAAAAATCCGGCTTTCCGCTGGGAGATGGAACAGCGTAGTGGTCAGCCTCTTTCCCCATGCGTAGAGGTCAATGGCACGATGCTCCCCGATGTCAGCGGTGAGGAAGTGGAGACATGGATGCTGGAAAATGGGGTTGTCGTGGACAACGAAGCGAAACCTGATGCCCCAATCGATTCCGCATGCACCGACGAGCAACACGAAGCCATGGCAGCTGGCAAGCTTCCGGCTCCCGGAAAGATCCGCTTTTTCGAGTAAGGAGTCGGGATATTCCTGTCCCGACAGAGGGGAAAAGAGTTTAACCGCAGATGAACTGGATGAGCGCAGATCTGGAACGATGAAATTTCCAGGATCCAAAAGGTTTCTCATTTACTCACAGTGGCTGGGAGAGGTCTTTCAAAATCTACACTCTTCATCTGCGTTTATCCCGTCCATTTGACGAAAGGTTTGATTTTCCAGTTCGTCTATGTCCGCTGCGCTCTCATTGCGGTTAAATTTCTTCAAATGCAGAAGCCCTGCTTGTCCCGACAATTTTCGCAGACAAACTCAAGGTTTCAGGGCATTATCTCGGTAGGAATGCAGAGTCCTTCGATAATGTGGAAACAATGGCTGGCCGAGAACGGCCCGCGGCTGCTTCTATTTGCCCGTGGCTGGGGGAAGACCCGTGAGGATGCGGAGGATCTGGTGCAGAATGCCGTCCTGAAAATGTGGCACTATCAACAGGAGGAAAACCGAGGCGGCGGGCCTCCAGATCTGCCACTCGTTTTTTCCACGATCCGCTTCGGTGGGCTGATGCTACATCGTTCCGAGAAGCGTCGTAGAAAACGTGAAGAAGCCATCGTTTTCCTCAACGATTTTCAGGATGTCTGGCTGGATCCGATGGTGGAGGAGGACGAGGAAGCGGTGATACTGCGTGAGGCGGTTCAGAACCTCAGCGACAAGCTGCGCGAGGTGGTGGTGATGAAGACTTGGGGCGGGCTGACTTTCGCACAAATTTCCACGACTTTGGCAATTTCACCGAACACAGCGGCATCCCGCTACCGCTACGCGCTGGAGCAACTGGGCAAGGACATGCAACAGGTAAAGGAGGAGCGCCGTGCAGAAGCCTGATCAAAACTTCGAGGAAATGGAGAAAGCTCTCTCCCGCTTGATGCCCGTTGCGGTCAGTGAAGACGCGCAAGATCGTATGGACGAAATGCTGGACGAGCTTGCGGGGGACTCGGAAGTTACTCGTTTCGATTTTAGAAAATCTGCGAAATGGTTGGCCGCAGGTGGGATCGCAGCTGCCCTTGGATTGGGTGCTTATGTTTCGGTTCCCGATCAAATTAATCCATTGAAGGCTATAGAGTTCGTTTCCAATCAAAATGACCTGGAGCCTGAACTTATCTTTCTTTCCGAGTCCGACCGAGTTGAAGGTGTCAGCGACGAAGGCTTGTATATTGATTCCGGTGGCTCGGCCGTTCGGAAAGTCCGGATCCGGGTTGTCGGGGAAAGCCAGATCCGGGACGAGGAAACCGGGATTGTAGTGATGCTCACGGAACCACGCGAGGAAATGTATATGGTGCCTGTAAGCACGTTCTAACATGCGCGCAACTTTTCAAATTTTTTTAGGTCTAGTTCTGGGCGGACTTTCGTTCGCACAAGAGGTCATACCTGTCGTTGCTGCTAAGCAACCGATCGGGGATGCTTGGTTAGGACTCGGTGTTTCAAAGCCGGATGAAACCACAACCACTCAACTTCCGGCATTGCCTCCAGGAATCGGTTTCGTAGTCACAACTCTCGAGGAAGAAGGCCCGGCGAAACGGGCGGGGGTCAAGCAACACGATCTCCTCTGGAAAATGAACGAGCAGATGCTCGTCAACGAAGGTCAGCTCGCAACCTTACTCCGTCTCGCTGACCCTGGCGACGAGGTAACTGTGTCCGTTTTCCGAAAGGGCAAAGCTATCGATTTGAAAGTGACACTTGGCGAAACCAAGGGCTACAACAGTAAGGCGATCCGGCAGGTGTTGATTGATTCGGTAATGCGACGGGCTGACGGAGCCATAAGAATCGTGAATGTGGAGAGGAAAACTGCTGCTATTTCTAACGAAAAAGGCAGTGCGGAAGTCTCACGCTTAGAGAAAGGTGATTCCGTGCGTATCCTCGATCCAAATGGCGAAGTAATTTTCGAAGGAGTGGTGAGCGGGCGCCCCGAGCTTTCCGCCGTGCCTCAAGGATGGCGCAGGCAGGTTTGCGCAATGCGGCGCGGCCTTGATCACGCCCTCAGCGCAAAAGCGGCGCCAAAGCGTCAGCCGCGCCCACGTATTGTTCCACCTCCAGTAGAGATTGAAAAATAAGGCGAGTAACCCTGTTTAAATTTTACAGCCCGCGAGCTTCAAGGCACGGGTGAAATGTTTTTTCAGCACCGGGGTGATGGATAGGCGAGAGCCTTTCTGGCAGACGGTCATTTCGGAGAGAATCTCATCGTCCTTGAGTGTCTGGAGGGGGATGAGTTCGTCGAAGGTGGCGATGTGTTCGAAATCGACGAGATACCAGCGGGGTTTTTCCTCGGTGGCCTTGGGATCGAAATACTCGCCGTTTTTCTCGAGCTGGGTGGGATCCGGGTAGGAGGCGGAGGCGACCTTTGCGACGCCCGAGATACCAGGAGGCTTCGCGTTCGAGTGGTAGAAGAGGGCCAGATCGCCCACTTTCATATCCCGCCACATGAAGTTCCGCGCTTGATAATTACGGACGCCCGACCACGGCTCTTGATCTACCTTTTCAAGATCTTGGATCGAGAAGACGTCGGGTTCGGATTTGATTAACCAAGGAATTTTGCGCGAAACTTTAAATTTTAAACTCTAAACCTCAAACAAGACTTGGCTTGAGGGCGGGGAGGGGGAGGTGCTCGGGGCCGAGTTCCAATCCGGAGGAGGCGCGGAGGTCGGACTCGATGGCTTGGAGGACATCGAGTTCCGGTCGGAAATCGGCGGCGTGGTAGGAGGAGCGGACGAGTGGGCCGGAGGCGCAGTGGCGGAAGCCTTTCGCAATCGCGACCTGCTTGTATTCCGCGAATTTATCCGGGTGGATGTATTCCACCACAGGAAGGTGTTTCGGAGTAGGGCGGAGGTATTGGCCTAGGGTTAGGACGGTGACGTCGTGGGCGAGCAGGTCGTCCATTGCTTGGAAAATCTCATCCTCGCGCTCTCCAAGACCAAGCATGAGGCCGGATTTGGTGGCGACGTGACCGTTGACCATTTCCTTGGCCTTTTTCAGGACAGTGAGGGAGCGCTGGTATTTCGCACGGGAGCGGACGAGTGGGGTCAGCCTCTCTACGGTTTCCAAGTTGTGGTTGAAAATGTGGGGGCGGGCGTCCATCACGAGTTGTAGTGCCCAGTCTCTATCGTTAAAATCGGGGACGAGGACTTCGATGATGATTTCGGGATTTACCTTGCGGACTGTACGGATGGTTTCACGGAAATGCTCGGCTCCGCCGTCTTTCAAGTCGTCGCGGGCTACGGCGGTGATGACGATGTGCTTGAGATTCATCCGGCTGGTCGCCTCTGCAATCCGTGCTGGTTCGTCTGATTCAAGGGCATCTGGCTTAGCTGTTTTCACTGCGCAGAAACCGCAGGCGCGGGTGCACTTGTCACCGGCGATCATGAAGGTGGCGGTGCCTTGACCCCAGCATTCCCAACGGTTCGGGCACTGTGCTTCTTCGCAGACGGTGACGAGTTTGAGATCCTGAATCAGCGATTTTGTGGACCAGAAGGCGGGGTTGTTGGGTAAACGGACTTTGATCCAATCGGGCTTCTTTTCCCGGTGAAGAGTCGGATCCATTTTCATCTTGGGGCCACAGGCTGACATGCGGGAAACATAAATTTTAAACTTTAAACTTCAAGGAAGACTTGGAATTTCGAGAATACAGGTGTGAACGAAGCTGCATTGGGGATTTTTGATTCAGGGGTTGGTGGTCTAACGGTGGTTAGAGCCGTCCAGGACCTGATGCCGGGGGAGGATGTGATTTACCTAGGGGACACGGCGCGGCTGCCATATGGTTCGAAAAGCCCGGAGACGATCCGCAGGTTTGCAGATGAGGACGTGGCCTTCCTTGTCGGGAAAGGTGTGAAGGCGATCGTTGTGGCCTGTAACACCGCCACCGCGCATGCCTTGCCAGCTCTCAAGGAACGCTACTGTCTGCCGATTATCGGAGTGATCGAGCCGGGCGTGGAGGCCGCTTTGACGGATCGGGACGCGGAAAGAATCGGTATTATTGCCACGCGTGGAACTATTGGATCACACGCCTACCAGCATGCCTTGGCCACGAAACGCACTGGGCTGATGATCCACGGGGCCGCTACTCCCTTGCTGGTGCCTCTCATTGAGGAAAACTGGATTTCCGAGCAGGTGACCAAGGATGTGCTGAAGAAGTATCTCGATCCGCTGGTGGAAAAGGGGATTGATACCTTGATGCTCGCCTGCACCCACTACCCGCTGCTGGTGCCTGTACTCAAGGAACTCCTGCCGTCCGATGTTAGGCTGGTGGATTCTGCAACTACTTGTGCGGAAGACTTGCGGCGGATGTTGTCTGAAAAAAATCTGTTAAGCGAAAAAACCGAGGGCGGGTCGTTGCAAATCCATCTGACCGACCTTTCCGAGCAATTCGAGGAACTCGCAAAACGTTTCCTGAACCGGTCTCCTGGTCGCGTGAGGCGCGCAGTATTCGACGAGGTGCGTCCCGGAATCTAATTTTCGCGGCAAGTGGCACGGAGTGATTGCGGAAGCCTCTGGTTTCCCTATCCTTATTTTATCCAAGTATGAGCGGGGAGAAAATACAGATGTTTGTTACGTTCGCCGTATTGGCGGGTGTTTTTGCGATCTTCATTAAGGAGTGGCTGCCCAATGACCTGGTGGCGCTGGGCGCGCTTTCGGTTCTTCTGCTGGTCGGGATTCTGAACGAACAGGATCTGGGAACAATTTTCAGTAACTCCGCCCCCATGACCATAGGCGCGATGTTTATTCTCGGCGAGGCACTGACCCGCACTGGGGTAATCGATTGGATCGCACAACGTTTTGAAAAATGGGCGGGCGGTTCGCTTTCCCGTGCGATCATCATCCTCGCCCTCATCGTGATACCGCTATCGGCTTTCATGAACAACACCCCAGTGGTGATCGTGTTCCTTCCCGTTCTGATGGCCTTCGCGCGGAGTACGGGGCTGAAAGCTAGCAAACTCCTCATCCCGCTTTCCTTCCTAAGTATCCTCGGCGGCACCATCACACTCATCGGGACCTCGACCAATCTCCTCGTCTCTGGACTCTCGAAACAACAGGGGCAACCTGCCTTCGGGATCTTTGAAATCAGTGGCCTGGGAATCGTTTATGCGATCATCGGTTCGCTTTATATCTATTTCATTGGGCAGCGTCTCCTGCCGGAAAGGGACACCGTAAGTAGCCTTCTCGATGCCGAGGATACCCGGAAATTCTCCAGTGCCGTGGAAATCCCTGAGGACTCGCCGCTGATCGGGAAGCGGCTGATCGAGCACCCGCTTTTCTCCAGCCGGAAACGAACCATCGTTTACGAAGTGATCCGCTACGGCAGGCGGGTAGAGGATACTCCTTTGGATGCGATTATCCTGCAACCAAGAGACGTTTTATGGTTCCGCGGCACCTCGAAGAAGCTCGCTGAAATCCAAGGGCACGACGGGGTGGAGATGATCCACAGGAGGAAAGGTAGCGGAGAAGAGGAAGCCGTTGAGACCGAGGAAGTGAAAACTGTCGAGGCGATTATCGGCCAACAAAGCCCTTTAATTGGAAAGAGTGTCAAGGAGTCCAATATCCGTCGCCGCTACGGGATCGTTGTCGCCGCCGTCCATCGCCAGGGAGTGAACCTTTCCGAGGGATACCGCGATATCCGCCTAGCATTTGGCGATACGTTGCTACTGGAAGGCCCTGTCCACAACATTGTCCGGCTCAACAAGGAGGGAAGTTTCCTGAGCCTCAACGAGACGGTGATCCGTTCCCGGATGAAGTCAAAAATGACGCTGGCCATCGGGATACTGGCGGCAGTGGTCATCGCCGCCGCCACGGGTATTTTGTCCATCACTAGCGCCGCAATCATCGGAGCGGTGGCCGCTGTGATGACCGGTTGTCTCGATATCCGTGATGCCTACAATGCGGTCGAGTGGAATGTGCTTTTCCTGATCTACGGGATGCTTGGAATCGGCCTGGCGATGGAAAAAACCGGTGGTGCGGAATGGATCGCTAGTGGGGTGGTAGGTTCCATGTCCCAACTCGGGCCACTACCCATTCTTGCCGGCATCTATCTTCTCACCTTCATCCTTACCGAGTTGGTGACGAACAACGCAGTCGCGATCCTGATGACTCCGATAGCCATCTCCGTAGCGATGTCGCTAGATGTTGATCCGCGCCCTTTCCTTGTGGCGATCATGTTTGCCGCGAGTGCCAGTTTTATCACCCCTATTGGTTATCAGACGAACACCTACGTCTATGGTGCCGGCGGATACAAGTTCGGCGATTTTATCAAGGTAGGGCTTCCGCTCAGCCTCATCCTTTGGGTAACAGCTATGTTACTAATTCCGAGATTGTGGCCGTTTTAGGAAATTACTTCAGTGCCTTTAGGTATGCAACGAGGTGCTCGATGTCTTGCTCCGGGATCACCCCGGCGAAGGAAGGCATGGACGGCTCGTAGCCCTCGGTGATGACTGCGGAGGGTTCGAGGATGGAGGTTTTCAGATACGCGTCCAGATCGGCTGGGTGGCGGGTCGCGATTCCGTTGAGCGGTGGGCCGGTGAGCTTCGTGCCGTCTAGCGCATGGCAGCCGGTGCATCCGTAGTTGGTGAAAAGGGCTTTCCCGCGTGGTGCCTCGCCGGGAGTGAGGGCTACTACGGATTTCTTTTCACGTTCCGCGACTGCCGCGAGAGCGGACTTGCTTGGCTGCGGAAGCGAATCCGGTCGGGCGTAAATCTCGATCGCATACGGTTCCTCGGCAACTGTGGTATCGCGGATGTGGAGGCGTAGTTGGAGGATGTCGGATTTGAAAATCTCCAGGGCTTCGATGGCAACCTTTGTGCGATCCGGGGAAAGAGTGAGCTTACCCGTTTTTACGGAATGCTCGCCCGGGTTCCCGTCCCAGCGGAAGTGACCAGAGCCATACTGCCCGGTGCGTTTGATGTTCCAAAGATCCAGCTCAGGTCTAGGCGCGATCAGGCTGAGGGCGGCGGGAAGGGGAGTTTCGAAAGTGACCGTTACCAGCTTGCTCTCCACTGAAACCGAAACCGGCACGACCATAGCCGACCTCTCGGAAATCTCCGCCAGCCCGGCCTCCTTCGGAGTCTGCGGTTTGTATCCGGAGATGCCGATCCCAGCGGCATAGAGCTTGCCGTTCTTAGGATGCGTCGCCGCCCCGAGGATGGGGAAGTCGAAATCAAACGGCAGCTTCCACGCGAAGGGCAGTCCCGTTTCCGGAGTTTTCACGGGGAAGATCCTTCCGCTCCAAGAAAGATGGACAAAGCAGTCACCCAGCGAGGGGAAGCCCTTTTGCGAAAGCGTCGCGAAGGAAGATCCCGAGCGGTTGATCTGGTAGGGGAACCACAAGAGGGGAAGCTTCGGTTTCTTCTTCTTCCGGAAATCCGAGGGCTCGAAGCCGAGGTAGGCTTTGTCTTCTCCGAGAAGATGGATGGGCGTGCTCGGTATAAAATGTCCTTGCTGGTCGGATGCGAACAAGGCTCCGTCAGATCGTCTTCCGATAAAGGGAACACGCAGTCCATCCGCCAGAGTTTCGATGATCAAACCGTTCGGACTGATCCTTAACGCCGACCCTCGGCCGGGGACGGTCTCGCTGAAGATTGTCTTTTTTTTATCCGTCAGTCCCGCCCTCGCGATAATGAAAGAGCCGTCCTTTTCTATCTCCAGCGAGGTCGCGTAGTCGCGGGTGTGGATGGTTTGCGAAAACGCATCTGAAGCGCAGGCGTAGAGATCGAAAAAGCCGTCGCCATCCACGTCTTCGAGCCGGGTGATCTGATCGCGACCAAGAACGAACACCTGATCATCCTTATCGATAGCAATCGACATCGGTTCAAAGATCCCAAACGCCGCTCGACTCCAAGTCGCCGTTTCACATTCGATGCCTTTCACTCTCCAGACATCGCCGTCGAGAGTCGTGATAAGGGCGTCGCCATTTGAAAGGAACGCGATATCGGTCGGACGCACCGCACGTTTCCACGGGTTTTCCAAAGGCATTTTCAGCGGACGCTCTGCGATGGGTGAACCATTCTCTTCCCCCGCAGGGCTACTCACCTTCACGGTTCCAGGAAAAGGCGGCGGGCCGGTCTCGTTTTCCGGGAATCCTCCGAACTTCGTTACTGCGGGATCCACCTCCGATGATCGGATCATGCGGAAAAGGACTTCCTCAGCGCCTCCTGCTACCACCAGCGAGGTTCCGGTCGTCGCACTGGAACGCACTTCAAACCGTCCCTGTCCCGTGACCGAAAAGTATTTCATTCCGCCACTCTCCAGCTCCACATTCTTCCTCGCCCCGGTCCCGGAAACTTTCCCGCCTGCTCCATCCATCCTAATCGCGACCATCTTCTGCCCCGCGTTCACCGCGATGATGCGTTCGATCAGATCCCCGCCGATCACCCGGCTCGTCTCCCGCACATAGCGCGTCCCGATCCGGTAAGTCACCACTACGCCGCCCTTAGATCGTAGTAGCCCGAGGTAACGCCCAGCGCCCACGGGCATCGGCCCCACCATTCCTTTTCCCTCGGTGAGTGCTAGCTCGCGGATGTCTTTGTCAGGCAATGCACCGAGTCCCACACCGGGCAGCTCTGCTGTCTGGGAAATGATTTCTCCGCGTAGCGTCGGCGGCTTGTCTGCCTTCGCTTTTTTGTCCGGATACGAAATGCCTGCCATGGAGTCCATGCTTAGCGGAGCTTTCCCCGCAGGAGCTTTCCATAGCGCGGCATACCGCAGCAGATCCGGATCGAAGCACGTCCAATAACCACGGCCTAGTGGAATCAATACCCCGCGCCTCACCCGGTTCAGCGGCTTTTCCGAAACTACCAATGCACTGCGCAGGAACGGCTGGTCTTCTTCCAAGAATTCCCCTTTTGGAATGCCTTGGGCAGAGGCGGCTTGGAAGGCAAGTGCGGTGGCGGATAGTAGAAGGATTTTCATTGGAAAGGCTCTAAGGGAAAATAACCGCAACTTGCGGAATGAAAAGGCTAAGCCTTTGCACGTATGGAGCGCCGTCCTTCCAGGCGGCTGGTTTTGGATTTTGACCCCGCTGGTCAATTATATCGACACCCGCTTGATTCCCAGACGGGTGTATTTGAAGTTTAGCCGCAGGGCGGTTCTTAGTCCCGTGACATTCAGGCAGCCCAGCATCTGGGCAACGTGTTGTCATTGAAAGCGGTAACCACCTTGGGATCGACAATAAGCCGACTATCCATGATCAGGTCGGGGATTCGTGTGCCAATGAGCTCCCCTTCGTAGAAACCTCATGCTGCTTTTGTTGCTCGCAATCAACACCTTGTTCGCGCAGCTCGATCACTAATGCTCTGTCATAAAGCATCTCGTCCAGCCCAGGACGCAGGGTATTCAGCACTTTCATCGCCGCTCCGATTCCAATCTCTGTCAGATCGGCATTTGGAGCCGGACTTTTTGTATTTGGATCTGTGCTCATCTGCGTGATCGGTGGTTAAAAATCTTGGGCATTGGGGGTTTTAACCACAGATGACACAGAATTCACAGATGGAAGAGGATCCGAATGTAAATGCTCTTCTTCTCTTAGCTACCCGGATCAAATTCCTCTCCTCCTATGAAAAGGGGGTTGCAGCTCGGAGTCTCCTTTAAGAGGATCACCGCGCCGGGGCGCACGAATGCTGCCACAGCAACACAACGGATTTTAAAAGACACGATTATGAATAGGAAACTCAAAATGGGCATGGTAGGCGGCGGACGTGGGGCATTCATCGGCTCCGTTCACAGGATGGCGGCGAACCTCGACGGAAAGATTGAACTCGTGGCCGGTTGTTTTTCCTCAGACCCGGAAAAGTCCAAGCTCTCCGGTGAGGATTTCTTCCTCTCCCCTGATCGCGTTTACGGGAACTTTGAGGAAATGGCAGAGAGAGAATCCGCCAAACCCGTCGGCGAGCGCATCGACTTCGTCAGCATCGTTGCGCGCAACGACCTCCACTTCAAGGTCGCCAAAAAATTCCTCGAAAGCGGTATCCACGTGATTTGCGAAAAACCCCTCGCACTCTCCAAAGCCCAGGGCGAGGAGCTCCAAGAAATCGTAGAGAAGAGCGGCCTCATCTTCGCCCTTACGCACAACTACACTGGCTACCCCATGGTCAAGGAAGCCCGCCAGCTCGTCAAAGAAGGCAAGCTAGGCAAGATCCTCAAAATCGTCGCCGAGTATCCGCAGGGCTACGGCATCGCATCTTATGAAGAGGCATCCTCAGAAGGTGGAAAAATCTCCAACTGGCGCATGGATCCATCCATCTCCGGTATCTCGAACTGCATGGGCGACATCGGCACCCACGCGGAAAACCTCGCCCAATACATCTCCGGCCTTCGCCTTGAGGAAGTCGCTGCAGATCTGAATACTTTTATCCCCGGCCGGAAGCTCGATGACGATGGCTCCATGCTCTGCCGCTACGAGGGTGGAGCGCGCGGTATCCTCTTCGCCTCCCAGGTCTCCACCGGAGACGAGAATAATCTCAACGTCCGCATCTACGGTACCAAAGCCTCCATCGAGTGGCATCAGGAGCACCCGAACGAGCTCATCGTGAAATACGCCGATAAGCCCCGCGAAACCTGGCGTCGTGGCAACAGCTACAACGGCAGCGATGCGGAAAAATACACCCGCCTTCCCTTCGGCCACCCCGAGGCATTCATCGAAGCCTTCGCCAACGTCTATCTCGCAGCCGCAGAGGCAGTCACCGATGCTATCCAAGGGAACTTTAAAGGCAACGAAGCCTACGACTACCCCACCGTCCAAGACGGAGTCGATGGCATGGCCTTCATCGAGGCCGCCGTCAAATCCTCCGAGAACAACGGAGCCTGGACGAAGCTGTAAACGGAGTGGCGCTCTCCGGAGCGCCATCACCCTGCCTCGCTCATTTTGGATATCGTCGCGCTGGGACAAAAACTTGTGCTGCAAGGATTGGCTGCATTCTGCTGCCAATCGCAGCGAAGCGGAGATGGAGGGACACGAAAATCAAATCTTCCCTCAAATAAGAATTGAGCGAAATAGCTGAGGTAGGGTGCTTTGGTTGCCGGGTAGCAGAATGCAGCCCCTCCATGATTTCCGAATCATCCGAAAAGGAAGGCCAGCCCGAACGCTATCCCAGACCCGTTGATACCCAGACGGGACATCTGTTCGCTTAGAATTAAGGACTCGACCAACAATTTTCGAATTGTAAGCTACGGCATGAATACGGCGGTTCAAAGAATTTCAATTAACCCGAAACAGTGCGGTGGACGACCTTGTATCCGAGGGATGAGAATCCGCGTAACCGATATTCTAGACCTGCTCGCGGCTGGACTCGGTTTTGACCAGATTCTCGATGAGTTGCCAGATCTTGAACGGGAAGATATCTCTGCCGCGATCAACTATGCCAAACAAGGTATCGATCATCCAGTCATCGCAGCATGATCTGGCTGGACGCCCACCTTTCTCCTCGCATCGCACGCTGGATGCGCGAAGACCTTGGATACGATGCACAAGCACTCAGGGAAATTGGGCTTTGAGATGCTGAAGACCGGGTTCACGCCGAGGAGCGGCTCAAGGACTTCGTGAAGATCTACGGCGAAAGGCCAGCCCAAACTCGCCGCATGGGCCGAGGACAACCTCCCGGAAGGCTCTTCGCAATATTCGCCCTACCCGAAGCCCACAGAGAGCGTCTACGAACCTCCAACGCCTGCGAAAACGTAAACGGTCAGATCAAGAAACGAACGCGTGTGGTCGGACTCTTTCCGAACGAGGAATCACTCCTGAGGCTCGTCACTGGCGTCCTAATCGAGATCTCCGAGTCCTGGGAAACTGGCAAAACCTATCTCACTTTCAACTAACAGAAATCAAACCGAAAACGACAAAGCAACCACCTTCAGAAAAAGCCATCAGCCACTTTTACAGAAAAATATTTGCGCGGCCGCTTCCGGAGTTATTCACACTCGACGGAGATATCCTAAAGGGATATCACTTGGGCTGAACTAATAAGGATGTTCGATAAAGAATTTGAAGGCCTTTTATGTTCTTGTTCCACAGTTCTCGGCGCACTTTCCGGCGGTGACAGCATGGAGGTGATTTCCGAAGACTATCAGCTAACGGCAGCACAGATTTCATCAGCTCTTGAATTTTCCTCGGATATCACCGACTTCCAAACGGCGTCCTACGAGGGTGTCGCATGAGATTTCTGCTCGACGAAAATTTTCTGAAGGCTGCACGTCACTTGCTTCTTAGCCTCTCAAACGAAGCTATCGAGTTCCGCGATGTCGGGGTCGAAGCAAGCCCGGATTCAGATGTAGTCGCGATGGCTATCTCCATAGTGCGCCGTGATTCTTACCACGGATCGAGACTTTTTCCACACGCTTGGTCAGCAGTTTCCCGATCATCCGGGAATCATCGTGATTGCGCTCAAGAAGCCCACTCGCGACAAGATAGTTCAACGGCTCAAGTGGCTTCTCGAACATATTCCTGAAAGATCTATCCCGGGGAGAGCCTTTCAACTCCGGGATCAGGTTAGGCAGGTATATCCATCGCTAGACTGAACGCCCGCGAAAGTGCTCGCGGATCGCACTGTGGATGTCTTGAGCTGTTTCCACTTTGTGGAGGGAGCCGATGAGGAGGGGTTTCTCGGAGTCTTTGACTTTGTCGCGGCCGTGGGAGCCTTTGACTAGGGTGGGATCCAGCGGGATGACATCCAGCAGTCCGCGTATCCCCAGCTTCTTCTTCAGCAGGAACTTCGCGATCTTCAGCTTTAGGAAAGCGATGGCAGGATCAAGGAATAGCTCGCAGGGGTCGTAGCCGGGCTTGCGGTGGATATCGATGGTGCGGGCGAAGTCGGGGGCTTTCGCATCATCGTTCCAGTAGTAGTAGCTGAACCACGCATCCGGCTTTGCGATGGCGATGAGATCACCGGCGCGAGGATGGTTCTTTTTACGAATCTCATCAATCCCATCAGTCGCCTCCAGTAAGGCGCGGACTTCGGGGAGGATGGCAGAATCGTTCACATACACATGCGCCACCTGATGGTCGGCGACGGCGAAAGCCTTGCAGCCCCCGGTGTCCAGCGTTTCCCGGTTAAGCTCGTCCTTGATGGAGAGCCAGCCTTTTTCCCGGAAGAGGCGGTTGAGGTGGATGGGCTTGTCCACGGGGGAGATCCCGTATTCGGAAAGGAGCATCACGCGAACGTTACGGGACTCGTAGTAGTTGATGAGTTCCGTCACCACCTTGTCGATGGCTTTTACCTCGGTGGGGATGGTCGGGGCGGCTGGGCCGTCCTTCTGCAGGCAGTAGTCAAGATGCGGGAGGTAAACGAGGGAGAGGGTGGGCGAGTGTTTTTCCTCCACCCATTTCGCTGAGGCGGCGATCCACTCGGATGAACCGATGCCAGCGGCGGGGCCCCAGAAAGCTGGAAAGGGAAAGGGTCCGAGATCCGCTTTCAGCTTGTCCCGCATATCCATAGGCTGGGTGTGGACATCGAAATGCTTGGAGCCATCCGCCGGGTAGAGTGGGCGGGGGGTGATGGTGTAGTCCGCCGTCGAGTGCATGTTGTACCACCAGAAGAGCTTCGCGCAGGTGAAACCTGGGACGCTTTTCCGCAGGGTGTCCCAGATTTTTTCTCCGTGGACGATGTGGTTGGACTGTTTCCAGAAACGGACTTCGGCGCTCTCTCTATCATACCAGCCGTTTGCTACGATCCCGTGTTCTTCGGGAGGGGTGCCGGTGATGATGGATGACTGGGCGGTGGTGGTGAGAGCGGGGAAGGCGGGGGTGTAGGTCTGCACTCCGTGCTTTTCTGCGAAGGCGGTGATGCCCGGGGAGTTCTCCCCAAGAAGGGATTTCGAGAGTCCGACGATGTTCAATACTGCGAGGCGCATGGCCTTTGTTTCTAACCGCGAATGAATTCAGATGCACGCTAAGCTTTCTGCTCAAGCTGATTTGGGAAGAGAACCACGGATAAACGCGGATCGGATTCTTCGTGGAGAGTGGAGATACTGGGACTAAGCATCAACCGGGAGACTCCCGCAGTGGTGAAGGATCTCAATTCCTTCCTGCGGGATTGGCGGCTAAAGCCGCCCGTTGCTCTCTACTCTACCGTCCGTCCGTGGTTGATTTTCAAATGATCTCAGGCCACGGGGTTGGTAAAAGCCTCCGCGAGAGGGGCGTTCTGGGAGAGGATGGCGAAATCGTCGTAGGTGACCTTTTCCGCAGGAGGCCAGAATGTCCGCTCGGCTATGGAGGCGGTGATCCAGTCGGCGCAGGCTTTGGCTGATTCTAGATCATCTTCCGAGAAATTATCCCAGGTGGTCATTTTGACATTGTCGGCGGTTTTTCCGAGGTGGATGTAGGCTGGGATTGGTAGGAGGCCGTCTGAGTCGATTTTTTCCGCTAGGGCGTAGAGGGGAAGCTGGAGGTTTTTCCAAAAGGCATCGAAGGGTTTCCCTTTCGCATCCTGGCCGCTTTGGAAAGTGGGGCCATCTTCCGGGAAATGGGTGGGGATGGTTGTTCGAGCGGTTATTTTTTGGCGGTGCTCCTTTTCGATGTCTTTGACGTCGCCGGTCTTGTAATCGATCACGCGGAGCTGACCGGTTTCGCGGTGGCGATCGATACGGTCGATCATTCCGGAGATGACGAAGCCGTTGGATGGGATGGCCAATTTCCGCTCGATTCCGGTGATCTCCCAGCCATCGGCGCGGATCTGTGCCTGCTGTGCCGCGAACCATGCGAGCCGCTGGCGGATGGAGCCAGTCTGGATGCGGATGGCGAGGGGGGGCTTCTCTCCAAAATTTTCTAGGATTACCTCGTTGAGTTTCGAATCGAAATAAGCGGCGAGTTTTTCCGTGTCTGCGAGTTCGCGGGCTTCGGTGTCATTTCCCCAGCATTCGAGGACGAAGTGGGTGATGGAACCAAAATCGCGGGCGTTCATTTCCCGACGATCCGGCTCGGGTGCGCCCATGCGGACGATGTGCTTGAGATAGAAGCGGAAGGGACAGGCGAGGTAATCTCGGAGGGCGGTGACGCTGATCCGCTCGCGGTTTTCGGCGGACGGGGTTTGCCAGTTGAAGTCGCGTGTCCAGATGAGGTTTGCCTCGGGTGGTTCGATTTCGCGGAAAAGGTTTTTCACGGCAGGGACGAGTTCGGCGCGTGGGATTTGGAAGAGCAGGCGGGACGGGAGGTATGTTTCGCCGCCGTCGCCGGTTTTTCCGCAAATGAGATGTGCGGAACCGGTTTCGGCGCGCATCTGAAGCATCGCGTGGAGCAGGTAGGCATCCCTAGCGTGGCGGTTTTCATCGGAGACCAGGCCGAGGGCTTTGCGGATGTTTTCCGAGAGCCATGGTTCGCCACCGGAGCGGGCGGGGACGAAGGTTTCGTTCATGCCGCAAATGATTAGGTGCTTGCCGGGTTCGTAGAGGAGTTCCAGCCAGCCTTGGACATCGATCACGCGGTCGGCGGGTGGCTGAGCGGAAGGGGTGGGGAGTTCGGAAAGGAGGGTTTGTAGCCAGAAGGTGTGGTTACGGCGGATTTCTGGGAAGATGGGTGCGGCGGCTTCTAGGAAGGACTCGATTTGGATGAGCGTGCTTTCGGAAGATTCACCGGAGAGGGCGAGTGAGGTGAGGTGTGAGGAAATGGCGCCGGGGAACGGTTTTGCGAGGAAGGATTCGCGTAGCTGGATGAATGCGGCGATTGCCTGAGCTAGTTCCGGGTTTCCTGATTTCGCTAGTCTTGCGAGGTCGGTTGGGGAGGTGGTCGGGTTGTTGTCTCGGAGGCTGTTGAGATCGCGGAGTTTGCGTGCGCGGAGTCCGCCGATTAGTGGGGTGGATTCCGGGAGGGTGAGGAGGGCTGCGAGGTTTGTGGAAGACGGATTTGAAAGCCAATTCTTCCATGCCTGGAGCCAGCGGACGAGAGCGGGCAGGGGTTGTGCGGCGGCGGGGTGGAAGGCGCTCCAGCCGTCTTCGGAGATTGTGCGGGCAAGAACTGTTCCGGTCTGGTCGTCAGCAGATCCAAGAGCGATCTTGGATGAGGGAGCTCCAGATTGGGAAATCGCATCGAGGGCGGCCTGTGCCTGTTGGGCGGGGTCTGCGGCGATCTGGACTTCTGCGCTGAGTGAAAGCTCGCGGGTAGCCCAGTCCTCAAGTGGTATGCCGAGAGGCGAGAATCCTGCGGACTCCGATTCTGGTGCGGCGATGATACAGGTTACGTCTCCTGTGAACTTTTCCAGTGCTCCAGAGAGGCAAGGCGGCATCTCGGTTACTCCTGCGAGGACGATTTTTTGGAAATTACTTGGGAGTGTAAAATCGGCCCGGAGTGCTGCTGAGCGCGAGGTGTAGCCCCATGAAGAAAGTTTCCTTTCGGTCAGGTTTTCCAAGGTGGCGAGGTTTTCCCAACGCGTGGCTTCCGGGGTATTGGTGAGGAATTTTGAGGCGGAAAATAGGTTGTGGAGGTGATCCTGAAGGGTGGTGCGGAGAGTGGTGATCTCGCTGGCGAGCGAGATCGCCCAATCGGAGGAATTATCCGTGGTGTCAGGTGGTTCGGGAAAAAGGCCGGTGAGGTTTTTCCAATCAGAATCCGTGAGCGACTCGAGAACTTCGATCCAGGCGATCCGTTCCAGCCATGCGGGTGCGACTGATGGATCGTCGAGGTGAAGGAGGGCGCCAGGAGTGGTGACGGTGGGTGCTAGGAGGGCGGTGGCCTCTGCGGCGAGGGATTCGCGAAGGATGCGGCCGGACTGGGTGGTGGGGGTGATGACCAGGGTCTCGGCGAGGATGGCTCTATCCTCGAGAAGGTGCCCTGTGAGGAGGGGGAGGAAGGGAGAGTCGTAACCTAGGAAGGTGCGCTGGGGCATGGCGCAAACTCTAAAATTTAAAATTTAAACATCAAGGCTTGGGTTCACCGCGTGATGCGGTGAACACGGCCTGCTGCGAGATGCAGAAGCTACACCTTTGCTAACAATTTCATCAATCAAGATGACGAGCGTCGAGTTGGTTCTCGTGCCATGTCAGGATTTTGAAATTTTGACTTGTCCATTGGAGGATTATCCGGAGGCCTCACACAGGGGATTCCCATGATGTGCTTAGTTTTATAGAGCTTGTCCCCAAATTCGGTTGTTTCAGAGCTAAGGTGCGCCGATTTTTCCGTTGGAACTGACGGACTTCGAATCGAACTTAGATTTCCTGTTTTCAGGTGAAAAATCTTCTTGGCTTAGAGTAGTGAGATCGTCCTGTGACCACGGTTTTGCGCGGAGATGGAGGCGAACGGCATGGTTACGAATGGCTTTCTCGAAGAGATTACGGACAAACCGGCCGTTGCCAAAACCGGAGTGAGCACGGGTGAGTTCTTTGGTGAAAAGCTCGCCAAGGGCTGTTTCTGCGGTGGGGTCGAGCTGATACTGATTACTCTCGCAAAAGATTTTGAGAATGCCTAACAGCTCATCAGAGGTGTAATCGGGAAAGTCGAAGTGAAGGTTGAACCGAGAATGGAGTCCGGCATTGGAAGCGAGGAACTCCTCCATGTCCTTCGGATAGCCTGCGACGATGATGATGAGTCGGTCGCGGTAGTCCTCCATGCGTTTGACGAGAGTGTCGATAGCTTCGTGGCCGAAATCGTTGTCGCCGCTGCCGGCGAGGGCGTAGGCTTCGTCGATGAAGAGCACCCCATCGAGTGCTTTCTGAACGACCTCGTCGGTTTTCTTGGCGGTGTGTCCGATGTATTGGCCGACTAGTCCAAGTCGGTCGGTTTCCACGAGATGGCCTTTTTTGAGGATTCCAATCGCTGCGAAAATTTGAGCGACGATGCGGGCGATGGTGGTTTTTCCCGTGCCGGGGTTGCCGGAGAAAACCATGTGAAGCGAGAGATTGGCGCTCTTCAGGGAGAGTTCTTCGCGTGCCTGTTGGACTTCGAGAAAGCGGATGAGTTTTTCGACTTCCTGTTTGATGTGATCCTGGCCGATGAGCGCGTGGAGACGTTCGAGACATTCTTCCACGCTTGGGCGCTCGCCTTCTGCGAGGGACTTGTCATCGGTCTCCTCCGGCGCCTGTTCTCCGGTAACAAGATAGCGGGTTATAGCGTTGGCTCGGTCGTTGTTTCCATTCAGAAATTTTGAGGCGAGGTTGGCGAGGAAGAGTTCTTCGTCGTTGCGGATTGAGCCATCGGCGAGAGCGCATCCGGCGGCAATGCGGTAGAGGTGAATGCCCCATTCCGGGTTTTCGCGGTAGGCGCGTAGTTGATCGAGATCGTAGCTGGCGAGTGCTTCGACGCGGGAGTCGAGCAGACGTCGGTGTGCGCCGGACCATTGGAGATGACGGGAAATTCCATCAAGGAACCATGACTCCGGCTGACCGATGCTACCGTCCATTCTGGCGCAGAGAAAAACGAGGAAATGGATTTCGAAATCCAGCTCGAAGGCGGGGGTTTTCGAAGTCGAGGCGATGTGATCGCGGAGTTCCCGTGTGCCTTTCAGGCTCCGGAGGATGAGATCCTCAGTCATCTTTGCAAGAAAGCGTGGCGGGTGCGGAGGGCGACCGGTCAAAGGCTTTCCAGTGATGGCTTTGCGCCCCGATGCGATCGATCAGCAGACGGGCGATATGGTCGGCGATGGCGCTTTTTCCGCAGGTGAAAACGTCGATGGCGGCGTATCCGTGTTCGGGCCAGCTATGGATAGTGAGATGGCTCTCGGCGATGATGACCACGCCGCTCACGCCTTGCGGCGCGAAGCGGTGAAAGTGGCTGGATACAATGGTGGCACCGGCTTCGACGGCACAGGATTTCATCACCGATTCCAGGCTTGAGGTGGAGTCGATCAGGTCGCGCGGGCAGTCGTTGAGTTCGACTAGCACATGGCGACCTGCGGGGGATGATTCCTTGGTGTTGTACATTCTTTAGCTGGCTGTTTGGCCTTCATTCATTTTCGCCTTGAGCGCGGCGAGCTTGTCTTGGACTGCCGGGTTTGAGGTGCCGCCGCCGATTTCCTTGAACTCGTCTTCGAGGCTGGTTGGATTAACGGTTTCGGAGAGTTCCTTAGCTGCATCCGCTTCGAATCCCTGGCGCTCGGCTTTAGCTTTGAGGCGGGCCATGAGATCGTTGGTATCGTTGTTTTTACTGATGCGCGCTTTGGCCTCGTAGATGTCTTTTTTTACGGAAGCGGCTTTGGACTGTGCGATGATGAAGTCTTTGTTGCGTTTGAACTCCGCAATCTCGTTCTCCATGGTGATAATTTCTTGCTTGAGTTCATCGACGGATTGTTTCTGGCTCTGCCAGTTTGGCTCGAGGCTAGTCATGCGCTGCTCGTGCTCGGCGGAGCGTTCGAGCGCTTTGACGGCGAGGTCTTCGCGTCCGCTGCGCATCGCGGCTTCGGCTTTCTGCTCCCAGTTGAATTTTTCTGCCTTCTCTTTTTCGAGCTGCGCTTTCGTCTGGCGCTCAGTGGCGATGCAGGACTGTATCGATTGCTTGGCCTCGCGGATCTGTTTCTCTTTGTCTTTGATGGCTTGCTCGAGCATCAGCTCGGGCTTTTCTAACTTGTCGATGGCCTGGTTGGCGGATGCCTGGCCGATTTTGAATAAACGGGAAAAAATGCTCATGATCTAAAATGGTTACGCGTTAATTGCTTCATTGATAAGTGGAGTCACGCGGTCGACCGCGAGTTCGAGGGCGTCGAAAACGGCAAGCAGTTCTTGATCGCAGAGGTCGCCGGTTTCCCTCGATTCCACGAGGACGAGGCGGGTGTCTTCCGGGTTGCTGGTATCGAGGCCAAAGCTGACGGGAAGCACTTCGGTGTTCATGTCGAGGAGCTTGGTGTAGAATTCAAGGTTGGCGACCTGGGCGGCAGGACCGAGATCGACCTCGAAGTAGATTTGTTTGTCGTCGAGCTTGAGGAAGACGGGGATTTCTTCGCCGCGAATGACTTGAAAGACATTACTGCCGAGGTCTTCGACGTGAAAGCCGTGGGTTTGAAGGAAGCGCGGAAGCTCTTCCTCTCGTTGGAGTTTGATGAGGGTGGACATAATGTGGTTTATACTGTGAGGAAATATATCACCCGATCAGACGGGTGGAGAGGAGAAATTTTTGGGCGGTATATCAGGCGGATGTGATGAGTGATTGCTGGAATTCGAAAAAATCGGATCTATCGCCAGCCAGGATGATGAGCTTGTCGGCTGGTTCCACGACTTCGGACTTGGGCGGTGGAATAAGGGCATTGCCCCCGCGGATGCGACCGAGAATCATCAGGTCGTTGGGGTGTTTGATGGCGGCGATCTGGATTTTAGCGAAACTTTTGGCGGGCAGCTTGTGGTCGAGGATGTAGAGTTCGGATCCTTCGTGATAGGTGACGAGCTGATCGAAGACTTTGCGAATACCCGGGTTGACGAGTTCCTGGACGAGGAGTCGCTCGGAAAATCCACTGATTGGCACGATGCCATCGACTCCGGCGCGTTCCATCATGGGAATGTTTTTGCGTTCGACGACTTCGACGATGAGGTGGGGCGGATTTTCAAACGACTGGCGAAGGTGGTTCACCAGGCTGGCTGCGGCGAAACTCTGGGAATCGGACTGGCGGTGGAGCGGATCTTCAGCGAGGACGATCACACCGGAGGCGGATTTTAGCGCGGCGCGTTCTAGGGGGTCTTCCATTGCGGAGACCCCTTTGACCAATTGAATATCCTTCTCGGTGAACTCCGCAGGGCACTCCTCCAGATTATTGCAGATGACAACGGCCGGATGATCGATCCCATCGTTACTGGCCCGGTATTCCTGCACCACATTGATGACTTTGTTTACCGAAGGGCAGTGACAGACGATGAGATGATTTTTAAATTTCATGGTAGCTAGTCCTTTTTTACGTTTAGTGAAAACTTCGAGAACGATTTCAGCGGTGGTGCCCAGGAGATAGCCAATGAGGCCTATGCCGAGGATGAAGCATGGATAACCGACGAGAAATCTTCCAATCCATGTGACAGGGTAAAAGTCTCCGTAGCCTACGGTAGTCATCGTCACCATGGCCCACCAGATGGAGTCGGCGAAGGTAAGATCCGGATTGACTCCGCTTTCGGCAAAGTAGAATCCGGCTCCGAAGAGCAGGTTCATTACGAGCGATGCGCATAGGCCTGAAACCAACCGGATTGACGGGCGATGGTTTTTCGCCATCAGTCGCTTGATGATCAGAAATATCATAGCTCAATACCAATTTTCCTCCCAGAAGGGATCGCGGCCTTGGGGTTGGATGTAGCTGCTGAAATCGAATTCCGAGGCATTGGGGAAGGCTACAGGTTCGACGACGCGGTCAACGGGCTGTCCGTTGGGGAGGGTAAGAGGCTTTCCTTCGAGCACGCGTTTCGCATCTGCTTGAAGTTCGCTGAGAAGGGTGGCTCCCTGGGCGAGAATGTCGCCCATCACAGCGTCTCCGGAGACAGTTTCGCCGGCCTCCTGATAGCCGAGTTCGGAGATGTCGATGGCTTCGTTGCAGATTTCGAGGATCTCATCCCAGACGGTGCCGAGGAGAAGATCAAACTGCCAGCCTTCGGCATTTTTTCCGAAACGGTCTTCGCGGATGAAGCTCATGAAGACGATCTCGACGGCATCGATATCGAGATACTCGGCTACTGCGATACGGAGGTCTTCCCAGCGTTCGTCGGCGAGAAATTGTTTCCAATCAGGCTCTTCGGTGAAGTCGAAATATTTGGCGAAGGCGAATTCACCCGAGCCGAGATCGACTGCGGAAAAGATATCGAAGAAATAGACGAATTTAGCGAAGCGCTGCATGAACTTTTCGATCACGCCGCGTCCGGCTTGGGTTGGGATGTATTCTTTTTTCTCCCGGATTTCCACCCAGCTCTGAACCATGAGGTATTCTAAAATCGGCTCTAGGTCGGAGTCGTTTTTCTCCAACCACACCGCGAAAACCTGCGGACGGTTGATCATGTATTCGAGTAAGTAGAGTCCGGCAAAGCGGAGCTTCTGCTCGTCACTGATTTCCCATGGTTCGTCTTCAATCTCGGACATCTGTGCTAGAGAAATGAGGCGTTGAGGAGTTGGGCGAGCCCTAGGACAGCACTGCCTTCGATGAGGGCTGCTCCCCAGTTGCGGTCGTTTTTGATTTCGTGATCCAATGATGAGCCGGGGAGGAGAAACCTGTCGATGAGGAAGCGGCTGAAGAGCAGGACAAACATGGAAATAACAGCCCAGGCGACGAGGGCGATGAGCGAATCACTGACAGCGATCTTTCCGGAGAGCAACCAGCCCATGGCGAGTAATGTCATGCCGAGTGCGACTCCGGCGGCTTCGTTGTCTTTCTCGATTTCCTCGTGAATATCGTATCCAGCGGATTTCTGGTAAAGAAGTCCAAGGAGTATAAAAGCGGCCTGACCGACGATGAAGAACACGAGGGTATCGAACAATTCGAGTCCGAAAGATCCGCCAGTGGTGCCCTGGAGAGAGGCGGATGCGATGAGAGCGGTTCCCAGATACGTGCCTGCGATCACAGCTCCTGTGCCGACGTTCCTGTCTTCGACAAGTTCCTTGCGGTTGTTGAATTTGCTCAGGAGGAAACGGTCGTTGATGAATGCGGAAACGAGGACAAGGGCGATTGCGATGAGCGACCAAGCTGCGGAAAGCCCGAGATCCTTCCACACGACCGTTTCGGTTGCGATTGGTGAGGACTTGAAGGTGCTGGCGATGACAATCATCACTGCGAAGGTGAATCCCGCCATTTCCACAGCCACGGCTTTGTTGTCTTTATGGACAAGCTCTTCATTCAGATCGATACTACCGATTGCGGATTTAATCATTCGCGCTAGAAATACGAGCAATAGTGCGAGGACGAAATATAGAGCGGATGGGGCGAGGAAGAGGTCGTAAAGCGGCTGGAGGTCTAGCCAGTCCTGAATGCGTTCGATCATAAGTTGGTTTATTTGGAGGTTCTGCTGCTGGTCACTTTCCGCCGCCGAAGGAACTACGACCGGATGAGCTGCTGGAAGATCGACCGAAACCGCCGGAACTTACAGATTTTCCGGTTCGCTTGGTGAAGCTCTGCTGGGATTTTGTCGGGTTGGAAATGACGCGGGCACGCGCTGCCTGCTTTTGCTGGTTTGGCGATGCGAGAATAGGTTTCGCGCCATCGCCGGATTGGAAGGAGCGTCCGGGATAGCGGCTGCGGACGTTTCCAGCGTAGGTGTTATCATCCATCCGCGACCATCCGCGGCCGTAGTGGGGCGGGTAGGAATTCCAGCGGTGGGGTGAGCTGTAGTTGCTGTGGCTGGAGAAAATGTAACCCAACAGTAGGGCATCGGTCAGCCCGAAGGACGAGCGGTAATGATTTCCGCTGCCGTAGAGGGAGGAGTTTCCACGCGTATCCATTGTCGACAGATTACCGTTTTTGACAAACTCGATGGTGGCGATTTCCTGAACCTCGCTGGCCGATAGGTCGGTGGTCAGTGAGAATCCGCGGGTATCGTCGGATCCGTATTCAGTAACTTTTATGTAATCGACTTTCCCGTCGTCGTTCAGGTCGATATTGTTAATGCCGCTTGATTGGGTGTTGAGCTTCCGCTCCAGATCGGCAGCGTCCTTGCTGGACTTCGCCATGTCCGATACGGCTTTCAAATCCAAGCCCTTTGCAAATTCCTGCGTGATTACATCGGTGCTGACTTTTTCCCTACGGCTATTCCCGCAGGTGTTCATCATGGCGAAGAGGAATATGATTCCAAAGATTCCCGCGCCAACCTTCATGAGTGGGTTCATATGGAACTTCGTATCAGAACATCAGCGGGTTTGCCAACCTTCAAGATAGTGATGGTAGATTGTAGGCTGGGTTAGAGAGGTGATATCAGTGTTTTTGGAAGAGAGCTGCCCCTTGCCGAATTCCAGTGAGGCACGAACCAGCCCGGGGGTGAGATAAAGGGTTGGCGCGGTGAGTTTTTCGGTTTTTCGCAGACGTCTGGCGATGGCTTGTTCGTCCGAGCCTGTGTTTTTCCAAGCCAACCACCATCCCCATTCGCCGAAGGAAGGGACGTTGTCGTGATAGGGGAGCGTTTGGAAACCGGATGCCGCCAAGGTGCGGCCAACGCAGAGAAACGCCTCCTTCGCGTGAAAGGGCGAGCCACTCTGCTGAACGATGAATCCGCCTGGGGCGAGGTGGTCTTTGAGCGCTTCGTAAAACGGCCTGCCATAGAGCTTGGCCAGATCGGGTGATGATGGATCTGGAAAGTCGAGTATCATCACGTCATAGGAGCCGGGGGCGCTGCGGACGAAGCTTGCAGCATCGACATTGAGAATGTGAAGGTCGGCAGTTGGCTCGGTTTCTTGGTGCAGGGCGCGGCGGTGATTGAGTTCCTGTAGGGTGAAATTAGCTCCTTCAGAAATGCCGGAGGATGGTTGAACATTCACGCTGGCGTCGGTAAGACTGCCGTGATTAAGCGATACGAAATCTTTGTTTTTCGCCGCAAGATCTGTCATTTTTGGATCAATATCAACTAGGGTGATTTCTGTGACGCGAGGGTATTTCAGAAGCTCCCGGACGGCCAATCCGTCGCCACCGCCAAGGACAAGAATGGACGTGGCTTGTGGCGCTAGTTCCATCACGGGATGGACGAGTTGCTCATGGTAGATGAATTCGTCATCGGAATCAAACTGGAGATGTCCGTTGATATAACAGCGGAGTGTATCGCGTCGGTCGCGGGTGAGGACGATGTGTTGGTAGGGCGTAGTTTCTGAGAAGACGATGGGGTCGCGGTAGAGGCGCTGCTCGGCTTTCAAGGCGAGATCTTTTCCGTAAATCAGTCCGCCGACAACGAGCGAAAGAGCGATCACAAACTCCAGGGCAATGAGCCGTTTTCTCTCCAAACGGTGGCGGAAGATATAAGCGCTCACCGCTGCGGCCACTAGAGTGATCGCGCCAAGGAGGAAGCTGATGCGCTCAATCCCGAGGAACCGAATCATGAGGAATGTCCAGACGAGTGCTCCGAGTAGCGCGCCGATATAATCCATTTTTAGAACCTGCGCGAGGTTCATCCGCATGTCCGGTTTCTCAGATTCGTTCAGACGCATGATGAGTGGGATTTCAAAGCCGATCAGGGTGCCGACGATGAGTGCGAGTAGATACTGGACGAAGATATACTGCTCCGGCATTTCCGCAAAAGTGACGATTAGAATCAGAGGGCCACAACCGCCGAGAATGGCGAGCCAGAGCTGCGAGCGGAGGAGAAGATCCGCGAGAGCTTTCTCCCCGACGCGTTTCTGTATATCCGCGCCCAACCCCATTGCGAAGAGCATGGTGGCGATCATCGTTGCCCATTGTTGGACAGAATTTCCCAGAAGATCCGATGCGATTTTACTGAGGGTATATTCGTATGCAAGACCGCAGCCGCCTAGCAGGAACATCAGTAGCGACAGCCAGAGTGGACTGATGTGTTTTTTCGAGGAGGGCGTGGGCGTGTTCTCTGGCATGCGGACTCTATAGGTGCGGCAGGGAAACGACGCAACCTCAACAATACCGATGGGACGCGGCAGCTACTCGCACGAAAAAAGCGGTTACCTCAATGAGGTAACCGCTTTTAAATTCTTTGGGGCGGCGGACTAAAGTCCGCGTTCCATTTGGATTATCCGTTGGTTAGGTCCACGGTTTCGCCTTCGCCAGCAGGAGGTCCCATGCTGAAACGCCATCTGACTTTGTTGCGCTTGGAAGCGGTACGAAGCTTGCGGATTTTGCGTCCGGTAGGTGTTTCGAATGCACGGCGGCGGCGCATTTCCTCAAGGATTCCTTCTGAATCGAGTTTGGTTTTGAGGCGTTTGAGGGCGCGGTCGACTGGCTCTCCTTTTTTTACGTTTATTCCGCGGTTGCTCATAAATTTCGTTAGTTGTAAGTCTTAAATTGTTGTTTTGGGGGCGGTATTTGAGGCAGACAAGGTATCAAGTCAAGCCGTAAACAGCGCGTTGGTTATTACTCTCCGAGGCCGAAGCGGACGAAGCTAGTGACAGTGAGGGTGTCTCCGAGTTCTTTGCCCTTGTTTTCGAGGAGCTGGGAAACGGTGATATCGGGATCTTTTACGAAGCCTTGCTCAAGGAAGCAGGACTCTGCGAAGAACTTCGCTAGCTGGCCTTTGAGGATGTTTTCGATGATGTTCTCCGGCTTGCCTTGGTCGAGAAGGCGGACGCGGAAGATTTCCTTTTCCGCATCGACGATATCCGCAGGGATGTCATCGCGGGAAAGTCCTTTCGGCGCGGATGCGGCGATGTGGAGTGTGAGATCCTTGACCAGTTCTTGGAAGCCATCGGTGGAAGCGGTTTCCGGTTTGGTGGTGCCGACTTCGAGGAGGACGCCAACCTTGCCACCGAGGTGGATGTAGGATGCGACGACTCCACCGGATGCTGCGTCGAAACGAACATACTTGCGGAGTTGGATGTTCTCGCCGAGTTGTAGGACTTTCTCTTTTACGAAATCCTCGAGGGTGCTTTCACCGTGGGGTAGTGCGAGTGCTGCCGCGTGATCGGGTGCGTCGGATGCTGCGAGCTTGTCAGCGATTTCGGTAACGAATGCCTGGAAGTTGTCGTTGCGGGAGACGAAGTCGGTCTCGCAGTTTACCTCGAAGAGGATGCCAGAGGTGGCACCGTCGTTGACGCGGGCGGCGATAATTCCTTCGGTGGCAGCACGGTCGGATTTTTTACCGGCTTTCATGATGCCACGCTCACGGAGGAGCTTGATGGAGGCTTCGATGTCGCCGTTAGTTTCGGTGAGGACTTTTTTGCAGTCCATCATGCCAGCGTTGGTCTTGTCGCGGAGTTCTTTGACGATTGATGCGGTGATCATTCTTAGGGAAGAGAGATTGGAGATTGGAAATTTGGGATGGCTCTTACTTCTTGCCGGCTGCGACCATGCCATCGACCAATGTGCGGAGGATGATACGGATGGAGCGAATGGCGTCGTCGTTGCCCGGGATCGGGTATTGGACTTTGGCCGGGTCTGCATTCGTATCGACGATGGCGACGATAGGGATGTTGAGGCGGTGTGCTTCGGCTACGGCGATGGTTTCGCGGGCGGAATCGACGATGACGATGGCGTCAGGTGCTTTGTCAAGATCGCGGACACCACGAAGGTTGCGCAGGAGTTTTTCACGCTCACGGCCGAGGGCAGCGAGTTCCTTCTTGGACATCGCTTTGAACTCAGGCTGTTTCTCGATGTTTTCAAGATACTTGAGGCGTTCCACGGATTTGCGGACGGTGGTAGCGTTGGTGAGCATGCCGCCGAGCCAGCGGTGGTTGACGTAGTGTTGTCCGGTGGCTTCAGCAGCCTCGCGGATTGCGTCCTGTGCCTGGCGTTTGCAGCCGACGAAGAGGATTTGTTTATTCTTGCTGACGAGGTCTGCAAGGAAGTCCGCGGCTTTATCAAGCTGCTGGACGGTTTTTTCGAGGTCGATGATGTAGATTCCGCCTTTGTCCTTCATGAGGAAGGGCTTCATGCGTGGGTTCCACTTTTTCGTTTGGTGACCGTAATGGACGCCTGCGTCCACCATTTCTGAGATGAGTTCGTTAACCATGATAATGTATTTCTTTGTCCCGTCTTAATTCAGATCGGGCTATTTTGAAATCCTGCCACGTAGGGTTCCCCTAGGACTTCGATGCTGTGTAGTGGCTGAAGGGGGCGCGGATTTAGGGGTTTCGGGGGAAAAGGGCAAGCATTTTTCAGGAAATTTCAAATTTCAAAACTCAACGATCAAGGGAAGATGGAGATGCGGATGTGCTAGTATATTGGTAGCCGACTCAGATCCGGGATCCAGTTATCGTTTTTGAAATCGAACCAGATTTCCGCTCCGGTCGAAGTCGATTTTGCCCTGATGGCGCCCGAGGGGGATAACAGGACGACGATTTTCCTCTCGCGCAGTTCCCTGTGGGTAAAAGGCTCAAGCCAGAAAAGGTTGGCTGGAATAGTCCAATGGTATTTAGAGATGTGATCACTTTCCTGGCAGTAGTTCCTGACTGCCTTTTCCGCTTCTGCAGGGACGCCCGAACCGATTTCAAAGCGCGGTGGGAGGATGAATGCCGACCAGCTTGCGGTCATGTAGAGAACTAGGATTATGAGCGCTCGAACGAGTAGTTTCTTTTTTCGGGTTCTACGCGTGCCTTTCATGAAGGATTTCAGTCCGTGACGTTGAGGGATTCTGGGAGGGATCCGCGGATTCCGGCGAGGCGAGGGTTTGCTTCCCACTGCTCGTCTTTTCCTACGATGCGGCCGAAAATGCGGTTCATGCTGTCTTTCGCATCTCTGACTTCTGGGTGGGTGGCGCGGAGGCGGTCGCGCTCGGCTGCGGGGCGGAAGGACCAGGAAAATATGAACTTGGAATCGACTGTGCTTGGTTTGGCATTATAGGTGCGGTTTTCGCCGAAGCGGAGGTCGGCTAGCCAGACGCCCTTTGCGTGAGGGCGGGCAATCCACCAGCCACGTGAGAACCATTGGAGGGTTTCGATTTCCCGTTCGTTTTTGTAAGGTTCGAGGACTTCTTTTTGTTTTGGGTAAATCGTCCAGCGAATTGGCGCGGAAGGCTTGTCGAAGACGGATCGGTAACCGACCCAGAGTTCGTTTTCACGATCCACTACGGAGCGCCAGAGTAGGGTGTTGAAGGGGGTTGGTCCCTCCATGCGGCGGTCATAGGTGGCCTCTCTGCGGGCGAGATCTGCATCGAAGGCTGCGGATACGAGGAATTTCATCCCAATTGTGAAAGCGACGTAGCTGGTGCTTAGTCCGAGTCCCCAACTGAGGATGCGAGTGCGTTTTTTCTGCTGCTTTTTCTGCTGCTTTTTCGTGCGGTAGAATGCGAGACAGAAGAGGGAGACGACCAGTGGGAGGGTGTAGAGCGGGTCGATGATGAACATGTGGTTGAACGCGACCCGGGTTTCAGAGAAAGGCCACAGGACGGAGGTGCCATACACCGTGAAGCAATCGATGAGCACATGAGTGAACCACACGAGGAAGATAAAAGTCCCGGCGCGGGCCGGGGAAACTTTTTGTTTCTTCCAGAGCTTTGCAAGCGGTTTTGCCAGTAGAAAGCTGGCGAGTATCATGATCAGGAGGGAATGAGAGGCTCCACGGTGGAACTCAAGCTCTTGGGCGGTATCGAGCAAAGGGTTTAGGATGTTATCCAAATCGGGAAGCGTTCCGAAAAGAGCACCCCACAGAAGTGCTTTGTTGCCGAGTTTTTTGCCTAGAACGGCTTCGCCGATTGCGGCTCCTAGAGTGGCCTGTGTGAGGGAATCCAAAACTTTAAATTCTAAACTTCAAACAAGAGTAAATGTCTCATTCCTCGACCGGTGGATTTAGGAGGGTTCCGAATTCCTGCCAGAGGAGGCGGGTGATGTTTGTTTCGAAGGCCGGGAGGGGCTCGGCTATGACTTCCGGAGCTGGCGAATAGGCGGTGGATTTAGAGAGGTGGCTGCGGATCAGGTTGAAAATGGTTTTCAAAAGATCGTTCCGGAGGTCTTCCGGATTGTCTGTCGTGAATGAGAGGACGTCGGTCGAAGGTGACTCTTTTCCGCCTCCGGTGATCCATAGGGCAACGGGCGTTGGGGCGTCGTTGGTTTGGATGGAGCGTCCGATGTTCAGTTTGTGGGAAAATGTGAGCAGGCCGGAGGAGGTATTTCCGAGATCGGTGGAAATATTCTCAAGGATTTCGGGTAGAATTTTCGAGAATTTTTCCCCGGTGCCGATGTGGATGGTGATCGGTTGGGCTGTGTCAGGATCTGTGTTCCAAAGGGTAAGGGTCGGTTTCAGCTTTTGGATGGATGATGTCGCCGTTTGGATTTGCTCGGGATTTGCTCGGGACAGATCCAGCACACGCTCGTAGGCAAGCAAGGCGCGTTGAAAAGCTCCTTGATTCTCCAGTGCACTGGCGAGCGCGAGAAGTTTTGCGGAGCCCTCGGGTGCACGGTTTGAATAGGTGTCGAGAACTGGTGGTGTTGTGAGATCTCCGAGATCGACCGGGATGATCTCTTTCGGCGGCTCTGGGAGGGTCGGATCAGGACTAGGGAGAGGCATGCGGATCGATATGGCATCGTCCTGCATGGTCGAAACGGGCAGGGCTGCGAGTGCTTCCAAGCGGATCTCCTGGAGCCGGGCTTCCGATGGAGGGGTCAGAAAATCCATATCATGGGTGCCGGCCCACCAGATCACGAAAATCGTGAGGAGGCAGACAGGGGTCGCAATGAAGATGGAGATTCGCATGGGAGGTAACGTGAGTTGAATATAGATGCGAAACTGCGGATGGAAACAAAGAAAAACCCCGCTGGCTTGCGACCGGCGGGGTTTGCGAAAAATGGGATACTGGAGATTATCCAGCGCTCTTGACGAGGAGGGCGCGTTTGCCGACCCGCTCGCGGAGGTAATGAAGTTTGGCGCGACGCACCTTGCCTTTGTTGGTCACTTCGATCTTGGCAATACGTGGAGTGTGAACTGGGAATACGCGCTCGACACCTTCGCCATAAGAAATCTTACGAACGGTGAACGCAGCGTTGATGCCGCTGCCGCCTTTGGCGATCACGAGACCTGCGAAGATCTGGACGCGCTCTTTGCCGCCTTCAACCACCCGGCAATGGACTTTCACGGTGTCGCCCACGTTGAAAGGGGAGACGTCCTCTTTGAGCTGCTCTTGTTCGATTTTCTTGATGATGTCCATGGTCGTGGTTGCGGAAAAGTGTTTTGAGATGCGCTCCGGAGGGTTTTCCGAATGCGCGGGGCGGAATGGCTAGTGGATTGAATCAGGAAAGGCAAGAGGGAATTTGGAGAAAAAGCTGAAAATCTAAAATCTGAAAGGTCGGGATTGCTAGCTTACTTTTTGTAAACAGTATCAGGATCGAAGGAAAGATCGGTCTGGGTGAACTTGAGCGCTGCCGGGCTGCCGGGGACAACACGGCGGTAGAAGCATGAATCCCGGCCGGTGTGGCAGGCTCCTGCACCGATCTGCTCAACTACGAGGACGAGTGCGTCCTGATCGCAGTCCGTGCGGATTTCGACGATTTTCTGAGTGTGACCGGAGGTTTTCCCCTTGTGCCAGATTTCCGAACGGGAGCGGGACCAATAAACCGCCTCTCCGACTTCAAGAGTGAGTTTCAGAGATTCCGCATTCATGTATGCGAGCATGAGCGGCTCCTTGGTCGTGGCGTCGATGGCCATGGCCGGGATCAGGCCGTCGGAATCGAATTTCGGAGCGAAGTCCGTGGATTCCTCGATCTGGGCTTTGTCTTTGCGTTCGGAAAATGGAGTGGCGACTGGCATGGGCGCTACAGTAGGTTTCGAAAGCAGGATTTCAAGGAATACCCGATAGGGGCTCCGATTCAGTAAGGAATCAGTTGGGTCGAGTCTGGCCAGAGGGCTGAGAGAGGTTCGTTGAGGGTAGCGAGTTTTGCGCCTTTGCGGTTTGCTAGCTCCGCTAGCCATAGACGATTTCGTTGATGGCGCGAGGGGCGACTCCGATCGCACGGGCTATGGCGTTTTGTGATATGCCCATGGGTTCGAGATATTCTTCCAGTAGAATCTCGCCGGGGGCGGGGAAGGTCAGTGATGTGGACGGATCAGACATGGCTATTTGTAGTGCTTGTTAGAAATCGAACAGATTCATCTGCGGCGAGTTTGCCTTTGGGAGGGAGTCTTCTAGTTTGGTGGTTTTTGGTTTTGGGTGCTTGTCCTTGGCTGCGGGTTTGGTGGAGTTCATTTCGAGGTGACTCAGGATGGCTTTGGCGCGGGCTAGGACGGGTTTTGGGAGGCCGGCTAGGCGGGCTACCTGGATGCCGTAGGATTTGTCGGCGGAGCCGGGGAGGATTTTGTGGAGGAAGATAATTTCCTCGTTCCATTCGCGGACGGCGACGTTGCAGTTGACTACTGCGTCTCTGGTGTTTGCTAGGTCGGTGAGCTCGTGGTAGTGGGTGGCGAAGAGGGTGCGGCACTTTGTCTCGTCGTGCAGGTGTTCGGCCACTGCCCAGGCGATGGAGAGGCCGTCGAAGGTAGCGGTGCCGCGGCCGATTTCGTCTAGGATGACTAGGGATTTCTCGGTGGCGTGGTTGAGGATGAGGGCGGTTTCCGACATCTCGACCATGAAGGTGGATTGGCCGCGTGAGAGGTCGTCGGAGGCGCCGACTCGGCAGAAGATGCGGTCGGTGAGGCCGATGGTGGCGGAATCTGCGGGGACGTAGGCTCCGATTTGCGCCATGAGGGTGATGAGGGCAAGTTGGCGGATGTAGGTGGATTTACCGGCCATGTTGGGGCCGGTGAGGATCTGTAGGCGGCTGGATTCCGGGAGGAGTTCGGTGTCGTTGGGGACGAACTTGGTATCGGTGAGGGTTTGTTCGAGGACGGGATGGCGACCGTTTTCGATGATGAGTTCGGTGCCTTGGGTGAGGGTGGGGCGATTGTGGCGGTGGAGTTGGGCCGTTTCCGCGAGAGCACAGAGGGTATCAATTTCGGCGATGGCGGCGGCGGTTTCTTTGAGCTCTTTGAGGTTTTTTACGACTTCCTGGCGGAGTTCGAGGAAGAGTTCGTATTCGAGTTGTTTGGAGCGTTCTTCGGCGCCGAGGACTTTGTTTTCCATTTCTTTAAGCGCGGGGGTGATGTAGCGCTCGGCGTTGGCCATGGTTTGTTTCCTCGTATAGTCGTCGGGGACTTTGGAAATCTGCCTAGTGGTGACTTCGATGAAATAGCCGAAGACGTTGTTGAATTTGATTTTCAGGGAGTCGATGCCAGTGCGTTTGCGTTCGTCTTCCTGGAGGCGAGCGATCCAGTCCTTTCCGCCTCGTGCGGCGGTGCGGAGTTCGTCGAGGGGTTGCGAGTAGCCGTCGCGGATGATGTTGCCGTCTTTGATTTGGGTCGGGGGTTCGTCGGAGAGGGCGGATTCTAAGATGGTGGTGAGTTCGGGGAGGGGGTGGAGATTCGTGACTAGTGCCGAGTGATCAGTGATCAGTGGGGAGATATCCTCTTTGAGGGCTGGGATGTTTTGGAGGGAGACTGAGAGGGATTGGAGGTCGCGGGGGTTGCCGGAGTTTTGGGAGAGGCGGGAGGTGGTGCGTTCGATGTCGCGGATGTTTTTTAGAGATTCGCGGGCTTTGGAGAGGAGGAAGGGCTCGGCTAGGAGGGCGGCGATGGTGTTTTGGCGGGAGGTGAGAGTTTCGTGATCGCGGAGGGGGTGGAGGAGCCAGGTGCGGAGGAGGCGGGCGCCCATGGGGGTCTGGGTGCGGTCTAGGACTGCTAGTAATGTGTGGTTTTTTCCGGAGCGGGAGTCGATGAGGTCGAGGTTGCGCTGAGAGGCTTGGTCGATGAGGACGTGTTTGTCATTTTCTAGCAAACGCGGTGGGTTGAGGTGTTCGCAGGGGCGGCGTAGCTGGGTGGTAAGGTAGTGGAGAGCTGCTCCGGCGGCGGCGGTTGCTGCGTGGAGGTTGGCGCAGCCGAAGCCGTCTAGGGAGTGGACGTTGAAATGGGATTTTACGAGGTCGGTGGCGTGCTCGGGAAGGAAGGTATAGCCATCGTAAGGGAGGGCGTGGGGGTGGTTTTCGGAAAAATCGGCGATCTGGTGGTCGGGGATGATGATTTCTGAGGGAGAGATTCTTGCGAGTTCGTCCAGGAGCTGGGCGGGGTCTGTGAATTCGGCGATGATGAACTCGCCGGTGGTGTGGTCGATGGCGGCGAGGCCATGGCACTTGCCGATTTTCGAGAGGGCGGCGAGGTAGTTGGGGCGTTGGTCGTCGAGGAGGGTGAGATCGTCGATGGAGCCGGCGGTAAGGATGCGGGCGATCTCGCGATCGACGAGTTTTCCGGGAATGGCTTCGGAGGTTTGTTCGGCGATGGCGACGCGTTTTCCTGCCTTGAGAAGTCTAGCGATGTAGTTTTGCGCGGCGTGGTAGGGGACGCCGCACATGGGGGTGCCGCCGCGTTTGGTGAGGGCGATGTTCATGATGGGAGCGGCGGTTTTCGCGTCCTCGAAGAACATCTCGTAGAAATCGCCGAGGCGGTAGAATAGAATGATGTCGGCGGGGAGGCTTTTCCTCATACCCATATACTGGGCCATCATTGGGGTGGGGGCGGACATGCCGAATGTTGCGCATCTAAAACTCAAAATTCAAAATTCAAATTTCGAGGAAGAGAAAGAACTCCGATTCGAGGGTTGTGGATTCTTTTCACCAAAGCAATGATGGGGGGGTGATGGATCAAAGGAAGGTGCGGGACGTGGTGTTTGCGGGGATTGATTTCGAGGGGGCGGGAGCGCAGCATGGGAAGCCGGACTGGCCGGTGCAGATCGGGATGGGGACTTGGTCTGTGGAGAAGGGTTTTGGCGATTTTTTCGTATCGAATCTGGAGGGGCAGGGGCAGGTGGACTGGTATGCGAAGAGGATACACGGGATTGACGAGGGGGCGCTTGAGGGTGCGCCGAGTCTGCTTTCGCTGTGGCCGGAGGTGAACGGGCGCTTGGGAGAGGGAGCTGTGCCGGTGGCTCATGCGAAGGGGACGGAGAAGAAATTTTTGAGGGTGTTTCCGGGGAATCCTTTTGATCCGTGGGTGGATACATTGTCACTCTCCCGGGCGTCGGTGCCGAACGCGAGAAAGCATTCGTTAGGGATTTTCTGCGAGGATATAGGGATAGCGAAGAAGGTGCGTGAACTGGTGCCGGGGAGGCATTGGCATGATGCTTTGTTTGATGCGGTCGCGAGCTTGGTGCTGCTTGAGTGGGCGGTGAAGCAATACAGTCTGCAGGATCTCCCCCTTGCCGCGCTGGTGGCACCGAACACGACTGCGTGGACTCGGCTGCGCAAGGCGATGAGCTGATGGGAGAAAGCTTTGAATTCTAAACTTCAAGGAAGATGAATAAGAGAGCTGCGCAGATATTTTTTGGAGTGCTGCTGGTGGCGGGGGTGATTTTCTTGGCTACACGGGAGCCGAAACGTCCGGCGCTCCCTCGCTGGGAGATCCAGGGAAAGCTCTTGGAGACGGCGGTGGAAGATCGGCAGAAGTCGGCTGACATTGCACTGGTGAAAGGACTTTTGAAGGAAGACTTGTCGAAGCGGAATTTTGATTTTGCGACAATTTCCAATGCTGTTTCCGGAAAGAAGATGATTCCTTTGGCGAAGATGAAATCTGGGCAACGGGTGTATGACGCGATAACGTCGGTTTTGTCCGATGTGTTGGAGGATATGAATTCGAAGAGTTCGCCAACGCTGGGGCTGAGTCGGATCAACGAAGGCTCTCGTTTTTTTGAAGACGGCCTACTGGAAGGGCTGAATGCGGTGGAGGGGTTAAAATGTGAAATGCCTCGGACGCGAGCGGGCAAGGAGCAGCGTTCCGGTTATCCGGATTTGCAAATCACGGATGAGGCGACGGGCGAAATTTACTACTTGGATCCGAAGTTGATGGAGCAGGGGTCGGAAAAGAGTTCGTTCCGGACGTTTTATTTCGAGCCTAAGGACAAGACGCTGAAAATCAATGCGGATGCCACGCACTTACTGGTAGGGATCGAGCATGACGGTGTTGACGGGAACTGGCATTTCAATGGATGGAGGATCGTGGATCTGAGTAGCTTGCAAGTGCGGTTGAAGGCAGAATTCCAGGCATCGAACCGGGATCTTTATGGAAAATCTTTGGGGCTTGAAAAACCGGATTCCGAAGGAGAGGATAACGGCAGATGACCCAATCTTTTTCCGGCAGGACGAGTGGCTCTGTGGCCATGGATGACTATCTCGAGCAAATCCTGCACCTGATCGAAGCGAAGGGATATGCGAGGGCGGTTGATATTTCCTCAAATTTGGGGATATCCCAAGCGAGCGTGACCAACATGCTCCAGAAACTGGATGCAGAGGGACTGGTGAAGCATGAGAAATACCGGGGCACGGTTCTTACCGAACACGGGCACCGGATCGCGCAGGCAATCGTGGAGAGGCACGAGACACTGACCCGGTTCCTGCGGCTTTTCGGGCTTGAAGAGGAAACGATCTACAGGGACGTCGAAGGGATGGAGCATCATGTTTCAAGGCCGACTCTTGAGGTGATTCGAGCGGTCGCAGACGTCTTGGAGGGCGAAGGGAATTTCCTTGATGAAGTGAAGCGGCGGATTCGGCAGGACGGCGCAAACTAAGGCGGTTCGGGCTAATGTCGCCACTCGTGGATTTCGTCTAAATTTCGGGAAGAAAAAGATCGTTTTTAAGAACTTAGACGTGGTGTTTTTGTGAAGGATGTCTCAGGGTAATAAACGAATAGGGCGGAGGACGTCTTATTCCTGAATCAACAAATAACCATTAAGAACTATGCAAACTGCAAACGTCAATCTGCCCATCATCGTAACGGTGAGACATGAACAAGTGACCGACTCGCTCCGTGAATACGCCCACAAGAAAATCGAAGGACTGCATCTTGATTACCCGAAAATCATCGAAGCGAAGGCAATCCTAGACGTTCAGAAAAACAGGCATATTGCCGAAATTATTTTGTTCTGCACGAACCACATCACGATTGAAGCGCACAGCGAAGGGCGCGACATGTATGTGGCTCTTGATGAAACGATCGACAAGATCGCGCGCCGGATGAGGAAGCACAAAACTCGCCTCCTCAAGAAGAACCGCCCGCATCGCAACGAGTCGATCCGTTACTTGGAGGAAAGGTATTTCAACGACGACGCAATGGATCATCCGGAGGAATCCAAGTACGATCCGGAACCATTCATCGTGTTCCCCGATAAGTATGCGGTGAAGACAATGTACAAAGAGGATGCGATCATGGAGTTGGAACTCACCGACCGCCCGTTCGTCCTCTACAAGAGCGCTCGCCGCGATTGCCTGACGATCATTTACCGCCGGAAAGACGGGGAGTATGCTGCTTTTGACGTAAATGCCTGAGGTGTTTTACTGAAATAATGTTTCCGAAGGGGTGGCCGTAAGCCGCCTCTTCTTGGGTTATGGTTGGTCTGGTCAGAGACAAGGGACGGTTTCCCATGTCACAGTTTGAAGCGTTTCTTGCAGACGGAAGGCTTACACTTCTTGAGGGCGATATGTTGGAGTCGGATGGGCTTCCTACTGCTCCGAACGGAATTGACGCGGTTTAAATTACCTTCTTCATTCGATGGGAGCTGGGTACGGCTTCGAGGACAGGGAGAAAGCTTGTGCTGAAAATTTTCTAGCATGGATAGCCGAGGCGTCGTGCAAGAGGATCATCTACTTAGGTGGACTTGTGCCTGAGGGAGAATTTTCGCATCACCTCAGCTCTCGTGAGACCGTGAACCGTGTGCTGCGCTCGGGTTTGGCTGCCGTGACGACCTTGCGTGCTTTGATCGTTGTCGGTTCTGGTTCGGCCTCGTTTAAGATCATACGGGATCTTCTCCGGCAGAACGCGGCAACGCGCGAGCTGAGCCAGTTGGTTATTCCGGTTCCATTTTTAACTCCGGGGCTTTCTTCGCATTGGCTGCATTTCGTGACTACTACGACCATGCCTCTTACGAAGACTCTCATCGGGTCTCTATCCAATGAGGCCATCTGCCGCGACGACCACAATGTGGAGATGATTCCCCAAGAGATTTTGACCTGCAAGCAAGCGATCGAGACCGCTTTTACGAAGATTGCGCAAAACCGGGTGCCATCGTCATGGATCGATTCGCTATCATCCGCTACGGTTGGACTTTTGCCGAAAATCATGCGTGGCAGATATTGGATTGGGCTGTCAGCTTCCTCAGGATATCGGTGATAAAATACTCGATTAAGCCAAAGCCGCTCCCGGCTAACCCTTACAAAGTGCATACGGAGTCACGTTGCTTGCAGTCTCTCTGCGGGAGGAAGACGATGGAACCGTCCTTTCGATCTCGTATGAAATACGGAGTGGAAGAACCGTGGGGCCGCATGAAATGGTCATTCCGGTGCCCTTCGAATGACGGAAAATCGTAGAAGAAATGATCACAGGCTGGCGGTGACCTTGCCTTTTCGAAGGTGCAAATAGGCGGACTTGCAACCTGCATGTTGCGATGCTTGGTTTATCGATGCCGAAACCATACCCGACAATTATCCCCGGACTTCGCAGCCCCTACGACCAAGTGGGAGGAATTGTATATTTTGGTAGGATGCTGGACAAGATTCGGCTGAACGCTGAGGGCAAGCTGCCCGAGGATTGGGCGGCAATGGTTGGCTCGGGGCATGCCGGGAGTTTTGATTCCCGCTGCTGCTCCTTTCTTCATATCGATTACGCGGATCTGATTGCCGAAGCTTTGAAAGGTGGTAGCGGGAGTGACCTTCTCGACTGGGCGTTTGCAAATGGCAGAAACCCGACTGCCGAAGAGATCGAAGTCTGGAACGGCTTTATGACAAAGCGCGGATGGCGTGATGTTGCCTCGCAGCGGGTAAAGGAACTGCTAAAAGAAATCGGGCTGGAGCCGGACACCGTCCGCACCATGTTCGATTTCATTGATCTCGACGAGGGTCGCCGCTAGGGAACTGTTTTGAAAAGATCCGATAGTATGCCCGGGCTCAGCAGCTCCGGGGTGATTACTGGTTCTTTTCCGGGGACGATCAGGACGTTCACCGGGATCGCAGTGCGGCCGAGTTCCTTGAGTTTTGCCTCGATAGCTGGATTGGGTTTTGTCTTATCGGCTTTGAGGAAGACGATGTTCTTTTCTTTGGCGAGCGCCATAACTCCGTCGGTGTAAGCGACCTTCTTGTTTACCTGGCAAGTGAGGCACCAACGGGCGGTGAAGTCGATATACACGGGAGTGCCTTCAGCTAGTAGCTCATCGACGGTTTCTTGTGACCAAGGTTGCCAGACGGATTTGGATTCCTGGGATTTGGCCGTCGGTGGAAATGCTAAGATGGTGCCGGTGGCGGCGAAGGCGACGGTGATCGCGAGTGCGATGCCGCGCGTTCTCTTTGTTTTGTGAGGGAGGTTCCAACGCCCGTAGATCCAAGCCGCGGCTGCTACTAGAGTGAGTCCGAAAAGGGTGGGAAGAAGGTTGTCCGTTCCGATCAGCGCGGAATAGATCCATAGAAGATAGGCTGCGGTTGCAAAAAGCAGGAAGGACATTGCCTGTTTGAACGACTCCATCCACGCGCCGGGGCGGGGGAGTTTATCAACAAGCTTTGGATAGAGCGAAAGGACGAGGTAGGGCAGTGCCAGTCCTGCTGCCATAAATGCGAATGCGGTGAAAAACTGCCACGCAGGAAATATCATTACCGCGCCGATGGCTGCGCCTAGGAAAGGGGCGGAGCAGGGCGTTGCGACGACGGTGGCAAGAACTCCAGAAAAGAACGATCCGGTATGTCCGGATTTGGTTTGGAGATTTCCTGCTATGGACGTGGCGGAGGTTCCCATTTCAAAGAGACCGAACATGTTCAATGCGAGGATGAACATCAGTAGAAGAAGGACTAGAACCACCCATGGGTTCTGAAGTTGGAAACCCCATCCGATAACGTTCCGGAGGGCGAAAAGGATACCGCTAAGGATGGCGAAGGACGTGAATACGCCGCCTGCAAAGCTTACCCCATGGAGTGCAATGGAGCGGCGGTTTTCCCCGGCCTGCTGGACGAAGCCCATGATTTTCAGTCCGATGACGGGGAAGACACATGGCATCAGGTTCAGCAGGAGCCCTCCTAGGAACATACCCCAGAGGACTGTTAGAAAAGCGCGTGGTGAAGCTGATTTAATTTCAGTGGCGGCTTGCTCTGGAGTAGGATCCTCTTGGGCAGCAGGCGAACTCGGTGCTACTTTCGAAACGATTATGCTTTCACCCGCAATCAGTATACCCGAGAGGCTATCGCCCTGAGGGATATCGTCATCGAGCATATCCTTCATTTTGCGCTGGAGGGTCAGGACCGTCTCGTCGCCGATTACCTCGAATTTCCCGCCGTCAGAGAGTGCTTGCAGGTATGGCTCGTTTGGAATGAATTCGGTTGGCTCGGAGTTAAGCCCTTGAATCGAGAGTTGGATTGTCTCCGGACTTTCATTTTTAGAGGTAACCGTGAATTTTACAGATTCGGGAACTTGTTTCGGAATGTTTCCGCGTGCTGCTTGGAAAAATTCGGCCTTATCGGGATCAATCGACGAATTTTCCGAAACCGGCAGCTCCAATGTGAACTTGGCGGATTCGTTAATGCAGGAAGTCTCGCAGATTTGCCACTCGGCAGCGGCGGAGACGGTAAACGTGTCACCCGGGGAAAGAGAGGCTGGAGGGGTGATCTTGATCAGAAAAACGGGGGAGCCAGGATAGGTGAAACTCTTTCCAAAATAGCCGTCCTTTACTTCTGGGACAGGCCATTGGATAGCCCCCGTGGTGGCTCCATCTGGCAGCGTCCATTCAATTTGTAGCGGTAGTTCGACACCTCCCGAGTTCTTGTAGTAGCTGTGCCACTCCGCCGGGTGCTCGAGTTTCAGCGCGACAGTAAAGGTTTCTCCAGGAGCCACCGAGCTACTCTCTGCGTAGAGAGAGGAGACCGATGCAATTTTTTGGGCGGAAAGGAGCCCGCTGAGGGCGATGAGGAAAAGAAGGATGCGCATAGCTGGGCGGATGAATATTTACGGAGAACGACCCCGCTTCCCCGGTATGAGAGACTGGCAGGGCGTTTCATCCAAATAAAAAAGCCGCAGGAATTTCTCCGGCGGCTTTTTGTAAAATTTGGTTACGTCAGCTTAGTAGCCGTTGTTGTAGCGGCGGCGTTGCTCTTGGTCTTGGGCGTTGCCGTAGAGTGCACCTGCACCACCGCCTGCGGCCGCACCGATTGCTGCGCCTTCAAGGGCACGTCCGGATTGGTTGCCGACGATTCCGCCGAGTGCTGCGCCACCGAGGGCACCGATTACGGCACCGCGCTGGGTGTTGGGGCCGGTTGGCTCGGCGCAATTGCTGAGACCAAATGCGGCGATTGCTGACATTGCGAGTATGGATAATTTTTTCATGATTAGTTTTGGAATTGCTTTTATTCTAGTCAAGATTTCCGCAGTTTCAAGGACTTTTGAGAGCTCCCTAAGGACAACCCGACAAAATACAGACGTTGCTCCGGAAGATAAATTCAACGGATTTCTCAGATTTTTTTGTGTGGCCACCAGTTTCGTCGCTTTCCGAATCGACACGAGGCACCTGCCGCTGTTTTGAAATGTGCGGGCTGTCTGGCAAGAGAGGGGAAAGGGCGGAGCCTTAAAGCAGGAATATGAATGATTTGTGGATCAATGGTGAGGTGACGGACGTTTCTTCAATCGGAGGAAACGAGAACCTGCTGGCTTTCCTGCGCGGCAACGGCAGGACGGGACGATTCACGGCAGCAAGGCTGTCGGTGAGCCTCCGCTGATGCTGTCACTGCATTCGGGAAGGCCGTAGACTTCTATCTTCCTAGCCCGTGCACGGCGGAGGCTATAAAGATGGCACTAGACAGCACGGGCAGCAGCCTCTTTCGCCGGAATCGGTGCCAGCGGGGAGAGGCCGAGTTTTGCTAGGAGGACTTGGTCTTTTTCGACCGAGGGGTTCTTGGCTGTGAGGAGTTTGTCCCCATAGAAAATAGAGTTTGCTCCGGAGAAGAAGCACAGAGCCTGGGCTTCGTCGGAAAGGCGGGTGCGGCCTGCGGAGAGGCGGACTTTTGCCTTAGGGATGGAGATACGGGCGACCGCGATCATACGGACGATATCAAAGGTATCGACCTGTGGGTTTTCCGCGAGCGGGGTGCCGGGCATTGGCATCAGCGAGTTGATCGGCACGGACTCGGGCTGCGGATCGAAGTTTGAAATTACTTCGAGTAGACGGAGGCGGTCGGTGATGGTTTCTCCAAGGCCGAGGATGCCTCCGCAGCAGACGGACATGCCGGCGTCCTGCACGTTCTGAATCGTGCGCAGCCTGTCCTCGTAGGTGTGGGAGGTGACGATGTTCGGATAGTGTTCCGGGGAGGTGTCGAGGTTGTGGTTGTATGCGGTTACTCCCGCTTCTTTAAGCTGCTTTGCCTCATCGGGGCCAAGCTCGCCGAGGGTGACACAGACTTCCATTCCAAGTTTGGAAACGTCCTGAATGATATCGAGAACCTGATCAAATCGTTCGGTGCCGCCACGAACGCCACGCCATGCTGCTCCCATGCAGAAACGTGTGGATCCTGTCTCGGCAGCGACTTTCGCGCGCTCCATGACATCGCACTTCGCCATCAGGCGCTCGGAATCGACCCCTGATTTGTAGCGAGCAGATTGTGCGCAGTAGGAGCAGTCCTCTGAGCAACCACCGGTTTTGATTGAAAGAAGGGTGCAGAGCTGGATTTCCGGGTTCGCCCAGTTGTCCTGGTGGACTTTTCGAGACTTTTCGATGAGTTCGAAGAAAGGGAGGTCGTGCAGGGCTTGTAGTTCGGAGAGGATCATTGGGGAAAATTTTGAAATGCTGAAAACTGAAATTCTGAAATTGGTGGGTAACGCGGAACTCTGATTTTAGCTTTTCAGCTTTCAGAGTATCAGCTTTTTCTTCACCGCGTCCAGCCGCCGAATCCTTGTGGCATTTGGCCGCGGCCTACCATGGTGTAAATCGTCTTGCCTTTTGCTCCTTCGAGCGGGACGCCCATGTGACGTTTCCAAACGGCGGACATGGAGGAGCCGGTGTGGCATCCCCAAGATTTGCAGTAAGCGTTGCGGGTGAAAATAGAGGAGTTGAGGCGGGGCATATCTCGCTCGTGCAGCCACGCTGTGGATACGGCCATGATGTCACTGCCGTAGTCGAACATGAAGGAGTATTTGTTTGAATGACCGAAGTAGTCGTAGGTTTCGACCGACTTGCGCGGGCGTGAATTGATTTTGCTGATGTAGTCGCCACTGGAGGTGAACCAGATGAGCGTGCAGTTTCGCTTGGCCGCCTGTTCCGCGATCCATGTGGTGTATGGCTTTCCATCTTCACGGCCACGAGCCTCATAGCCGGGGCGGTAGACTAGCCAGACCAGTGGCGCTTCCTTTCCGTAGGCGAGACGGATCTCGGCCATGCGCAGTGTCGATGCGCGCACGAAGTTTGCCCACCAGCGGTCGTGTCGGTCGTCCGGCACACGGTAGTTTTCCCATTTCCGTAGGGCGGGTCCGCCACAGACGATCACATGCTCGGCCTGCGCGGCCTGTGTGAGGAGGAAGAGAAAGAGGATGAAGGCCTTGATCGCGCGGGGCATGGGAAAAGTTACTTCGAGAGAGACCGGGCGGTCAATGGGGAACAGTCTCAACGGTCGCGATCAAAGCGGAGGATGCGCTCGCCGGGCTGGTAGTAATTCAGGCGGTCGCGCGCCTGAACCTCAAGATAAGCGGTGTCCTCACGCAAGGCCTGGAGTTGGATATCCTTGTGTTCCTTTCTTGCAAGAGCGGCTTCTTCACGCGCCTGGGTTTGGCGAAGCTTTGTTTGGAGTTTTTCATACTCCTCCTTCTGTGGGGTGGCGGTTGCTGCGATGAGCAGTCCGAAAGCGATGGCTACGCAGAAGCAAAGAATGCGATTGATGCCGCGAATCAGGCGCGTGGATGCCTCAACGCTCGCAAGCTTCTTTGCTGTGAATTTTTTCTTCGCCATCGCTCGATGAGCGATTTTAAACAAATGTTTGCCTGAATGTCAAGGAAAGCAAGGTAACTGCAGGGCTCACGGGATAAGTATTGCACGGGAAGGGGTTCTGTTTATCTTCCGCGACCCGGCCGTGCCGGATTTTTGAAAATGAAACTACCTCATGTGGCGATTGTCGGGGCGACGGGTGCCGTCGGCGTGGAAATGCTGCTCTGTCTGGAGCAACGGAACTTCCAACTTAGCGAGCTAACCTTGTTGGCTTCCGCACGTTCGGCTGGAAAGACGATGAAATTTCGCAGTGAGGACGTTACCGTCAAGGAACTCACACATGATTCTTTCGCTGGGATCGATATTGCGCTGTTCAGTGCAGGCGGCGGGATTTCCCTAGAATACGGCCCATCTGCAGCTGCTGCGGGTGCTGTGGTCATCGATAACTCATCTGCTTTCCGCATGGACGAAGGCGTGCCGCTCGTTGTGCCGGAAATTAATCCGGAAGCAGCCAAAAACAGACCGAAGGGCATCATCGCAAACCCGAACTGCACAACGATCATTTCCCTGATGGCTCTTGCCCCGTTACACGAAAAATTCGGTTTGGAAACAGTCATCGCATCGACCTATCAGGCGGTTTCCGGCTCCGGAGCACAAGGCATCGTAGAGCTCGAGGAGCAGGTGAAAGCTATTGCAAACGGTCAGGATTTCGAATCAAAAGTGTATCCCCGCCAGATCGCATTCAATGTGATTCCACAGGTGGATTCATTCACTGAGAACGGCTACACCAAGGAGGAAATGAAAATGCTCAACGAAGGTCGGAAGATCCTCGGGCACGATACCCTTAAAGTTTCCTGTACCTGCGTGCGAGTTCCGGTTTACCGCTCGCACTCGGTATCCCTCACCGCACAATTCTCCAAGGAACCCTCCGTCGAAGAGGCTAGGGCTGCTTACAAGGGCAAGCCTGGCGTGCAGGTCGTCGATAATCCTGCGAACAATGTTTTTCCCGTTCCTCTCGATACCACCGGCAAGGACGACTGCCTCGTAGGTCGCATCCGCAAAAGCCTCGTGCTCGAAAAGGCCCTGGATCTCTGGGTGGTCGGTGACCAGGTGCGCAAAGGTGCTGCGCTCAATGCGGTGCAGATCGCGGAGATTCTTTGAGCAAGGAGGGGCTCCGATTGCCGGGCGCTCAGCGAGACGGCCCTTCCCTGTGCCAGGTATTAATAGCCTGGCTTCCTACGCACCTGATTGGAGCCGCCGGAGCTCTTCCAGTGCGTCAATGGTTCTTCAACGCAGATTCCACCGAGATCCTCGGCTCTCGCCATGAAGAACGATTTCGCATTCTCTACTCCACGATTGTAGGGGAACGGTCCAATCTCCTTGAGGAAAAAATCTAGAAGAAAGCCCGTCTGAAAATCACTCATCTCCACTTCCAATTCCTCGTCGAGATACCGGCGCAAGGAATCGACGGCTTCCTTTCGCTCTTCCGGTGACAGGTCTGATGGCATTTTTTTATTTTTGAATGTTAAGGGGCAGTTGACTGCGGCTTGTCGTCCGCAAATTGATTGGAGGGTGGTTGGAATGCTGCCCTTACAAGTAATGAACCAGGTGATCAATAATTCGAAGGCAATTCAAAGCCTGCTGGTATTGGGTAATCATAAAGCGGTCACACCCACCTCTGGCGGCTAAAAATGTGGAAGTAGGCCGATGCTGCATTAGATGTCTTCAATCGTTCGATTCCATCCTGATCAAGTCCGCCAGACGAGAAGAACAATTCAGCTACAAAACGCGCTAACTGGTATGCACTTCGAGTCAGTCGCCGTCTTAATATGGATTCCTGCCACCTCTTTTTTCTCGCGCTGCGATGGGCTGGCTCGAACGAATGATATGGCTAAATCTCTATGGTTAAAGAGAAGGAGCCGGTGTTTCTTTCGCCCACTCGTTGGGGGAGGCAGTTAGCGAAAGAAATCGCCACTCAGGAGCCCGCGGCGGAAAAGGCTTTCCATGTGGGGGGGGCGGGGTGATTTTTTCTTGGTATGAATTTGAAAGCTTATCTGGATGGGACGGTGGCGGAGGTGGATGCGGCGATGGACGGATTCCTGCCGGGGGAGGATGTGAGGCAGGAAGCGATGCACGCGGCAATGCGCTACAGCGTGTTCGCGGGGGGAAAGAGGCTTCGTCCGGTGTTGTGCGTGGCGGCGGCGGAGGCTTGTGGGGGGAGCAGGGAGGATGCGTTCGCGGCTGCGTGTGCGCTGGAGCTGATGCATACCTACTCCTTGGTTCACGATGACCTGCCGTGTATGGACGATGACGATCTCCGGCGTGGGCGTGCTACGTGTCACAAGGTTTACGGGGAGGGGATGGCGGTGCTTTGCGGGGATGCCTTACTGACAGAGGCTTTCCTGATATTGACCCGTGCTAAGGGCGGTGAGCGTTACACGGTCGGCGATATGGTGGAGGAGCTTGCGATTACGGGAGGTAGCCGGAAACTGATAGGCGGACAGGTGCTGGATTTGGAAGGGGAGGGAAAAAAGCTTTCGAAGGAGGAACTCGTGAGAATCCACGAAGCAAAAACAGCTGCCTTGCTGACCGCTTCGGTGAAGCTGGGTGGCATGAGTGCGCAGGCGGAGCCGGAGAAGCTGGAAGCGCTGGCAAAGTTCGGCTACTCGCTTGGGCTGGCGTTCCAAGTGATCGACGACATCCTCGATGTGACTCAAACCACGGAGAAGCTCGGAAAGACCGCAGGCAAGGATGAAGCGGTCGAAAAGGCGACCTACCCCTCGGTCATCGGGCTGGAGGAATCTCGAATAGAGGCGGAGCGTCTGACCGGGGAGGCTCTGGCAGCGCTGGAAATTTTCGGCGATCAGGGATTTCGTCTCCGGGAAATCGCGGAGTGGATGCTGGGAAGGGAATATTAGGGATTAGGGGAATTCTGGACTCAGGCCTCTTTCGTCGCTTTTAGTTGAAGTTATCTTTCGTATGGGGCTAATTTCGCGTATCAAAAAGCGATCTTTTAGTCTGATGTTGGCGCGGCGGTATCTGAACCCGCGTCGTGCCGTCCTGTCTTCGTTCACGCTGATTTCGCTGGTGGGCGTGATGCTAGGAGTTCTGGTTCTTGTGGTAGTGATGGCGGTTTACGCGGGTCTCGAACGGGATGTGAAAGGCCGCTTGCTTGGCTTTACCCCGCATATCCTGGTGAAATCTCTGGAGTTAAACTTGCCCGAGGAAGAGGTGGATCCCGACGCACCCACTTGGCACGACCTTGCCGAAGAAGCGGCCAAGCTGGATGGCGTGGCCGCTGCGACTGCCTATGTGGCGGATAATGTGATCCTTGATGTCGGCTCATGGCAGCGCCCGGTGAGTTTTCGTGGTATCGATACCAGTGACGCAGTTCAAGTGGAGGGGGTCGCCGCGATGTTGGACTTGGAAAATTACCCGGAATCAACCGCCGATCTCGGTTTGGATGATAGGGCAGTGATTTCTTCCATCGTAGCTGAGCAGTTTCAGCTCCGTGTAGGCGATACGCTGCGGCTGTATTCCACGCGGAATTTTGAAGGTGTGATGGAAGCCTACAAGGCTACTGAAAAGCCCGTCCTCCGCGAGGCGTATCCGGATGAATGGGCACTCGCGGAAAAGACTTTCGGGCGTGAGTGGGAAAAGGCAGGGGGGCTTTTCACTGTGCCTACCGCCGAGCTGATTGATGTCTATAACGCGCTGGAATTCGTCTACAGTGAAGAGATTCGTGAACCCGAGCGCGTGTTGATTGAAAACCTCTTGCGTGCGATGGGAGAACGGGTGCACGAGGAAGACGAGCCGGAGGAACTTGAGTTTTTCCGGTTCACCACGGAGGTAAAGGTAGATATCGATGAGGCGTTCAACGCTCTGAGCGAAACGGATGCCGAGAAGCTGGATGGGGAAATTCTGAAAGGACTCAAGAGCCTCGTATTACCGAAGGAGGCCATCGTAGTCGGGGTGTATTCGGCTTCGCAAATGGCGGTGACTCCTGAGCTTTTCGTGCCTCTCCCACTGGCCCAAGATCTGGCGGGTCTTGGGGATGGGGTTCAGGGAATTGCGCTTCGTCTGGACGATGCTTACCAGGCGGAGATGATCGCAGAAAACGGCCGGAAATTACTCGGGCAGGATAGATATCTGGAGACCTGGGGCGACCAATACCAGGCGTTCTTTGCTCTCATCAACCAACAGCGGGTTATGATGTATTTCGCCCTTTCATTCATCGTTCTGGTCTCCGCGTTCTCGATGATGGCAGTGATGTTTACTGTCACGATCCAGAAGCGCCGGGAAATCGGAGTGATGAAGGCACTTGGTGCTGCCCCAGGACAGATCGTGAGAGTCTTCCTCTACCAAGGCATGATCCTCGGGCTGCTCGGTGCTGCCTTGGGAGTGGGGCTAGGGAGATTGGTGATCCATTTCCGAGGAGGCGTGCAGGAGGGGATGAGGGCGATTGGTTTTGACCCGTTCTCGGCATCGTTGACCGGATTCGGTGTCCTTCCCGCCCACAATGATCCGCTCGAGCAGGCGGTGATCGGTTTCATGGCTTTCCTCCTCTGTTCGTTGGCCGCCCTTGTTCCCGCATTTTTTGCTGCTCGCAGTGATGCTGCGAAATCCCTGAGGAACCTCTAAATATGGATTTTTGGATCATACGAGATGGAGAAAAGATTGGACCGTATCCCGATTACGAGATCCGTTCGAAAATTCAACATGGGGATCTTGAACGGGATTCCAGGGTTTGGAGCGAGGG
>TARA_B110000037_G_scaffold98834_1_pt1 | contig 63278 bp, 59 predicted proteins | sample TARA_B110000037 | Tara Oceans TARA_B110000037 (sample SAMEA4397196) | marine metagenome | biome: Polar Biome; feature: [MIX] marine epipelagic wind mixed layer (ENVO:01000061); material: water (ENVO:00002006), including particulate matter (ENVO:01000060) such as... | depth 10-100 m | reverse complement strand
ACAATTTAATGAAGACATTATACATTGTAAGACATGCTAAATCTTCCTGGGAATATGAAGGAATTGATGATGCAGACAGGCCATTAAAAAAACGTGGAATTAAAGATGCTCATATGATGGCTGCGATCTTAAAAGAAAAAATAGAGCGTCCAGATGCCTTTATTTCAAGTAGCGCAAATAGAGCGTTGCATACAGGAGTTATTTTCTGTAAAACCTTTAAATACCCCATGGCAAACCTAAAAATAAGTAGTTCGCTTTATAGTTTTAGCGATGGTTATTTAGTTAAAACCATAAAAGCGCTAGATAACGGGTTTGACTCTGCTATTGTGTTTAGTCATAATCATGGAATCAATGATTTTGTAAATAGCTTTGGTAATAAATTCATTGATAACGTTCCAACATCTGGAATTGTAGCCATTGAGTTTAATACAGACCATTGGAAAAGTATAAAACGTGGAAAAACGATTATATCCTATTTTCCTAAAGATTTTAAGACACTATAATACAAACGATTTTGGATATAAAGAAATATGCTGCAATTGACATCGGATCTAACGCCATTCGATTATTAATATCAAATATTGTTACTAAAAAAGGAAACGAACCTCAATTTAAAAAATCATCACTTGTAAGGGTTCCTATTAGATTGGGTGAAGACTCATTTATTAAAGGTTTTATTTCTGAAAAAAACAAAGATAGAATGATTAATGCCATGAATGCATTTCAACTTTTAATGCAAGTTCATGGAATTGAAAAATATCGTGCGTGTGCAACTTCTGCAATGCGAGATGCAAGTAATGGAGACGAAATAATTGAAGAAATAAAAAAGAAAACCGGTGTGGAAATTGATGTTATTGACGGTAAAACAGAGGCTAGTATAATTTTCTCTACAGATTTATCAGATGTCATTAAAGACAACCACTCATACCTGTATGTAGACGTTGGTGGCGGAAGTACAGAACTAACAGTTTTTTCAAATGGAAAAATTGTAAGTGCAAAATCCTTCAAATTAGGAACGGTAAGACTTTTAAATAAATTAGGCAATACAAAAGAAATGTGGAAATCCATGGAGAAATGGATAAAATCTAATACCAAGGGTATGAAAAAAATAATCCTTATCGGAACGGGTGGAAATATTAATAAAATTTATAAAATGTCTGGAAAACCACCAGGAAAATCACTTTCATATATTTACATGAATGCCCACTATAAATTTTTAAAACAAATGTCTTATAGTGAGCGGATCTCTGAATTGAGTTTAAATCCGGATAGAGCAGATGTTATTATTCCTGCAACAAGAATTTATTTAAATGCTATGAAATGGAGTGATTCAAACAAAGTAATTGTTCCAAAAATTGGACTCGCAGATGGAATTATAAAAACATTATATTTATCTGAAAAAATTGATCTCTAATTTAAGTTACAAATGAGATTTTAGACAAGTCATGACATGCGTATCAAAATCATGTTCCCTATCAAAAAGGCTCACTTTAATTTCTAAATAAAAAATAGGCAACCTATTTTTTAATCGAGCATAATCTTTTTCTGTAGTTAAAATTATTTTCTTTTCTAAGGAAATACTTTCAAATTCCTTTGTTATTTGTTGAATCTCCAATTCAGAAAAATTATGATGATCGGCATATTTCAAATGCCTGAAATTTATCTTTTTAGAATTCAAAAAATCAACCATAGGTTTTGGTTTAGCAATACCAGTTATTAAAATAACCGAATAATTTTTTAATAAATTTAAAGAAATCGAATCATTCTCATTGATGACCTCATTAGCATAAGACACCTTCGAAAAGAACAGTTTTTGATATGCCTTTAATTTTAATTTCTCTTTTATTTTTTGTTTTTCAAAAGTTAACAATTCATCCGGACACTTGGTCACTACAATAATTTCAGCACGTTTCGCTCCTCTGCTACTTTCACGTAAATTTCCAGCTGGTAACAGAAAATCATCAACATATAAATCTCCATATGCTGTCAACAAAATATTGAAAGACGCATGTACTTTTCTATGCTGAAAAGCATCATCTAACAAAATAATTTCAGGACGGGTTTCCATCTCTAACAAACTATTGATTCCATGAACTCGATCTTCATCTACAGCAACAGCCATCTCTTTAAACTTTAAGAAATATTGAAAAGGTTCATCGCCGAGTTCTTGCACAGTAACATCTTTTGCAGCAATTACAAACCCCTTAGACTTCCGTTTGTAACCTCTGCTCAATACAGCAATCTTAGTACTATTTTTCAATAATTGAATTAAATATTCAATATGGGGCGTCTTGCCCGTACCTCCCACACTTAAATTCCCAACTACAATTACGGGTAATTCAAATCTTGTAGACCTTAAAATCCCAATATCAAACAATGTATTTCTTAGTGAAGTGATTCCGTCATACAGTATTGAAAACGGAAATAATATTTTTCGAAGTCCACTCATCAATGCGAAAATACAAAACAATTGTAATTATTCACAGTAAAAGTTTAACTTTGAATTTTAGCTTTAACACATATGAAAATAAAAGATATTACTAAATACATTGAAGAAATCGCCCCACTCCAAAATGCTGAAGACTTTGACAATGTAGGGTTACTCGTTGGGGATTATAACGATGCTGTTTCAGGAGTTCTTGTCACGTTAGATACACTCGAAAATATAGTAGACGAGGCAATTGAAAAAAGATGTAATCTAATTGTTAGTTTTCATCCTATTATTTTTTCCGGATTAAAAAAATTGAATGGAAAAAACTACGTAGAAAGAACTGTCGTAAAAGCCATTAAAAACAATATTGCCATTTATTCTATGCATACAGCTCTCGATAATTCTAATGCAGGTGTAAATGCAAAAATAAGTGAAGTATTAGGATTGATAAATCAAAAAATATTGATTCCAAAAAAAGGGATTATTCGAAAACTTACAGCGTATGTGCCAAAGAATGATGCCGACAAATTGAGAAAAAGCTTATTTAGTGCTGGTGCGGGGAATATTGGAAATTATGACCAATGTAGTTTTAATACGGAAGGTTATGGAACCTATAGGGGAAATGAAAAATCAAATCCAACCCTTGGCAAAAAAGGAAGTTTACATACAGAAGAAGAAACCATTATTAGTTTAATTTTTGAAAAAAGAGTTGAAGGCAAAATCATTGAAGCATTATTTCAAAACCACCCTTATGAAGAAGTCGCCTATGATATCGTTTCACTTGAAAACAGTCATCAGGAAATTGGAATGGGAATGATAGGAGAATTTGAGAATGCCATGAGTGAAGAAGATTTCCTAAATCACGTGAAAAAAAACATGAAAACTGACTGTATTCGACACTCTAAACTATTGGGGAAATCGGTTAAAAAAGTGGCAGTATTAGGTGGGTCTGGAAGTTTTGCTATTGGACACGCAATCGCAGCAAATGCAGATGCTTATGTGACTTCTGATGTGAAGTATCACGAATTTTTTAAAGCAGAAAATAAGTTGATTATTGCTGATATAGGACACTATGAAAGTGAACAATTCACAAAAACCCTTTTAGTTGATTATCTTACAAAAAAAATTCCTAATTTTGCAGTCGTTTTATCAGAGAATAATACAAACCCGATTTATTATAAATAATCATGGCAAAGAAAAAAGAAGTTACTGTTGAAGATAAGTTAAGAGCATTATACGATTTACAGTTAATTGATTCTAGAATAGATGAAATAAGAAGTATCAGAGGAGAACTTCCTTTAGAGATTGAAGATTTAGAAGATGAAATTGCTGGGTTAAATACAAGGATTTCTAATCTTGACGAAGATGCTACTAATTTAGAAACAGACATTAAGAATAAGAAGAATACTATTACTGAAGCTGGAGATTTAATTAAAAAATACGAAGCGCAACAACAAAAAGTACGTAACAACAGAGAGTTTGATTCTCTTTCTAAAGAGATAGAATATCAAGGACTTGAAATAGAACTTTCTGAAAAAAGAATTAACGAGTATAAAGTTAAGATCGAACAGAAGAAAGAGGTCATCGACCAAAATAAAGAAAAGCTTGCTAGTAAGGCAGATCATTACAAGCACAAGAAAAATGAATTGGATACCATCTTAGCAGAAACTCAAAAAGAAGAAGATTTATTAAACAAGAAATCTGAAGAGTTTGGGGCTGTTATAGAGGAGCATTTAATGAAAGCTTATAATAGAATTCGAACCAATGCAAACAATGGATTAGCAGTGGTTTGTGTTGAAAGAGGTGCTTCTGGAGGATCTTTCTTCACTATTCCACCGCAAAGACAGGTTGAAATAGCAAATCGCAAGAAGATTATTACAGATGAGCATTCTGGAAGAATCTTGGTTGATGCTGTATTAGCTGCCGAGGAAAAGGAAAAAATTGAAAAATTGTTTTCATAAATTTTCATCAAAGATAATAATGTACGAAGCCTCCTAATTTCTTAGGAGGCTTTTTTTGTGCGCTTTATGTGCGCTTTATATGCGAAAGTTATAATCCTCTTTTTATTTTTACTACTTTTAGATATCCTCTAAAAATTATAAAATGATTCTAAATCGCATAATCGCTTCCCTTATTTTATGTATTGGAATTGGTTGTTCCACAGCACCGAAAGTGCCCGATGAGCAAGTTCGAAATTCGCCAAATATCATACTAATTATGGCAGATGATTTGGGCTATCACGATTTAGGCTGTTACTGGAATAAAAACCATCTCACTCCAAATATTGACAACTTAGCAAAAAATGGAATTCGATTTACAGATTTTCATTCTAATGGCGCCGTTTGCAGTCCAACCCGTGCCGCACTAATGACCGGGAGATACCAACAAAGAGCAGGAATTGAAGGCGTAGTTACAGCGCTAAATCATCGACATACCGGCTTAGATCCAACTGAAATAACAATTGCTGATTTCTTTAAGAAACAAGATTACAAAACCGGATTAATTGGAAAGTGGCATTTGGGGTATGATACTATATTTTCTCCTACCAAAAATGGATTTGATTATTTTAAAGGGTTTGTGAGCGGAAATATTGACTACCATTCCCACGTAGATCAAGTTGGTCAATATGATTGGTGGCTAAACACAGAAACCATTATTGAAGAAGGCTATAGTACCGATTTAATCACGAACAGCGCAATCGACTTTATTTCCAATAATAAGGAGCAACCCTTCTTTTTATATATTGCGCACGAGTCACCTCACTATCCATACCAAGGCAGAAATGATAAAGCAGATCGGATTCCTGGCAATAAAGACTTTCATACACATGGCTCAAGAAAAGATAAAAAAAATGCCTACAAAGAAATGATTGAGGTAATGGATGAGGGCATTGGCGATTTAGTTGAATACTTAGACAAAGAAAAATTACTAGAAAATACGTTACTATTATTTATTTCAGACAATGGAGCGGCGGGAACAGGATCTAATTATCCGTTAAAAGGAACTAAAGGAAGTGTTTGGGAAGGCGGCCATCGCGTCCCAGCAATTGCATATTGGAAGGATCATATCAATTCAAGCACATCGCAGGAAACTGTTCTAACCATGGATATTTTTCCGACACTAGTCGACTTAATTAATCTTACTTATTTCAACAATTTTATACCTGATGGCAAAAGTTTTTTAACTGTTCTTAACAACGATAAAATAATTCTCATCTCAAAAACAGACCCTTATTTTGGCGAACTAAAAATAAAAAAGCAGTGAGATTAAATAAATGGAAGTTAGTTGTTGACAAAGAAACTTATCTTTTTAATTTAGACGAAGACGTAATGGAAAAAATAATCTTATTAATGAAAATGACGAAGTACGCGACTATCTATTAATTCAATTGAAAAACTGGGAATTGGAAATGAATCAATATTCTCAAAAAGCGAAGTAAACAGATACTGTTGCTTCCTAAGAAATCAACAAAACCAAACAAAACCAAACTATAGGCATGGACTCTACCCAAAAGGAACTGTAATAAATTGATTGCTTTCGCGTAGCAAAGATTAATAAAATAATAGAAATGAGAACGACAATAGAAAATGCTCCTATTTCAATGAATTCCCTATCTAAGTAGAGCCATTGCAAAACTAAAGAGAGCACTCCCAAAATGACACCAAGCACCTTCGCTTTTTTTACACCAAATATTTGCGGAATCGTTTTCAGTTTTTCGCTATCAAAGTCCACATCGCGAATATCAAAGGGAATTGTAATGAGTAGAACAAAAAAAATACGTTGTAAAAATAACAGCCAAACAACTAAAGTGATACCTACTCCATTTTGTACCAATGGAAAAAGTACAGTAATCCCGGCAAAACAAAAAGCAATTAAAAATATTTTAATCCCAGGAACATTGCGAAGTGACAGTAAAATTTTCGGCGAAAACACTCCATAAAGAAATGTAATAATAAAAAAAGGCACCAAAAGAAGAAGCGCATTCACAGAAAGGTCTTTCAAAAAATATACACAGGCCAGCGCACTAATTAGAGAAAGTATACGTATTGAAACACGTTTTTTTACAAACCATTTCGCCATCCAATTCGTATGAGTAGGCACATTCAAAAAGCGAATAAAATTATAACCCAAAACAGTTCCAAAAAAAGCAAAAATAGCGGTAGTATTTTGGCCTATATCAAATGATAGTAGCGTAATTTTCACAAAGCAGAAAACACCAAGAGCTACGTGGATGTTACTAAAAATATAGTAATTAAAAATACTGCGTAGGATTTGCATAGCCCAAATCTACAAAAGATTATCCCTATATCATTTTGAAAGAGAAGTTAATTTCATGACTCCTTCCTCGAAGAATACCCTTTTATAAACATTATTTTATTCACTACGTTTTTCTTTAACAATTCTCCATGCGCTTATCTTTACAATCACCTGATTTTTAAAGACGTAAATAACTCTTTATCAATCTATAACAAATCCTTATTGTATTTTTGAGTATCCTATACTAGGATAAAATTATCCTTGTTAAAATCTTATGTAATTCATCCCGTTTTTAACGCATAATTTTGGTGTTTTTTTAATTACTTTTGTATTAAAAATTATCAAATCTAAATATGAGAACAGACTCTTTCGTATTGCGTCATGTGGGACCAAGACAGTCCGAGATTGCATTAATGTTGCAAAAAATAGGAGTAAATTCTATTGATGAACTAATTGATCAAACGATACCTAATGATATTCGTTTAAAAGAACCATTGCATTTGTCAAAGGCACTAAACGAATCAGAATTTGTAACTCATATTAAAAGTTTAGCTGCAAAGAACAAACAGTTTAAAACGTATATTGGGTTGGGCTACCATGCAACTATTACTCCTCCTGTAATTCAGCGTAACATATTTGAAAATCCAAATTGGTATACATCCTATACCCCATATCAAGCAGAAATTTCACAAGGTCGATTGGAAGCCTTGTTAAACTACCAAACTATGGTGGGAGATCTCACTGGTTTTGATTTAGTGAATTCATCATTGTTAGATGAAGGTACAGCTGCTGGGGAAGCAATGATTATGCTATATAGCAATAGATCTAAAGTGCATAAAAAAGCGAATTCTAATCTCTTTTTTGTTTCTGATAAAGTATTGCCTCAAACGATAGACATTCTTAAAACGAGAGCAATTCCTTTAGGCATAGAATTAATTATTGGAGCTACTGAACCTTTTGAATTTCCCGCTGCGGTATTTGGAGCGATCGTTCAATACCCTTCAAAAAATGGTGGTATTTATGATTATACAGATTTTATCGCCAAAGCACATGACAACGAAAGTAAAGTCGTAGTCGCTGCAGATTTATTAAGTTTAACGCTGTTAAAATCACCTGCAGAAATGGGCGCCGATGTTGCAGTTGGAACTACACAACGTTTTGGAATTCCTTTAGGATATGGAGGGCCTCATGCTGGTTATTTTGCTACTTCAAACAGTTATAAGAGAGCCATGCCAGGAAGAATTATTGGAGTTACTGTTGATGTAGATGAAAATAGAGCCTTAAGAATGGCTTTGCAAACACGTGAACAACATATTAAAAGAGAGAAAGCTACTTCAAATATTTGTACCGCACAAGCACTATTGGCCGTAATGGCAGGAATGTATGCTGTCTATCACGGACCAAGTGGTTTAAAATATATTGCCTCTAAAATTCATTCATTGGCAAAAACGCTGAGTGACACCATAGAAAAAATAGGAATAGTTCAAGAAAACGAGTTGTATTTTGATACGCTTAAAGTAAAAGTTTCTGATGTTAAAAAAGTAAAAACGCTTGCGGAAGGCAAAGAAATTAACTTCTTAATTATTGATGATACTACCATTGGAATTTCTATAAACGAAACGACTACGCTAGATCATATTCAGGATATTGTTGACATTTTAGCAACCGTCGAGTCAAAAGCGATTCCAACTGTTGAAATCTCAGAAAACGCTGCGATCCCAAGTGTCATGGAGCGCACCTCAACATACATGCAACATGAAGTGTTTAACAGTCATCATTCCGAAACGGAAATGATGCGATATATTAAAAGGCTTGAAAATAAAGATATTTCATTAACAGATTCTATGATTTCATTGGGTTCATGTACCATGAAATTAAATGCGGCTTCAGAAATGCTTCCATTGAGTTATGGAAGTTGGAATAACATCCATCCGTTTGTACCTGTTGAACAAGCACAAGGATACCAAGAATTATTTATTGGCTTAGAAGCGGCCTTAAATGAAATCACTGGCTTCCATTCAACTTCCTTGCAACCCAACTCTGGAGCTCAAGGAGAATATGCCGGACTTTTAACGATAAGAGCCTATCATGCGTCAAGAGATGAATCACATAGAAACATCTGCTTAATCCCTTCTTCTGCTCACGGTACAAATCCAGCATCAGCAGTAATGGCCGGAATGAAAGTTGTCGTTACAAAATCAGCTGACAACGGAAATATCGACGTAAATGATTTGCGTGAAAAAGCAGCCTTACATAAAGATAATTTAGCCGCTTTAATGGTGACCTATCCATCTACCCATGGGGTATTTGAATCATCTATTAAAGAAATTACGCAAATTATTCATACCAACGGAGGGCAAGTTTACATGGACGGTGCCAATATGAATGCACAAGTAGGATTAACCAATCCTGCTACAATTGGAGCCGATGTGTGTCACTTAAATTTACATAAAACATTTGCCATTCCTCATGGTGGAGGAGGCCCTGGAGTTGGTCCTATTTGTGTTGCCGAACATTTAGCAGAATTCTTACCGTCAAACCCAGTCATTAAGACTGGTGGAAAAAGTGCCATCACCGGTATTTCTTCCGCTCCGTGGGGATCTGCTTTGGTAGACATCATTTCTTATGCATACATCAAATTACTAGGAGTTCAGGGTTTGACAACCTCAACCAAAATAGCGATTCTAAATGCTAATTATCTAAAGGCCTCGTTGGAAGAACATTATACGATCTTGTATACTGGGGAACAAGGGCGTGCAGCGCACGAAATGATCGTTGACTTTAGAGAATTTAAAGAAAAAGGGATTGAGGTTTCAGATATTGCGAAACGATTAATGGATTATGGATTCCATGCTCCTACCTTATCTTTTCCTGTTGCGGGAACGTTAATGATTGAACCTACAGAGAGTGAGAACAAAGGAGAATTAGATCGTTTTATCGCTGCATTTATTTCCATCAAGAAAGAAATTGACAATTTTAATCCAGCAGATTCAGTGTTAAAAAACGCACCGCATACGCAAGCCATGATTACGGCTGATGAATGGTCGCATTCTTATACAAGACAAGAAGCTGCTTTTCCACTAGACTATATCAAAAAGAATAAATATTGGCCAACGGTACGCCGTGTCAATGACGCCCATGGTGACCGTAATTTAATTTGTTCCTGCAATCCTATTGAAGATTATATGTAATAAAAAGGGTAGCAATAGCTATACAAAGATTAAAATATTTCTAATCTTAAAAATAAGTTTTATAAAAGTGGTTTTTAGTTTATATTCGAACTTTAAATCACTTTTAGTATATGAATTCTAAAGTCCGTAACATTAGAACCGAATTATTATCTGATAATTGGTACACCCTTAACAAGATCACTTTTGAATATCTCGGTAACAACGGCAAATGGCAAACTCAAAAGCGAGAGTCTTATGATCGCGGCAATGGAGCGGCCATTTTATTATACAACCAAGAGAAAAACACGATCATTCTAACCCGACAGTTTAGAATGCCCTCTTATTTAAATGGCCATAAAGACGGAATGTCTATTGAAGTTTGTGCGGGTCTTTTAGATGGTGATGAACCTGAAGTTTGTATAAAAAAAGAAGCCGAAGAAGAAGTTGGTTATCGCGTTTCAAATGTTCACCGCGTATTACAAGCCTATATGTCACCTGGCGCTGTAACCGAAATCGTGTTTATGTTTATCGCTGAATATTCAGATCAAATGAAAGTAAGTGAAGGCGGTGGTTTAGCAGAAGAACATGAAAATATTGAGGTTTTAGAAATCTCTTTTCAAGAAGCTTTAACAATGGTTGAAACCGGAGAAATTTTGGATGCTAAAACAATACTATTAGTGCAGTATGCTCAAATCCAAAAATTACTCAAAATTTAACTCCGTTGCCATTCTTAAACTAGGAGCAGTGTCGAAACATAATGGAGTGAAGAATCTCCAAGAAACAATCTCCTAATTAAAAGGATAATTACTAATTAATTTCAAAGAATAATTACTTCAAAAAATTGCTAATAAGTCGCTTACTATTTTAAAGTCACTAAAAAATAAAACGATCTCAAAAAAACAGTAATAATACTTCAAACTTATTCAGAAAGTCTTATTTTTGCATACGCATCTATAAAATGATATTTATGAAGCCTATCACTAAAGAAACCTATGTAAATTGGTATAAAGACATGTTATTTTGGAGGAAGTTTGAAGACAAACTTGCCGCCGTATATATCCAACAAAAAGTAAGAGGTTTTTTACACTTATATAACGGACAAGAAGCTGTTTTAGCAGGTGCGTTACACGCCATGAAATTGGGAACAGACAAAATGATTACTGCGTATCGTAATCATGTTCAACCAATTGGAATGGGCGTTGACCCGAGGCGAGTTTTTGCTGAATTGTATGGAAAAGTTACTGGAACATCCCATGGTATGGGAGGTTCAATGCATATTTTTTCTAAAGAAAAAGGATTTTATGGAGGTCATGGAATTGTAGGTGGTCAAATCCCATTAGGAGCAGGAATTGCGTTTGCAGACAAATACTTTGAAAGAGATGGAGTTACCTTAACCTATTTTGGTGACGGTGCTGCTCGACAAGGTTCTTTGCATGAAACCTTTAATATGGCTATGCTTTGGAAATTACCAGTTGTATTTATTGTTGAAAACAATGGATATGCAATGGGTACTTCAGTTGAAAGAACAGCAAACCATACAGATATCTGGAAACTAGGTTTAGGGTATGAAATGCCTTGTGGACCCGTGAATGGAATGGATCCTGTTGCAGTTGCAGAAGCAATGCACGAAGCGATTGAAAGAGCGAGAAGAGGTGATGGGCCAACATTCTTAGAGATGAGAACGTATAGATATAGAGGTCACTCAATGTCTGATGCACAGCACTACAGAACAAAGGATGAAGTTAATGAATACAAGAAATTAGATCCTATTACACAAATACTTGAGGTCATCAAAGAAAAAAACTATTTATCGCAAGATGAAATTGACGTTATTAGTAAAGATGTAAAAAGTAACGTACAGGAATGTTTAGATTTTGCAGAGGAATCTGCCTACCCAGAAACACAACAGTTATATGACATGGTTTACGAACAAGAAGATTATCCTTTCATAAAACATAGATATTAAGTAGTAACAATAAAGCAAATCACAAATAAAAATCTAAATAGATTTTTATTGTTTTTCAAATTTTAGATTTGGAATTTATTTAATTTTAAAAAGAATTAATTCATATGGCTGAAATCATAAATATGCCTCGATTAAGTGATACAATGACGGAAGGAGTTGTGGCTACTTGGCTTAAAAAAGTTGGAGATAAAATTGAAGAAGGAGATATTCTTGCTGAAATTGAAACCGATAAAGCAACAATGGAGTTTGAATCATTTAATGAAGGTACTTTATTGTATATAGGTTTACAAGAAGGAGAAACTGCTCCTGTAGATGCATTGCTTGCCATTATTGGTGAAGAGGGTGAAGATGTCTCTGCAATAATTGCTGGCGGTGCTACCGATGATGCTAGTGAGGAAACAACTACGGAAGAATCGCCTGCTGAAATTCCTGAAGTTACCGCTGAAGCTGCTGCCATACCAGATGGTGTTATTGTGGTAACAATGCCACGTTTAAGTGATACTATGACCGAAGGTACTGTTGCTACTTGGTTAAAAAGTGTTGGTGATAAAATTGAAGAAGGAGATATTCTTGCTGAGATTGAAACTGACAAAGCAACCATGGAATTTGAATCTTTCAACGAGGGAACTTTATTATACATCGGATTACAAGAAGGTGAAACGGCTATAGTAGATTCTTTATTAGCCATTATTGGTGAAGCAGGAACCAACGTTGATGCAATCGTAAATAACTTTATATCTGGTGCCGAACCAGCGGCTAAAAAAGAGACGCCTGCACCAACGAAAGAGGCATCTCAATCGGTTGCTGCTAAGGCTGCAACTCCGGCTCCAAAAGGAGTCGTTGAAATGCCAAAAGCAACGGCATCGAATGAAAAAATAATTGCTTCTCCTTTGGCTAGAAAATTGGCTGAAGATAAAGGAATCAACTTATCACACTTACAAGGTACTGGGGATCACGGTAGAATTATAAAACGAGATATTGAAAATTACGTTCCTGCTGCGACCGGAGCATCAACATCTGCTGCTAAATTTGTAGCGAGTGGTGTTGAAGATTTTGACGAAGTTAAAAACTCTCAAATGCGTAAAGCAATTGCACGTTCTTTAACGAACTCTAAATTCTCTGCACCTCACTATTATTTAGCGGTTGAATTTGATATGGACAATGCTATGGCATTCCGTGTACAATACAATGCAGTTCCTGATACTAAAATTTCTTTTAACGATATTGTTGTGAAAGCAACTGCTTTAGCATTGCGCCAGCACCCACAAGTTAATTCTCAGTGGTTTGACGACAAAATGGTATTAAATAACCATGTTCATATTGGTGTTGCCGTTGCTGTTGAAGATGGATTGGTTGTACCAGTAGTGAAATTTGCTAATGAGCAAACATTACCGCAGATTGGTGCTGCTGTAAGAGATTATGCTGGAAGAGCGAAAAAGAAAAAATTAACGCCAGAAGAAATGCAAGGGAGTACTTTTACTATTTCTAATTTAGGAATGTTTGGTATCGAATACTTTACTTCAATTATCAATCAACCAAATTCCGCGATTCTTTCTGTAGGTGCTATCGTACAGAAACCAGTTGTTAAGAATGGACAGATTGTAGTTGGTAATACTATGAAATTAACGCTGGCTGCCGATCATAGAACGATTGACGGAGTTACTGGATCTTTATTTTTAGAAACGTTAAAAGGATATATTGAAAGTCCTGTGACGATGTTGGTATAATTGAAAATTATAAAACGATAAAAAAAGCATCCCTAATGGGATGCTTTTTTTATTTCCATCCTTTTGGCTGTATCTTCTTATTTATTCTAAAAAGATTGTTTCTATCATAGCTGGCTTTCATCTCAGTTAAACGTTCATAGGTGACCATAACTAGTCTTTACGCATTCTTACCCTGGATCCGTCATAAAATTGGAATCCACTCCACCTGAGGAATGCGGATGCAGTGCACTCCAATAACCTTTGCAACACTTGGTAATATTTTCTGTATTTACTGGATCAGGATTAACCCCCACAATAGCGCCTGCATAACTTGCCTCACGATATGCCCAAGGAGTTTCTTCCGATCCTACGCTACTCGCAGCGCCACTTATTGGATATACATGTATTTCCGATAACAAAATTAGAATACAAGAACCTTATTTTACATGTTCTTACAAATAGCCCCAAGGTCTGTCCTCCAAAAGCAGTTTTACAGAATGCGCTTAAAATTTAAAAAAATAACCCACAAAAAAATCCCCAACATTTCTGTTGAGGATTCTACTATGAATAGTATAAAAGTTCTTATTTTTTGAACTTTGCGTATCTTGTTTTGAACTTATCAATACGTCCAGCCGTATCGATTAATTTACTCTTACCTGTATAGAAAGGGTGAGACGTTCTCGAAATCTCTAATTTGATTAATGGATATTCAACACCATCTACCTCAAGAGTTTCTTTTGTATTTGCTGTTGAACGGGTTAAAAATACGTCATTGTTTGACATGTCTTTGAATGCCATCATTCTATAATTTTCTGGGTGTATACCTTTTTTCATTTTTCTTAATTTTGATTAACGCTTTTTGACGTTACTATTTTTGAGTGTGCAAATTTAATTATATTTTTGATCTTTCGACTAATAAAAAGACTTTATTTGTATAATAATCCGTATCCATAAATAACGATCTCATGACCCTTAAAAATTATTATAAAATACTGACCTTATTAATCTTATGTAGTTCCTGTAAAACGGATTATAAATTCCTTTTAGAAGTCCCTAAAAAGTTACAAGTAAATGAAAAACTGACCATTTCTTTTTCTGAAAAAGGTGGTATGCCAATTGATTCGGTTCAAATTAGCCTAGATGGAAAAAAAATAAAAACGGATACTAATTATAGTGCTACACTCGATATTTTAAACTACAAATTAGGCCTTCACACAATCACAGCCTTGGCCTTTTTTGAAGGACACGTTAAAAAAACAGAAAATAGTGTGATTTTTCTTGCAGACACCCCTCCTGCTATATATACCTATAAAATAATTAACAGGTATCCTCATGATAAAAAGGCATATACACAAGGTCTTGAAATCTATAACGGGTTTCTTTATGAAAGTACCGGTAAAAAAGGTAGATCTTCTTTAAGAAAAGTTGAACTTACAACCGGAAAAGTTATGCAACAAATAGATTTGGATGAACAATACTTTGGAGAAGGTATTACAAAATTTGGCGATGAAATTATTATGCTTACGTGGAAAAACGGAATGGGGTTTATTTATGACTTTGAAACCTTTGAGCAAAAAGGTACGTTAAATTATAAGAATAGCGTCGAAGGATGGGGTTTGACGAATGATGGCGAAAAACTAATTAAATCTGATGGTACCGAGCGTATTTGGTTTTTAGATGCCAAAACATATAATGAAACTTCCTATATAGAAGCATATACCAACGAAAGAAAAGTAGAAAATTTAAATGAATTAGAATTTATTAATGGCAAAATATACGCAAATATATATCAACAAAATTCCATCTTAATCTTCGATAGTAAAACCGGTAAAGTTGAAGGAGTTGCAAATCTTAATGGACTTTACAATGAAATGTCGAAAACCCAAAAACTGGTTTTACAAGATGAAGTTCTAAACGGAATTGCCTACGACCACGCTACGAAAAAACTATATGTTACGGGTAAACATTGGGGTGAATTATTTGAAATCGAACTCATAAAAAAGAATTAAACTAGTATTCTAATTCAATAAAAGATATAATATTATAACAAATCATTTTCATGAAGCATTGCTGGCTACTCTTTCCAATTATATGTGTAATACTGCTTTCTTCTTGTTCAGACAATTTTGACACAATCCCCAATACTGGCAATCTAACATTTTCTAGAGATACTGTTTATTTAAATACTGTTTTTACAAATATAAGTTCAAGTACTTATCAATTAAAAGTGTACAACAAGAATAATCAAAGTATACATATCCCATCTATTAAATTGGCATTAGGTGAAGCATCTGCATACCGATTAAATGTTGATGGAATTCCCGGAAAATCTTTTAGCGATATCCAAATTTTAGCAAATGACAGTTTGTATGTTTTTATCGAAACAACGATTGATTTCAGTCAAGTATCGGATCCGCTTTACACCGATAAAATAATTTTTGACACCAATGAAAATCAGCAAAATATTGAATTGGTAACACTTGTTCAAGACGCTTATTTTTTATATCCATCAAAAAACGCACAAGGAATTATTAAAACTATCGAAATTGGCAATTCACCCATGGGCAAAACGCTATCCGTCCAAGGTTTTTATCTAGATAAAAGCACCATTTTTACCAACGAAAAGCCCTATGTAATTTATGGCTATTGTGCTATTCCTTCAGGGAAAACCTTAACTGTAGAAGCCGGTGCCCGCGTCTATTTTCATGCTAATTCTGGTATGATAGTAGATAATGGAGCCACCCTAAAACTAGAAGGTACCTTAGAAGAAAACATCATTATAGAAGGTGATAGGCTTCAACCTCAATTCGAAAACAAACCCGGTCAGTGGGGAACTATTTGGCTTAGAGCAGGGAGTACAAATCATTCTATAAACTACACCACTATTAAAAATGGTGAAATTGGTATTATGATAGATTCTATTGGCAATACCACAAATCCAACTTTGACGATCAAAAACACGCAACTATACAATCATTCCACTTACGGAATATTGGGAAGGAATACTTATATTCAAGGGGAAAATATAGTAATTAATAATGTAGGACTTTCATCAATAGCATGCACTGGAGGAGGCACTTATGAATTTTCACACTGTACCTTTTCCAATTTTTGGAACCAAAGTATAAGACAATCTCCTACTGTATTAGTGAATAACTATTCTTTCGTTGGCAATGGCGGAATAGCATCTAGTGATTTAAAAGAAGCTACTTTTGTTAATTGTATAATTTCTGGAAATAAGAATATTGAACTTGTTTTAGACAATGAAGCAACTGCTGAGTTCCACTATAATTTTAAAAATAATTTAATTAAATTTGATGATTTCAACAATACTTTTGTTGATATTCCTGAGTATAATTTTGAAGATATAAACCACTTTCAGAACAATATTTTTAATAAAAAACCCGACTTTAAAGACCCATATGAAAACAACCTCAAAATTGGAGTTGATTCAAATGGAAATAATCAAGCCAACCTTGATGGGGCATCAAAAGTTGCTTTTGATATTTTAGGTGTTAATCGAACAATTTCACCAGATATTGGAGCCTATCAGCACCAAGTTTTTGAAGAATAAATAAAAGGAAGGCCGTATAAAATATAAAAAAAATGAAAAACATCATTATTACCGGAGCCAGTAGAGGTATTGGATTTGAATTGATACAGTTATTTGCCAAAAACGGACACAATGTATTAGCGATCTCAAGAAATACTGAACCAATAAAAGCTTTAAATATTAAAAATATCACATGCCTTTCAATTGATTTATCTATTGATTCCGATATCGAAAAAGTGTCAAATTTTGTAACTGAAAATTGGAAGGATATTGACATACTCATTAATAATGCTGGACGGTTAGCGAACAAACCTTTTTTGGAAACATCCTCAAAAGATTTTCTAGCTGTCTATAAGGTGAATGTCTTTGCGGTTGCTGAATTAACAAGACAATTAATTCCTTATCTTAAAAAGAGTAGTCATGTCGTTACGATTAGTAGTATGGGTGGAATTCAAGGTAGTATGAAGTTCCCTGGTTTAGCAGCTTATAGTTCTTCTAAAGGGGCTGTTATTACACTTTCGGAATTACTTGCCGAAGAATATAAAGAGAGTGGTATTTCATTTAATGTACTGGCATTGGGTGCTGTTCAAACAGAAATGTTAGAAGAGGCATTCCCCGGTTACAAAGCGCCAACATCTGCACTAGAAATGGCAAGCTATATTTATGATTTCGGACTAAATGGAAACAAACATTTTAATGGAAAAGTAATCCAAGTGTCTTCTAAAACTCCATAAAACATAAAAAAGGTTTGAGATAATTCTCAAACCTTTTTTACATATTCCATTTTGAGGATTTTATCGCTCAGATTGTAAACCTTCATTCTTTTTTGAGATTTCCTTTAATCTCAAATCTCTTTGCATAGGATTCTCTGACGAACGTCCAGATCTAAACAACTCAAACTTAGTTGGAGCCTGTTTTTCTGGCCAACTGTTATTGTTGATATCTGTATCTGCTGTTTCTAAAAACGGATCTACTAAAATAGAACTTACTTTTTTATCGAAGAAAAACACTTTTGATATTTCCGATTCATATTTTCTCCAAATCTCTGCTGGAATATGTACAATCTCGGTTGAATTATCTTTAAAAGTAAACTCTAAAATTACAGGCATTGGAATCCCTCCAACATTACTAAGTTTTAACTCGTAAAATTGCATTCCTGAATTTAATAATGCTAAATCTTCTGTAGATAATGAATTTTTAAATACATCGTAATCTACATTATCAATGGCATCAACTTCATAAATATCTCTAGTTGCATAGAAATCATCAATATCAGAATCTCTCTCGTTTACAGTTTCTTTAACCGATTCTTTGTTTCTAGTGTCTCCGATAAACTGTTGCTTATTTTTATTAACTTCTCTAGCCGTTACCTTTTCAACATTCGGATTCTTGGTGTTCATTTGAAACCAGTTCACCTCATCTAAACTAATATCTACATGATCTGAAGTATAGAACCATGCTCTCCAAAACCAATCTAAATCAACAGCAGAAGCATCTTCCATTGTTCTAAAGAAATCAGCAGGAGTTGGATGTTTAAACTTCCAACGCTCACTATATATTTTAAATGAATAATCGAACAATTCTCTTCCCATTACAGTTTCTCTCAAAATATTAAGAGCCGTTGCAGGTTTACCGTATGCGTTATTTCCAAACTGCCAAATAGATTCAGAATTGGTCATAATTGGAGAAATACCACTCTTATCTCCTCGCATATAATTTGTAATTAAATGAGCAGGACCTCTTCTAGAAGGGTATCCTCTTTCCCATTCTTGCTCTGTAAGATATTGAACAAAAGTATTCAATCCCTCATCCATCCAAGTCCATTGACGTTCATCAGAATTAATAATCATAGGAAAAAAATTATGTCCAACCTCATGAATAATTACTCCCCACATTCCGTATTTAGTACTTTCAGTATATGTGCCGTCTGCTTGTGGTCTTCCACCGTTAAAACAAATCATTGGATATTCCATTCCAATGCGATCTGTATGTACAGAAATAGCGACAGGATACGGATAATCTACCGTATATTTAGAATATGTCTTTATCGTATGCGCAACTAACTTTGTTGAATAACGTTCCCATAAAGGATTCCCCTCTTTTGGGTAATACGACATTGCCATAATGTTTTTTCCTCCGACTTTAACTCCTTGTGCATCCCACATGAATTTTCTAGAAGATACAAATGCAAAATCTCTAACGTTTTCTGCCTTAAAAGTCCAAGTTTTTGTTCCAGTAGCTTTTTTCTTTTCAACCTGTTCAGCTTCTGCCTGTGTAATAATTAAAATTGGTTCATCAGAATTCTCTGCTTTTTTCAATCTACTCTTTTGATCTGAAGTAAGGATAGAATTTGCATTTTGTAAAACACCCGTAGACCCTACAACGTGATCACTAGGTACGGTTATAGAAACTTCGTAATCTCCAAATGGTAAAGCAAACTCTCCATTCCCTAAAAACTGTTTGTTTTGCCATCCTTCAACATCACTATAAACACACATTCTTGGAAACCACTGTGCAATAGTATATAAATAATTATCGTTCTCTTTAAAATATTCGTAACCACTACGACCACCAATTTGCGAACGGTCATTAATATTATACCACCATTTGATATTGAATGAAATTGATGAATTAGCCGCCAATGGCTTATCCAAATCAATTCTTAACATTGTTTTATTGATGAAATATTTCATGCCACGACCTGATGTAGAAGTAACTTCTTCTATTTTAAATCCGCCGTCAAAATCAAACATTTTCTTTTTAATACCCCTTAAACTTCTAAAATCCTCCATTTTTTCAACAGAAATTAATTTAGAATCAGAGTCTTTAGACCTTACATTTTGGTCTAATTGAATCCATAAATACTCAAGAGCATCTGGAGAGTTATTCGTATAAGTAATCGTTTCTTTACCTAATATTATTTGTTCCTCATCATTTAGAGTCACATTTATTTTATAATCTGCTTTTTGCTGATAGTAGTTATGCCCTGGTCCACCAGCAGCATTTCTGTATTCGTTCGGAGTAGGTAGTAATTGCTCTAATTGTGCAAACTTATTATTCTGTGAAAAAGAAATAATAGGTAACAATAAAGCAATAAGAATAATTTTTCTCATGGTATATTAATTAAGTTTAATTGTTTGCGTTTTTTCTGAAATTAAAAAAGGTCTTGTATACGTTTTCTTCTCATGATAAAAAGTGATTTTATTTTGTTGTTTTTTATTATGATTCATTAACAAATCATACAACACTTCTACCTGATTTTCAATTTTAACAGACTCCGATTGTAAGTAAAACTCGGTAACTCCTTTTAATGATATTTTAAATCCTAAAAGTTTAAAATTCACTGATGAAATTGATTTTATTTTAAAATGCCTAAGTAGATAATTTTCAATAATTTCAAAATCTTTTGATCCTTTTTCAATTTCTGAAAAATCTCTGAGTAATATTCCTTCTTTTTTAATTGCCACTTCTAAATCGTGTGTAGAAACTGTTAAAGTTGCCTCTAACTTTTTTGAACTTTCATTATATTCAACTTCTGCAAAAGCAAAAAAATAATCATGTGCGTAGGTATTGAAAGAGGTTAATAAAACCAATAAAAAAAGTCTCATATTTTTAAATTTAAAATCTAGCAATATTAAGTCATTGGTTGACAAAACCAATATCCTTTAACAAAAAAATAACATTCTAGTTATTTTCAACAAAACACAATTTTAGGTTACTATTCGTCTATCTTTACACATCACATATTTAAAAGAACTGTTTTGTTAAAAACAAATCAATAGATTTAAATATTACTTTAAGAATATGAAAAAATACAAATGCGTAATTTTTGATTGTGACGGTATCTTAGTAGATAGCGAACCTTTAGCAGAAGCAACCATTGTCGCAATGGCTAATGAAATTGGAATCAACTTTGATATTGAATATGCAAAGCGTAATTTTAAAGGAGATTCTTTTCAAAATATCTTAGATCATATTGAAGTTACATTTAATATTAGCTTACCTTCAAATTTTAAAACTGAATACAGAAGGCGTTCTTTTGAAATGTTTAGGAATCATTTAAAACCAGTTAAAGATATTGAAGCCGTATTAAAGTCTTTACAAGTTCCTTTTTGTGTAGCCTCTAGTGGACCGCAAAGTAAAATAAAACACAATCTAGAATTAACAGGACTCCTCCCCTATTTTGAAGGTCGAATCTTTAGTTGTTACGATATTCAAAAATGGAAGCCAGAACCCGATATTTTCCTACACGCTGCTAAAAGCATGGGGTATTCTGTAAATGACTGTGTTGTAATTGAAGATACTATAATTGGAATAACCGCTGCTAAAAGTGGAGGATTTGACGTTTTCGGATTTGCAGAAGAGTATAATGTTGAGACGTATAGTAAGAACACGACTAAAACTTTCACAGCAATGAACGAGTTAAAAAAACTACTTTCTACTAAATAAAAAAGTGCTTATCAAATAAATGAAAAGCACTTTGTGGCTGTAGCGATAAATTTTTAATTAAGAAGTGCATCCAACTTTTTTCTTAATGCTGACTCAGACAAGATACCCACTCCTTTATCAACCACCTCTGAACCTTTCAAAAAGAATAAGGCAGGAACACTTCGAACTCCAAACTTTGCAGCTAATTCAATGTTTTCGTCCACATTTACTTTTTGAATTTCCACTTTGCCATCATATTCTAATGATAATTTTTCTATTGTGGGTAAAAGTGACTGACAAGGTCCGCACCAATCTGCATAAAAATCTAATAATACAGGGTTGTCTTGATTCATTAATTGCTCAAAATCTTGGTTATTTTCTACTTTTTTCATAATTCTCTTCTTTTAATTATTATCTAAATTTTAATTGTGTTAAATACGAATGGTTTCTTTTACTATTCCAAATAACATGTTTTACGTTAAAGTTCAATCCTAGAATTACATTCGTTGCTTTTTCGCTTTTTTTGGTTGTAGTTCTCATCTTTTATTAATGATTAATTTAACACTACAAAGATGCGAAGAGAATGAAGATTGTTAGTAGGGATAAATTCCCGATAAGTTGGCTATTTTTCCTAAATGGCTAGTTCCTTAAATTCTGAAGGTGAAACGCCTGCTTTTTTCTTAAAAAAACGACTAAAAGTCTGAATGTCATCATAACCAATTTTATAAGCAATTTAATACAAGATGTGCTATTTTTAAAACTAACAATAATACAATATATATGAGTGAATTAAATCAAATCTAACGTAGAAAAAATTAAATTTTTTTAATGTGTTTACCCTGAAGTAATTTAATCTTACCTAATTCAACTTTTATCACTATACTTCCCTCTCTTTTTTAACATCTGTTTAACAACATGATTTCTCTATAATTGTACTTTTGTTTAATAAGAAAGATCCTTTTTTTAGTATACATGAAATTAAAAATCCTAGTTATAGTTATTGGTGTCCTTTCTGCAATATTTAGTTGCGGAAAGAAAGACTCTATATGTAACGCTACTTATTTTGGAGGACAAATAATTAACCCAAAAGAAAATTTCATTACTCTTTATAAAAATAATGATGTTATTGAAATTATTGAATTAGATGACAATAATAATTTTATGGTTCAATTAGATGCTGACCTAGAAGGTTTATTTCATTTTAACCATGGAGTAGAATACCAATATATTTATATTGAGCCTAAAGACAGTATTTTAATACGTTTAAATACTTGGGATTTCGATGAATCGTTGGTTTTTAGCGGAACAGGTTCTGAAAAGAATAATTTCCTAACCACTCTATATCTTCAAAACGAAAAAGAAGAACGGCTCTATAGTTCATATTACAAATTGGAAAGTGATCTATTTGAAGAAAAAACTGCGAATTCTACTTTCTCTAGTGTTCAACTTTATAACCAACTGAAAGCTTCTGAAATAGTCATTTCAGCAAAATTCAATGAACTAGTACAAGTTGCCATCAATTACCCTATTTATAGAAGAAATGAAATGTATTCATGGAGGTTTAACCGGCAAAATAAAAATATTACAAATAAAAAATTGTCCGAAGATTATTATGATTACAGACAAAACATTAATCTAAATAGTGAATATTGGTTCAATTATGACCCGTATTATAACTATGTTAGTGCTCGTATAAGTGGCATTGCAATGGAATATAGAAGAGAACGTAAGACAGAAAATATTGAGTTCCTTGAACACAAATTAAATGCTATAATAAATACTATTGAACATGAGGCTCTGAAAAACAAACTTTTACATATCGCCCTTTACAATGATTTTAGGAGAAGTGAAAATTCGTGCTCACTTAACGAAAGAGGTTTAGAAATTTTTATGGCTAATTGTTCCGATAAAAAAATTATTAAAAAAATAGAATTACTTTTAAATGATTGCTCAAGTATTGTTCAAAATAATAAGATTGAAAATTTTCAATTAAAGACCATCGATAAAAAACGCATAGACATTAATACGGTTCTCAAAAACAAAAAAACGGTGATCTATTTTTGGTCTCCCGACATTATTAGTCCAGAACTGCTCATTAGTCGAATTGAATACCTAGAAAATAAATTTTCAGATTTAAAATTTATTGGCATCAACATGAACCCTTCTCAGCGAAGTGCCAAAGTTAATCACAAAATTGGGAACCAATATTATTTAACAAAAGAAAGTAGTGCTCATAATTTCATCACTAGTTCTGAAGCTAGAACGCTATTAATTAATCAAAAAGGTATTGTGCATAATAGCTTCACCTATTTATCTTCTCCCTATTTAGAAAGACAATTAAATAAATTGAATAATCGCTAGTATTCCCCCTACCAAATTCACGTGTTCAAGTTGTTTAAAGCAAATTAAACTCGTTTTCAAGAGAGATTCTGATTAATAAGGCGTAATTTTGCGCCCTGAAAATCAGATTTATAGATGCGGGTGTATCTGTGAATCATTAAACACACAGGATGTCAACATTTAAAGATTTAGGGCTTAAATCGGAAATAATTCAAGCTCTTACAGATTTAGGCTATGAAAAACCTACAGAAATTCAAGAAAAAGCAATTCCACAAGTTATTGCTTCAGATCAAGATTTAAAAGCTTTTGCTCAAACCGGAACTGGTAAAACAGCGGCTTTTAGTTTGCCAATTTTACAAAAATTAGATTTAGATAGTAATCAAGTTCAAGCAATTATCCTATCTCCTACGCGTGAATTGGCTATACAGATTGCAAGAAATATTGAAGAATTCTCAACACATTTAAAAGGTTTTAGAGTTGCGGCCGTATATGGTGGTTCTGATATCAACGGGCAAATACGTTCTTTAAATAAAGGTGTTCAAATTGTTGTTGGAACTCCAGGTAGAACGGTTGATTTAATTAAAAGGAGAAAATTAAAACTCGATTCAGTTAAGTGGTTGGTCTTGGATGAGGCTGATGAGATGCTAAATATGGGATTCAAAGATGAATTAGATCAAGTACTACAAGTAACTCCAGATACAAAACAAACGTTATTATTTTCAGCAACCTTCCCGAAAGAAGTTGATAGAATCGCCAGAAACTACATGAATGATCCTGCTCAAATTGATGCAGGAAAACGTAATTCTAGTACAAATAATGTATCACATGAATATTATGTTGTAACGGATAGAAATAGATACCCTGCCTTAAAACGTATTGCAGATATCAATCCTGATATTTATGGAATTATTTTTTGCAGAACACGTAGAGAAACTCAAGAAGTCGCTGATAAATTAATTCAAGACGGGTACAGTGCTGATTCTCTTCATGGCGAGTTATCACAAGCACAACGTGATATGGTAATGCAAAAATTTCGTAAGAAAACATTACAAATATTGGTAGCAACGGATGTTGCGGCACGCGGATTGGATGTTGATAGTTTAACCCATGTTATTAATTACAAACTTCCAGATCAAGTAGAATCTTATACACACAGAAGTGGTAGAACTGGTAGAGCAAATAGCACTGGTATTTCTATTGCTATCGTTTCTCCTGGTGAAAGAAGAAAATTAGGTCCTATTGAAAGAATTATAGGTAAGAAGTTTGTTCAAATGCAAGTTCCTGACGGAAAAGAAATTTGTAAAAAACAATTGTTAAAATTAGTTGATAAAGTAAATGACTTTGAAGTAAATGAAAGTCAAATAAGTGAATATTTACCTACAATACAAGAGAAATTAGAAGGATTAGACAGAGATGAATTGATCAAAAGATTTGTCTCAATTGAATTTAATTCGTTTTTGAGTTATTATGAAAATGCAAATGATTTAAATAGTACTTCTAAAGACAGAGGTCGTGAAAGAGAAACTAACGGAAGACAAAGAAACGACGAAAACATGTCGCGTTTCTTTATCAACATTGGTCGTAAAGACAAATTAAATCCGGCAAGATTGATTGGATTGATCAACGAACAAAATATTGCTAAGAATATTGAAATTGGTCAAATAGAAATATTAGATACTTTTTCTTTTTTCGAACTAGATAAGAATTTTGAAAGCGAAACCTTAGCAGCCTTTACGAGAGATAGCGATATTTCATTTGAAGGAAGAGGTGTAAATGTCGAAAAGACTGAGAAAAAACGTGCTGGTAGCGGTGGCGGAAGAAAAAGTAGTGGTGGCGGAAGAAATCACAGAGGACGCAGTGGAGACGATGAAGGACGTCGTTCTAAACCATCTGGCGATAGTGGTTCTTCAAAATCATTTAACAAAGGTGGTTTTGGAAGAGATCGCAACAAAGGAGGAAGAAGAGGCAACTAAAGACTCGTAGTTCTTATAGTATAGAATCCCAATTTCATATGGAATTGGGATTTTTTATGCTATTTAAAATTTCTTATTGTTGTATTTTCCCAATTGCACCAAATTCAGTTGGAAAAAGTTCAAAAATGTATGTTGGCTCCAAACCTTTTTCCTTTCGATGGGATACATAAATGATACTTGTTTCTGTCTCCTTACTAATTTTATTGATTAATTGCGTAAACAATAAGGCTGCATGATCATCTAAACCAGCTGTAGGCTCATCTAATATGAGTAAAGGAGGGTGTTTGACCATTGCTCTCGCAATAAGTATCATACGCTGCTGTCCAAGTGTTAGAGATGAAAAATTCTTCTTCCTTATTTCATACAGCCCCAATAAGTCTAGCCATTGAACTGTAATTTCTATTTGCCTCTTTGAAGGCTGCGTGTACAACCCAATAGAATCAAAAAAACCAGAAAGAATCATTTTCTCTATAGACTCTCTTCGTTGAAAACCACGTTTTAACTCCGAACTAAAATAGCCTACTTTCTTTTTAAGTTCCCAAATACTTTCACCACCTCCTTTTTTAACACCGAATAGCGTAATATCCTGTCCATAAGCTCTCGCATTATCTCCAGAGATAAGTGATAGAATTGTACTTTTCCCTACTCCATTTGGCCCTTTCATTTGCCAAAACTCCCCCTTCTGAACCTCCCAATAAATATTTTTCACTATGGGAACTCCGTCGTATGAAACAAAAACATTCTTTAATTTTACCAAAGAATCTCCACTTACTTCAATTTTTTCGTAAGTATCAGGAATAACATACGCTGGCCGAATATCGACCACTTCTTCCATATTCATTCGACTTATCACCTCCCAAGAAGTTCCATTTTGGACATATATATTCTCGATAAAATCTAATATATCACTCTTTCGGTTCGCAATTTGAAGTATCGTAATAGATTCTTTTAAACTATGTAAGGTTTTAACAATCTCGGCTTGTGCATTAATATCTAGGTTATCCAATATGTTATCTACAATAATATATTTAGGCTTTTTTGAGATGATATAAGAAAGTAAAGCCTTTCTTTTTTCGCCATCAGAATACTTCACTAAATTCTTTTTGGCTCCTGAAGAAATCACATCAAAATGACCATGAATTTCCTCTTCCCTAATAAATGAATTCAGCGCAACTTCAGAGTACAATTCACAATTCTTAGTATCAATACCTTTTACAAAGGTACCAAGTCTTATTTGAGTTATTAAATCCTGTTTGTTTTCAAAATTTGAGAGGTAAAATGCGTAATGATTCATTGTCGCAGAAAAATAATTTAAAACGTTAAATATAGGTTTTTCAATACTTATTTAGAGCTGCTTCTTTTCCAAAACACCTCAATAGTCCTTTTGATAATCGCAATGCACTCCAACAATTGCAGTTCAGTAATGACCAATGGAGGTGCAAATCGAATTATATTTCCATGTGTTGGTTTTGCCAACAAACCATTATCCCTTAGTTTAAGACATATATTCCATGCCGTTGTACTATCTTCAGTATCATTGATTACGATCGCATTTAATAATCCTTTACCTCGAACCAAAACCACTAAATCATTCTCTGCAGCGAATTCAGTTAATTCTTTTCGAAAAATTCTCCCTAAGCGTTCTGCATTTTCCGCTAATTTTTCATCTTCAACTACGTTTAAAGCAGCCATAGAAACAGCTGCAGCAATGGGGTTCCCCCCATAGGTAGAACCATGTTGCCCTGGTTTTATAATACTCATAATATCACCGTCCGCTAATACAGCACTTACCGGATAGACACCACCCGACAATGCTTTTCCAAGAATTAATATATCTGGACGAACATTTTCATGATCCACTGCAAGCATCTTCCCTGTTCGCGCAATGCCAGTTTGAATTTCATCTGCAATAAACAAAACATCATACTGATTGCACAAAGCTTTCGCCATGGAAAGATACCCTTTACTCGGAACGTTCACCCCTGCTTCTCCTTGAATCGGCTCCACTAAAAAACCTGCAATATTACTATTTGACTTCAATAATTCCTCTAGCGCTCGCAAATTATTATATTCAATACTTATGAAACCTGGTGTATGTGGTCCAAAATTTTCACGAGAACCTTTGTCGCTAGAAAACGAAATAATTGACGTAGTTCTACCGTGGAAATTTTCATTACATACCACTATTTGAGCTTTATTTTCTGCTATCCCTTTCACTTCATACCCCCATTTTCTACATATTTTAATGGCAGTTTCGACGCCTTCCGCTCCAGAATTCATGGGTAACACCTTTTCAAAACCAAAAAGAGTTGTTATTTGTTTTTGAAAATCCCATAATACATCATTGTGAAATGCCCTTGATGTCAATTCTAAAGTTTGTGCTTGCTCAATAAGAGCGCCAACAATTTTTGGATGACAATGGCCTTGATTCACCGCAGAGTATGCAGATAAAAAATCATAATATCGCTTCCCTTCAACATCCCATAAGAACACCCCTTCTCCTTTGGTCAATACTACCGGTAAAGCATGGTAGTTCTCAGCCCCATATTTTACTTCTAAGTCAATTATTTCTTGAGATGACAACGATCTTTTATTCATATTTAAATAAATTATATTTCTTATTTGAATTTGATCAAATTTAAGTCACTTAAAAATATATTTTCCATAAAAAACCAATTCATTTAACATGAATTATAATAAATTCTTTAGAAGCTTAAAATAGTCGTAGTATAAGGTTAATTTTACGAAAAAAAAGAAGCATATTTTACTTTTTTTTTAATAAATTTGTGTAGTCATTTTTAACATTATTATATTATGAAAAAATTAGCCTTTATACTAATGGCCTCTTCAATATTACTAGTAAGTTGTGGTAATTCTAAGAAAAAAGAAGCTCCGAAAAAAGTAAGTGCAAAAGTTGAGAAGAAAGCTACGCCAGCAGCCAAAGCAGATCCTGTAGCTGGAAAAAAATTGTTTGGTTCAAAAGGATGTACAGCATGTCACCATGAGACAGCAAAAATTATTGGCCCACCTGTAAAAGAAATAGCGGCAAAATATGCTGAGAAAAAAGCAGATGTCACAAAATTCTTAAGAGGAATTAGTCCTGCGATAGTTGACACTGATCCAACTCAAGTTGCTATTATGAAAAATAATATTGACACAATGGTAAAAGCTATTTCTGATGCTGATTTATCAAACATTGTTGCCTATATCAATTCCGTAAAATAATTTCACATTCAATACAATTTCAAAAAAGACATCTCATTAATTTGAGATGTTTTTTTTATTTTAATGATGTACCTTTGCACTTATGGCAAGAAAAAAGAAAAACTATATTTTTGAAAACATTGAAGTAATTGATGCAGGAGCTCGAGGCAAAACTGTTGCAAAAGCACCTGACGGACGTGTTATATTCTTAACTAATACGGTTCCAGGAGATATTGTTGATATCAGAACTGGTAAAAAAAGAAAGGCGTATTTTGAAGGAACAGCCATAAAGTTTCATAAAAAATCTGAAAAACGAACGGAACCTGCTTGTCAGCATTTCGAATACTGTGGTGGTTGTAAATGGCAAAATATGGGGTATGAACACCAACTTTACTATAAACAAAAAGAGGTAACGAATAATTTGATCAGAATTGGTCATTTAGAATTACCTGAGGTTACTCCTATTCTTAGCTGTAAAAAACAGTACTACTACAGAAATAAGATGGAGTTTTCATTTTCAAGTAGCAGATGGTTAACGTATGAAGAAATAAATTCGGAAGAAGAAATTGACGATAGAAATGCGCTTGGTTTTCATATTTCTGGAATGTGGGATAAGATATTGGATATTGAAAAATGTCATTTGCAAGAAGAACCTTCTAATGCACTAAGAAATTTCGTAAAAAAATTTTCTATAGAAAATGATATATCGTTTTTTAATCCTAGAGAGCAAAGTGGAATGTTGCGAACGATGATGCTTAGAATTGCATCGACAGGAGAAATTATGCTTGTAATTCAGTTCTACCAAGATACTATTGAAAAGAGAACCTTATTATTAGATGCTATCACCAAAAAATTCCCTCAGGTAACTTCTTTGCAATATGTTATTAATTCAAAGGCAAACGATACCTTATATGATCAAAATATAATTCTATATAATGGAAGAGATCATATCTTCGAAGAAATGGAAGGATTGCGGTTTAAAATTGGCCCAAAATCATTTTATCAAACCAATTCTGCTCAAGCTTATGAATTGTATAAAATTACAAGAGATTTTGCCAATTTAACCGGTGAAGAATTGGTATATGATTTATACACAGGAACAGGAACAATCGCTCAATTTGTTGCAAAATATGCCAAAAAAGTGATTGGGGTTGAGTCAGTACCAGATGCTATAAAAGATGCTAAACTCAATGCTGAATCCAATAAAATTGATAATACTGAATTTTATGCAGGAGACATGAAAGACGTCTTTAATGATTCCTTTATAAAAACTCACGGACAACCAGATGTGATTATTACAGACCCACCTAGAGATGGTATGCATAAAAATGTAGTAGCCAAAATTTTAGAAATTGCACCTGAAAAAATTGTGTATGTAAGTTGTAATTCTGCTACACAAGCCCGAGATTTGGCATTGATGAAAGAACAGTATAAAATCACCAAAACGCAGGCTGTAGATATGTTCCCGCAAACTTTTCACGTTGAAAATGTGGTTCTTTTAGAAAAAATTTAGAATGAAAAAACTCTTTATTACAACCCTAATTATCTCTAGTATTTTGGCAAGTTGCCAAAAAGATGATTTCTGTGTTGATCTTATTACACCAAATTTAATTATTCATTTTTACGATTCAGTGAACCCTGAAGAACGTAAACAAGTTGAAAACTTAACTGTTTGGGCAGATGGATTAGAAGAATTGTATACCAATGTGGCCATAGATTCCATAGCATTGCCTTTAGATCCTGCAGAAGATTTTACCACTTACCATTTAAATTCTGGTGAATCGCAAGACCAAATCACCATCAATTATACTAGAAAAGAAGTTTTTGTTTCTAGATCTTGTGGCTATATATATAATTTTACCGAATTAAATCTTACTGATATATCCAATAATTGGATTGTAAACTCGGTAATAATAAACGAAACTGTAGAAGATGACAGCGAACACCTTAAAATTTTGCATTAGTATTGCAATATATGTGATTTCCTTTTCTACGCGCGCGCAAGAAGTAGAAAAACAAGTAGACCTAGATGAATCTATCGAAACTCCTGTAGCAGTGCTAAACGATACCTTGTCTAAAAAAAAGGAGAAATATGGATTGCGTATTGGATTTGATATCCTAAAATCAACCATCTCCTTTATTGATGAAGACTTTACGGGTATAGAAATTGTTTCAGATCTTAGGTTTCAAAAGAATCTATATATCGCATTAGAGTTTGGTGCTACTGAGAGAACAGATCAAGAAGATTTTTTGAATTACACCTCTAAAGGGGGATACGCAAAAGTTGGAGCAAATTATAATTTATATAAAAACTGGCTCGACATGAACAATGAAATTTATGTTGGTGTTCGATATGGATTTAGTTCGTTCTCACAGAAATTAAATGAATTTACTCCAAATTATTATGGAACCTACTTTGATGTTCCAACATACACTTCAAATATTGAAGTTGATGGATTAACCGCCCATTGGTTCGAATTTGTAATTGGATTAAAAGTTGAACTATTTAAGAATTTTTTCTTAGGTACTAGTATTTCAATGAAAAATATGATTAGTCAAGATCAACCAGCTAATTTTCTAAACCTCTATATCCCAGGATTCGAAAGGGTATATGTAAATAATAAAGGTTTTAGTGCAAATTATACGATGTCTTATGTAATTCCAGTTTTTAGTAAATAGCTGTTTACTTTCCTAAAACGAAATTAGCCAGACACATAACGATTCCCTAATCATATCTTGAATCATATGAATTTAGACAATTCATTAAAATTATTTAAGTAATTTTATACGTGCAAATTAAAATCAATATGAGTAGTATACCTAGTGTAGATTTGTCAGATTTCATTTCTAATGATGTTTCCAGAAAAAATAAATTTATTCAAGAAATTGGACAAGCGTACGAAGAAATTGGATTTGTTGCCTTAAAAGGTCATTTCTTAAGTCAAGACCTCGTAGATAGTTTATACAAAGAGATTAAAAGTTTTTTTGATTTACCGTTGGAGATAAAAGACAACTATGAAATTCATAGTCTTGGCGGTCAACGTGGCTATACCTCTTTTGGTAAGGAACATGCAAAAGGTAGAAAAGAAGGTGATTTAAAAGAATTTTGGCATTTTGGACAATATGTAGATAACGATGCTACACTAGAAAGTGCATACCCTGCGAATGTCGAAGTTGAAGAACTAGCAACGTTCAATGAAGTAGGTAAAACAACTTTTAAAATGCTCGAAAAAACGGCTAAATATGTTTTACGAGCTTTGGCACTTCATTTGGGATTGAAAGAGTTTTATTTTGATGAATATATCTTAAATGGGAATTCTATATTAAGACCAATTCACTACCCTCCTATTCTAGAAGAACCAAAAAATGCAGAGCGTGCAGCAGCTCACGGCGACATTAATTTAATAACTTTATTAATGGGCGCTCAAGGAAAAGGATTGCAGGTTCAAAACCATGATGGCACTTGGATCGATGCCATTGCACAGCCATATGAACTGATGATTAATGTAGGAGACATGCTATCAAGACATACGAATAACAAACTCAAATCCACCATTCATAGAGTTGTAAACCCATCCAAAGAATTGTGGAAAACTTCTCGCTATTCTATTCCCTTCTTTATGCATCCAAAAGGTGATATGAACTTAAATGTTTTGGAAAGTTGTATTAGCGAAAAGTGTCCGAAATTATATGATGATATTACTGCTGGAGAATATCTTAATGAGCGCTTAATTGAATTAGGTTTATTAAAAAATTAAATTATGGATTTAGAAGATCAATTAAAAAATTTATTTCCGGATCACATTGCAAAACCTATCGAAGAAACTAAAGAAGAAAAAGAGGCTCTTTGGATGCAAGACGAGCCCATAATTTGCAAGTATGAAAAACGAAAAGGAAAACCCACAACCATTTTAGAAGGATATTCTGGCGCGGACTCAGATTTCAAAAAGTTGGCCAAAGAAATTAAAACCAAATTGAGTGTTGGTGGAAGTTTTAAAAATGATCAAATTATTATTCAAGGAGATTATCGCAATCAGATTATGGAAATATTAAAGATTAAGGGGTTTAAAGTCAAACGAGTAGGAGGCTAAAAAAACCTTTAAAGCTATTCTTTAGTGAAGAAAACCTTAAAACTGATTTACAACACATTACGCAATAGAATTCTAAAAAAGTTAGACCGTATGTTGTAAAAGGAAGTCGTTCGTTGATGAATACGTTGCGCAGTTCGAAGGACATTGAAGGATTTATGACCTCAGCTCCTAGGTTTTATGGACCACAAGGTAGAATAGTAAAATTAGCCCTATTAGATTCTCAATTAAACAATAGAATAAGTAATTTTAATGGCATTGTAATTACCAATCTTGAGAACGAAACATCAGCTATTTACGGTTTATCCGAATTAATGGGACATGAAATGATTTCGATGAATGCGATTATTGAAAATAGATATACAGACGAATTTAGCACAAACCTCAAAGAAACCAGTCATTCTTTGATTAAATACACCTTAGATAAACTAGTTTAACAACACGTTTTTGCATTCATCAAAAAGACATCAATAGAACGCATTTTTTAGAAATTAAAATAAACTGTAATAGATAACGTTCGTGATAGTATGACAAATCATATACCATTTCATGAGTCTTTATTTATTGTTTTTCATTTGTCACATGATGTTCACTATTCGTAATTCCTGTGGGTGTTAAAAAACTTAACATGCTCGTTTCATAAAAAAAATATATCTTTGATTTTTTAAACTCTTATTGACATGAAAAAATTTGCTATCCTTTTATTATTTATTTTCACTGTAACGACAATCACTTCTTGTAAATCTACAAAAGGTTGTGGATTGACGGGATCTCTAGAAATGCAAAAAACTGAAGTTTCCCCTTTAGGTTAAAGTATTCTAAGAGTTCCTCTACTAGATTACTAATTAACTGCCATCACCTGTATAAAATATTTTTCTATTTTTAGGAAGTTGAGGCCAAAGAATTTTTCCTATAGGTACATGTTTTGGTTGGTTTTCGCCAATCCCAGCATAATATGCTTCAACCATTGAAGTGTATTCGTATTCTCTTTCTGCTCGTATACCCATGACAAGGCCGGAGACATGCATAAATTCATTACTGACTTAGGAAATGGTCTGCTTCCTGAAAAATCAAATTTTTATTAAGCTCTAGAGTTGAATTGGGCTGATTAGACGCTATATCATTTGATTCTGACGGACCTTGTGCTAAATTATACATTCCACCTCCTAAAGGTCTGTAATCGTTATTTCGAATACAAGGTAATCGAACACTGGTCGTAACTTCAAAACTATTTCACTCTTAGAACATTTATTGTTTTCCAAAAACATATCCGTCAAATCAATTCCATCAACAGAATTTTCTCGCTCTCTTTCTTACAATAATCAAAAGAGTATTGTGAATATTTACTTCCTAAGCCTTTACTAAAGAACTCTCTAGTTGTTAATATTGTTACCTATAAAGAAGCTAGACTCGTTTTTAGTGTTTCAATTTTAGCCTCAGCATCTGCTTGTTTCTGACGTTCATTTGTAATTACCTGATCTGGTGCATTATTTACGAAACGCTCATTACTCAGTTTTTTCTGAACAGACTTTAAAAACCCTTCCGTATATTTTAACTCTTCCTCAATCTTTGTTTTTTCTGCTTCAACATCGATAGAGTCCCCTAAAGGAATAAAATATTCATTTGACTTGACTCTAAAACTTATAGCTCCGTCAACTGTTGCAGCTACATAATTAATAGCACCAATATTCCCCATTTTCTCAATTATCGCGTCAAATTTCGATGACGTCTTATCGTTGTTCAAAACAGAAAATTCAATTTCCTTTTTAAAGGCAATATTTTTTTCCTTTCTAACAGTTCTAATTCCAGAAATAACTTCTCTCGTTACTTTAAACGCCTCAATAATTGATTCATTCACTTCACCTATTTCAGGATATTCAGCAATAACTAATGCATCTTCTGGAGTTCTTTCTTTAATAAATTGCCAAATTTCTTCCGAAATAAACGGCATATATGGGTGCAATACTTTTAAATTATTTTCAAAAAAAGCAATCACACTATTATAAGTTTTACTATCAATTGGTTGTTGGTAACCTGGTTTTACCATTTCCAAAAACCAAGAAGAAAAATCGTCCCAAACCAATTTATAAATTGTCATTAAGGCTTCGCTAATTCTATATTGATCAAAAGATTTCTCTAAATCTAATAATGCCTGATTAAATTTTGACTCATACCATTCAATAGCAGCTTTTGCAGCTTTTGGTTGTTCTATTTCTTCTGAAATCTCCCAACCTTGCACCAAACGGAATGAATTCCAAATTTTATTTGAGAAATTACGTCCTTGAGCACATAACTCTTCCTCAAATAATAAATCATTACCTGCAGCAGAGCATAATAACATTCCTACTCTCACTCCATCTGCACCGTATTTCTCCATCAATTCAATAGGATCTGGCGAATTCCCTAAAGACTTCGACATTTTTCTACGTTGCTTATCTCTTACAATTCCTGTAAAATAAACATTGCTAAATGGTTTTTCATCTCTCAATTCATAACCAGCAAAAATCATACGTGCTACCCAAAAGAAAATAATATCTGGACCAGTAACCAAATCATTCGTTGGATAATAATAATTCACCTCTTTGTTATCTGGATTTCGCACACCGTCAAAAACCGCGATTGGCCATAACCAAGAAGAAAACCAGGTATCTAACACATCTGGATCTTGCTTTAAGTCTGACACCGAAAGGGAATTATTTCCAGTTTTATCAATTGCCAATTGGAGAGCAGCTTCTGCAGTTTCTGCAATTACAAAATCATTTACACCATCACCGTAGAAAAATGCGGGAATTTGATGTCCCCACCATAACTGACGAGAAATATTCCAATCTCTAATATTTTCTAACCAATGACGATATGTATTGTTATAATGTTTTGGAAACAATTTAATGTCTTCATCTTCTAAAACCGCTTTTAAAGCTGGTTTTACAATATCTTTCATTTTTAAAAACCACTGTGCCGAAATTTTTGGTTCAATAACAGCCTTGGTTCTTTCAGAAGTCCCAACTTTATGCATATGTTGTTCAACCTTTACTAAACAACCTAATTCTTCTAATTCTTTGGTGATTTCCTTACGAACTACAAAACGATCTTTTCCTTCATAATGTAATCCAAGTGAATTCAAAGTGGCATCATCGTTTAAAATATCGATGACTTCTAGTTCATGTCTTTCTCCTAATACCTTATCGTTTTGATCATGAGCAGGAGTAACTTTTAGACAACCAGTCCCAAATTCAATGTCAACATATTCATCTTCAATAATAGGAATCACTCGATTAACAATAGGAACAATTACTTTTTTCCCTTTTAAATGAGTAAATCGATCATCATTAGGATTGATACAAATAGCGCTATCTCCCAAAATAGTTTCGGGTCTAGTTGTTGCAATAGTTAATACCTCATCACTACCTTCTATTTTATAATTTACATAATATAAATTCCCAAACTTTTCTTCAAAAATAACCTCTTCGTCAGATAACGTAGTCTGTGCATCAGGATCCCAATTCACCATTCGGTAACCACGATATATCTGACCTTTTTTATAAAGATCAATAAAAACTTTAATCACAGATTCCGACAAATCTGGATCCATCGTAAACTTGGTACGTTCCCAATCACAAGAAGCACCTAACTTTTTTAACTGCTCTAAAATTATTCCACCATGCTTATGCGTCCAATCCCAAGCATGTCCTAAAAAGTCTTCTCGACTTAAATCATTCTTATCTAAACCCTCACTCTTCAATTTGGCTACAACTTTTGCCTCGGTAGCAATAGATGCATGATCCGTTCCCGGAACCCAACAAGCGTTGTATCCTTTTAATCGAGCACGACGAATTAAAACGTCTTGAATGGTATTATTCAACATATGTCCCATGTGCAAAACTCCAGTGACATTTGGAGGTGGAATCACAATAGTATATGCTTTTTTTTCATTTGGTTCTGAATGGAAATAATTTTGCTCCATCCAGTAGTCATACCACTTTTGCTCTACTTTTAAAGGATTATATTTTGCCGGAATATTCATTCTAAATCGATATTTAATTTGTAAGTGTGCAAATGTACAATTATACCTTTTGAATGTGAAATATTTTAAAAACAAAAAAAAAGTGGTAATTTTGTGACATAAACCAACTAAAATTATGAAAAAAATAGCACTAATATTATTTCTAAGTATCTACACATTTAGTCTAAATGCGCAGGGTAATACCGAAGAGAAAAAAGAAGGACCTATATTCAAATTTGAACATGAAACTATTGATTATGGCAAAATTGATAAAGGGTCAAATGGTGAAAGAGTTTTTCTTTTCACTAATGTAGGAACGAGTCCACTTATAATAGAGAATGTAAAAGGAAGTTGTGGATGTACCGTACCAACGAAACCAGACAAACCTATTTTGCCTGGTGATAAGGGTGAAATAAAAGTTAAATATGACACCAATAGAATAGGTGGGTTTTCTAAAACAGTTACTATTGTTTCGAATGCCATTGAACCTAGAAAGATTGTAAGAATTAAAGGCTTAGTAGAAAAACCAAATGCGACAACTGTTGTTCAATAACCATAAGCCTTGGTTAAAACATTTTTTTAAATAATTAAAGAGAGGCTACCTAATAAGAGCGTCTCTCTTTTTTATAAAAACTTTCTAAGCCTTTAAATCGAAAACTAAAAAAGTATATACAAATTCTACTACCCTAGTAACTCTTCCCGTTTAAATTCAAACTTCATCCTCCTAACTTCTCTTTCTAAGGTCGATTTTATATTCTTCTCCTTTTTAGAATAAAACTTATATGCAACTTACTGTTAATCAGAATCATATGTTAAATTTCTCTTTTTAGTTGTGAGATAGTCACCTTCTAAAAATACTCTTAATTTTATATGTTTTATATCCTTAAAATCTAATAAATCAGATGATTTAAGATGAACGATTAGAAGAATACGAAGTCCTGAATCCAAAATAGAAGATACCTCTGCACTGTTCGCTTCTCTAGGAGAATAATAAAATTATTACTCATTTTAAACTTCATAGTTTGGGTTTCCCTTTCTCAATAAAATTATAATCCTACCCAAGGGCAATTATGACTATGCATAGAAAAAATAATGAATAAAAAATGTATATCCGAATTTTATAATTATTAATAATTACCCACTAAAACTGAGGTTTCTTAATTGGAATATGAAATTTTCAACTCTCTATTTATCAACTATCAATTCAAGAATCATACTCTAAAACTATACATTAATTTTCCTTGGATTAAGTCGTGTATTCCAGATATAAATTGCATTTTTGCTAAAATCTAATAGAAATGCCCACAATATCTTCAAAAGGAAAATTAATGCCAGCGTCACCAATTAGAAAGTTGACTCCGTTTGCTAGAAAAGCTGAAAAAAAAAATATTAAAGTTTATCATTTAAACATTGGTCAGCCAGATATAAAAACTCCACAAATTGCCTTAGATGCAGTAAAGAATAATGATATTGAAATATTGTCATATGGCCAATCAGAAGGAACGGATGGTTACCGTTCAAAATTGGCTAATTATTATCATAAGCAGCATATCGAAGTAGAAAAAGAAGACATTATTGTAACTACCGGTGGCTCCGAGGCCCTGTTGTTCGCGCTAAATACGATAGCAGACCCGGGTGATGAAATTATTGTTCCAGAACCTTTTTACGCAAATTACACTGCATTTGCTGTAGGAAGTGGATTAAAGGTAGTACCTGTTATATGCAGTATTGAAAACGGATTCGCGCTTCCAGACATATCTGAATTCGAAAAACTTATTAACAAAAAAACCAAAGCTATTTTAATTTGTAATCCAGGAAATCCAACGGGTTATTTGTATTCAAAAGATGAAATAGAAAAATTAGCTGAAATTGTAAAAAAGAATGATCTTTTTTTAATTTCAGACGAAGTGTACCGTGAGTTCGTATATGATGATGATATTCAACATCATTCTATTTTACATGATTTTGGCCTAGAGAACCACGCGATCATGATCGATTCTGTTTCTAAAAGATACAGTATGTGCGGTGCTAGAATAGGTTGTTTGGTTTCAAAAAACAAAGACGTTATTAATACTGTATTAAAATTTGCTCAATCCAGATTAAGCCCTCCAACCTATGCGCAAATTGCAAGTGAAGCGGCACTAGATACTCCTTTAGAATATTTTAAAGAAATCAATGCAGAATATAAAGAGCGAAGGGATACCCTTATAAATGAATTACAAAAGATTGATGGCGTAATTGTTTCTATACCAAAAGGTGCCTTTTATTGCCTCGTTCAGTTACCTATTCCCGATTCAGAAAATTTTGCTGTATGGATGCTAGATGAATTTGAAGATAATAAGGAAACCATAATGGTGGCACCTGCAGCAGGGTTTTACTCAACTCCTGGAAAGGGTGAAAATCAAATTCGAATTGCCTATGTATTAAATAAAGAAAGTTTAATTCGTTCGGTTGAAATTCTTAAAATTGCACTAGAAAAATACAAAAATCGCTAATTGATTATTCAGCATCATATATCTTTAAAAAACTACAATACCTTTGGGATTAATGCATATGCTTCTAAGTTTCTAACCATTAATTCCGTAAATGAATTACGTGAAATTTTAGCCAAAGAATCTGATGTTTTTTTGTTGAGTGGTGGTAGTAATATGCTTCTATTAAATAATATTGAAAAATTAGTTTTACATATCAATATAAAAGGAATTGAAGTTGTTAAAGAAGATGACTCTCATGCTTACGTTAAAGTTGAATCAGGAGAAAACTGGCATGATTTTGTACTTTGGTGTATTGAAAACGATCTTGGTGGATTGGAAAATTTATCACTAATTCCTGGAAATGTTGGCACAAGTCCAATTCAAAATATTGGTGCTTACGGTGTAGAAATAAAAGATTGCTTTTACCAGTTAAAAGCCATTGAAATTTTAACTGGTAATAGGTGTATCTTTGATAAACCTGAATGTGATTTTGGGTATCGAAACTCTGTTTTCAAAAACAGTTTAAAAGGAAAATACGTTATCACGTCTGTAATTTACAAATTAACAAAAACCAACCATAAATTAAATTATTCCTACGGAGCCATTCAATCTGAATTAGATAGTCGAGGAATAACGGCACCAACAATCAAGAATATTTCTGATTGTATTATCGACATTAGAAATAGTAAACTTCCCAATCCAAAAGAAATTGGAAATAGCGGAAGTTTCTTCAAGAATCCCGTAATCTCAACTAAAGCCTTTAATCAACTTAAGTCACAATATCCAAATATTCCTTCTTACGTAATTTCTGACTCAGAATTTAAAGTTCCAGCAGGCTGGCTCATTGAACAAAGTGGATTTAAAGGGAAACGATTTGGTGATGCTGGAGTTCATGCAAAGCAAGCTCTAGTTCTTGTAAACCATGGAAATGCTACTGGAAAGGAGATTTATGAATTGGCTCAAAATATTCAGAAAAAAATCAAACAAGACTTTCAAATTGATCTTGAAATTGAAGTCAATGTACTATCATAAATAACCTAATTTATGTACTTTCTATTATCTCTATATCTATACAATCCTTTAGTTCAAAAAGGCTATAAAAATCGAACTCTTTCTTAGATTTAGGACTATTTTTTTAAACTTAAGGTTTCCTGTACTTCCTTCAAGTAACACTCGTCCTTTTCATATATCATATAAAAAGAAATCGTCTTAAGACAATCAAGAGCATCATTCGTATTTGAAATGTGGAATTTATCCTTACATCCATTTTCAGGATAAAAATCATATTTTCCAGAAGAAAATTAGACTTTAATCGGACTCTATTTTAAACCTTAACCTATTAAGACCAATAATTCTCGAAAAGCACTAGGAGAAAACACTTCAATCTTATTTCCTTCTGTAAGGATTAAGTTTTTTACATTTTCAAATATCTTCCAAGCTTCATTACTTGAAATTCCAGAACTTCGATCACTTCCAGAATTCGGATCAATATAGTACGCCAAATTCTTCTTAGAAATTTTACGATTTCCCTCTAAAGGATAAATTTCCTTAGAATTCACTAAACATTCTAGTTAGAACCGGGTATCGAGTGCTCTTCCGTCAGTTATTGTTTTAAGTTCGATTTTGAATAATACTCAACAATACCATTATCTATTTTCTCTAACATTAACATCTCAGCATAAAACTGCCAATCGAAAGAAGTAGTTTGATTTGCTAAATGCACATGATGATCTTGATCTAAAATATAATCAGAAGGCTTCGTCAAATTTCGAGTTTTTCCATACACCAATTCAAATTGCTTTCTCATGTCCGTATATTCTTTCTTAAGTTCTTTAAGAGCATTCAATGTTTTTTTCTCCTCTACACCTGGCTTAGAATTATCGTATGCTTTTAAACTCAATAAAATATTCGTTCCAAACCTTACTAATTCATTTACCTGTTCATAAACTTCTAAAGAATACACATTCCTTTTTGCGCTCAATTTCATAGCAGTAATTTTCTTTGAAACAAGAGACGTCTTTTTCATTACAGAAGTTGCTTCCATTAATCTCTTTTCATATTTAGCGCTCCATTCACCTTTTTTATTTTTATCCGGGAATTCAATTACCAATGTATTCAATGGATCTTTCTTAGACTGCAAGTGATTTCTTTGATTTCCTTTTAACAAAGCATTCTTCCAAAACCTAACAGGGCCTTCTAAATTATCAATAAATGAATTTTCACTCGAAGCTATTGTATTTGCAAACTCTCTATGTCTGTAGGCCGCTTTAATCGCATTTTTCGTTCGTTTATCACCTGTCCAAGTATATTCAGAAAAAGCAATAATTCCACGCATATACAACTCGAAATGCGGAGAATCATCATCCCAAAGTGTAAGCAATAAACCGTTTAAATTATTTTTTATAGAAGAATTCGCAAACGCTCTAATATTATCCATATTACTTTCTTCCTGTGGCATCAGCACCCATCTTGTTTGTCCTGCAGTGGCGCCCATTACTTGCATGCCATGACTGCGGAACCAATTCATTGCTTTCTCATTTCCAATAGCCTCTGAAGAATCATAATTCCATCTCATATAAATACAATTCTTAGGAAAACGATCTAAAAACTTCAATAGTTTATGTTCATTTTCTTCCCAAACTTTATCTACCTCTTCTGCTGTTAATTTAGTATCAAACATTGCTTTATAAACACCGGCCTGCTTTAAAGGCATATCATCCCAAAATATTGGAATTCTATTATTTTCCTTAGCAAACTTGCAGACTTTATCTAACCAAATCAACTGCAATTCTAAAGGGCTTTTCGCACTTCCTCTTCCAGTTGTATGTACCTCATCACCTCCAATATGTAAATATTTTCCGTGTGGGGTTGCTTTCATAGCATCTCTATACAAATCAAATTGAACTTCATACGTTTCAGGATCTAACGGATTGTACTCCCAATCTCTTTCTGGATCATCACGCAAATGCTTGTATTTCTCATGCTTTAACACAAAAGAGGAATGTCCTAATCCCTGAATTAGCGGGCTTATTTCAATATTTCTTTCCATCGCATAATCACTCAATTTTTTCCACTCATCAATACTTAATGCATCTTTAGAACCAATTCCTGGTTGAAGTTCATACTGGATTTTATCTTCCAATTCAGCAATGATTGCGTTCACCTTGTAACCTGCCATTTTATCAATTAGATCATAATAGTAGGACGTTTTCTGAATGTGATGCTTAACATCTAGATGAATTGCTCTATAAGAAAGCATTGGATAATCGGTAATCGCACAAAGTGGTAGATTTACATCTTGATCTTTTGCATCTTGAAGCAATTGCTCCAAGGTTCTAAAACCATAAAACACACCTTCCGTATCTTTACCAACAATCGTAATTTTACTATTCTCAATTTTCAGGGTATACCCCTCGTTCTTAACATCTAAAGAGGCATCAATTTTAAATTCTATTTGAGCTTTAGAAGCATTATCCTCTTCGTTGATATTCCCAACTAGATCGCCAAGAACTGGTAGCTCAACATTATCATGTGCAAAATAACTTTTAACCTCGTCGTACTTCAAATGACTTGAACCTTCTATAGACAGTTCCTGTGGTAATGGCAATAGATCGAACACCCCTAATTTTTGAACGGATGATGGTGTGCAGGAAACAACTAGAGTAAACAATCCTAAAAGAGTAAAATTTAATAGTTTTCTCATGATAAATGAATTTTTAAAGATATTTGTTACGTTTAATTGAATAGCGAATTTAACCCATTAATTTTAATAGTCAAAACTTAAATTGAGACATCTAAAGTGGATTGATCTTTCAAAATCTACTATCTTTGCAAAACCATTTAATTAACTTCTTTTAGTACAGGGTTTATTTATTTATAACCATTAAGAAACAGGGATTGATTAATGATCGTTGAGAACTTTAAAAGTATACATTAATCATGAAATTAATATTTATCACAATAGGATTGTTAGCCTTAGCAGTTGCAGGAATTGCAATTAAAATTTGGGCCAAAAAGAATGGTGAATTCGCTGGAACTTGCGCAAGTCAAAATCCAGTATTAAATGACACAGGAGAACCTTGTGGGTTTTGTGGTAAAATGCCTGTAAATTGCGAAAATAAATAGTAAATGCTTTATGTATTATATACGTTTATAGCGGCTTTTAGTATTCAACTTATTTACTACCTTCTTATTTTTAGTAGGGTTTATTTTATAAAACCTGCCGAAGTTACTTTGAATTCATTTCCCACATCAGTATTACTATGCGCAAGAAATGAAAGCGAAAATTTAGACAGAATTTTACCACTACTATTAGCACAAAACTACCCTGATTTTGAACTAGTTCTAATTAATGACGGTTCGTTCGACGACACTTTAGAAAAATTCAAAGCCTTTAAACTTAAGAATAATACCACCCACAATATTAAAATTGTAGATGTAATCGAGAATGAAAACTTTTGGGGAAATAAAAAATATGCTTTATCTCTTGGAATTAAGGCTGCCTCTTTTGAACAGCTACTTTTTATTGATGCAGATTGCATACCGCTATCAGAAAAATGGATAGCTGAAATCGTTCAAAACTTCAAGGATGACATAGAAATTGTTCTAGGTTATGGAGCTCATGATAAAGTAAAACATTCACTATTCAATAAATTACTGCGATTCGAAACACTTTATACAGCCATACAATATTTTTCATATGCCAAAATTGGAATACCCTACATGGGCGTTGGAAGAAACTTAGCTTATAAAAAATCATTGTTTTTTAAATCTAACGGCTTTGCAAAGCATATGCATATAAAATCTGGTGATGATGATTTATTCATAAATCAAAATGCAACGAGAAAAAATATAGCGCTTGCAATTTCACATGAAAGCTTCACTAGTTCTCTCCCTAAAAAGGATTTAATTAAATGGATTAGTCAAAAAAGAAGACATATTTCAACTGCAGATCAATATAAATTTATTCACAAATTTTTACTAGGCCTTTCTTACATTTCACAATTATTCTTTTGGATATTTGCTTCTGTCCTCCTGATTTTAAATTACAACTTCATTCTAATTACAACTATTATTGTTGTACGGATATTCATCCAATATCTAATAATCGGATTCTCGGCAAACAAATTAAAGGAAAAAGATCTCATATTTTGGATTCCATTTTTCGAAATATTTTTGATTTGCGTACAATTGTATATCTTTATACAAAATAAAATTTCAAAACCCACACATTGGTAGTCACTATGGCCAATAAAGAAGACATTCAAAAAATTATTGAGGACGCTAGAATCGGTAAAGAAAGTGCTTTTAAAAAACTTTTAAATACCTATTGGAGTGATGTTTACCGTTTTCAAGTTTCAAAAACTAATAATGAAGATGATGCTGAGGACATCACTATCAAAACATTTGCAAGGGCCTTTGACAAAATAGACTTATACGATGATAACTACAATTTTAAAACGTGGCTTATCTCAATTTCTAAAAATATCTTTATTGATTCCGTGCGAGGTCAAAAAAATGTGACACTCTCTATTCATAAGGAGAACTCTGAGGCTTATAATATCTCCGATCTAGAACCTACCCCTGAAGATAAAATTATTATTGAACAAAATTTAGCGGAACTTTTAGGATATATCAAACAACTAAAACCGGCACATCAAGAAATTATCAATTTACGGTATTTTCAGGAATTGAGTTATAAAGAGATTGCTTTAACCATGAATGAACCTATGAGTTCTATTAAAGTAAAACTACTTAGAGCAAAAAGAATTCTATCAAACATAATCCATAATAAATGATTAAAAAATTAAAATCTCTTGGGCCTGGCCTATTATTTGCTGGCGCTGCCATTGGCGTTTCGCATTTAGTACAATCAACAAGAGCTGGGGCTGATTTTGGTTTTGGCCTACTATGGGCCTTGATACTGGTACATTTATTCAAATATCCTTTTTTCCAATACGGACCGAGATATGCCGCTTCAACAGGTGAAAGTTTACTTGACGGTTATAAAAAATTAGGGAAAGGTGTTCTTATCGCCTATTTCATACTGAATCTTGTAACTATGTTTACCATACAAGCAGCAATTACTATTGTTACGGCTGGACTTGCAATTAATTTATTTGGATTAACGGATGACTTAGTTACTTGGAGTATTATTATAACCATTATTGGAATTGTCATTTTATTGGTTGGAAAGTATAAACTACTAGATAATCTTATAAAGATTATAATTCTAACTTTAACTATTTCCACTATTTTTGCAGTTCTAGTAGCCATATTTAACGCAGAAGGATCTTTTTCATTCGTTCAAATACTTCCAACTGAAAGTATTGAAATAGGATTTCTAATAGCGTTTTTAGGATGGATGCCGGGTCCTTTAGATCTTTCTATATGGCACTCTCTTTGGGCCGTAGAAAAGAAAAAAGATACAGATTTCGACACTAAAAAGAGTATTCTTGATTTTAATATAGGTTATTTCGGTACCCTATTTTTAGGAGTTTGTTTTATTACATTAGGAGCCTTAGTAATGTATGGGTCTGGAGAAACTTTTAGTAATAGCGCAGGAACCTTTGCAGGACAACTCATCAACTTATATACAAATACCATAGGAGATACGATGTATATTGTAATTGGAATTGCCGCTTTCACCACGATGTTTAGTACAACATTAACCATATTAGATGCATCTCCTAGAGCTATGACACATACAGTAAAATTACTATTCAATAAAGGAAGTAGTAAGGTGTATTGGTTTTGGATTCTTTTGCTAAGTGTAGGTACCATTTTAATTTTGAACTTTTTTCTTTCAGAAATGGGCACTTTAATTAAAATTGCCACAATACTTTCATTTTTAACGGCTCCTTTTTATGCTATTATCAACTTCGTTCTAATTTCTGGAAAACACACACCGCCAGAATGGAGACCTTCTTTTAAAATGAAAATATTAAGTTATTTTGGTATTATTTTCTTAATCGGATTTAGTGCTTGGTATCTCCTGAATTTGTAAGTTTGTCCTTCAAATGTTTTAGATGTCAGAACAAGTTGCAATTATAAAAAATAAGAAGCCAAAATGGATCCGTGTAAAATTACCTACTGGTAAAAAATACACCGAATTAAGAGGTCTAGTAGACAAGTATAGCCTAAATACAATCTGTGCAAGTGGCAGCTGCCCTAACATGGGAGAGTGCTGGGGAGAAGGTACCGCTACATTCATGATTCTTGGGAATACTTGCACACGCTCTTGTGGATTCTGTGGTGTAAAAACTGGAAGACCGGATACTGTAGAATGGGATGAACCAGAAAAGGTGGCGCGTTCTATAAAATTGATGAAAATCAAGCATGCAGTAATTACCTCTGTAGACCGAGACGATCTAAAAGATGGTGGTTCCATCATTTGGTCTGAAACTGTTAAAGCTATTAGAAGAGCGAATCCAAACATTACGTTAGAAACTCTAATTCCTGATTTTCAGGAAATTCATAAGAATATTGATCGAATTATTAAAGTAGCTCCAGAAGTGGTTTCTCATAATGTAGAAACTGTAAGAAGACTAACACGTGAGGTTCGAATCCAAGCAAAATATGATCGTAGCTTAGCGGTACTGAAATATCTAAAGAAACAAGGAATTCGTAGAACAAAATCTGGAATTATGTTGGGTCTGGGAGAAAAAGAGGATGAAGTTATTCAAACATTGCAAGATTTATCCGATTCTAAGGTTGATATTGTTACCATAGGACAATATTTACAACCGAGTAAAAAGCACTTGCCCGTAAAAGAATTTATTACTCCAGAGCAATTTAAAAAATACGAAGAAATCGGTCTTAAAATGGGGTTTAGGCATTTAGAAAGCGGCCCATTGGTGCGATCTTCTTACAAAGCTCAAAAACACCTCCTATAATTATTGTTAAAATATTTTTTTAAAACAAATCTTTGGCATGATGATTGATAATATATAAATGCAAGGAGGTAGTAGACCTTGTTTTCATACATTAAATGAAAGATTAGTTAAGTTAGTTTAGCGTCCACCTATTTAGGTGGACGTTTTTTTTATACAACATGTTTAAATGATCACTTTAACAGTTTATGAAGAAAACCCGATTAAACCAAATCGTTTTAAAACACTCGAAGGTTAAACAAGGAGTTAGTAGACCTTGTATTTCATACTAAAATTTAAAATAGTTAATTAAGTTTATTTTACATCCATCAGAAATATTGGGTGTTTTTTATGTCTGAAATAAGACCAAGTATGAATTAATCAAATTTGATTGCTTTTACAGGACTTATCTTCGTAATTAAGTATGAAGGCAGTAACAGCATAAATACGCATAGCATTAAAGTCCCTAAGTTTAGTAATAAAATATGAGATAGTTTTATATAAACAGGTGCTTCTTTAACATAATATGTGGCAGGGTCTAGTTTCACAAAGCCAAAATAATGCTGAAGCAGCATTAAACTAATCCCTATTAAATTGCCCCAAAACAAACCTCTAAATATAATATAAGAAGCATTGTATAAAAATAATTTACGAACACTCCAATTTGTACTTCCCAAAGATTTAAGAATTCCAATCATCGGTGTCTTTTCTAAAATAAGTACCAACAATGCCGTTATCATGTTAATTCCAGCAACTAAAATCATTATTATAATAATCAACATCACATTATTATCGAATAGTTTTATCCATTCAAAAATATTCGGAAATTTTTGAAGAATAGTTGTTGTATCTAATGCAGAAGGTGTTTCTGCATAAATCTGATTTCCTTTGATTTCAATTTCGTCAAAATCGTCCAGGAATAATTCAAATCCTCCAACTTCTGTTCTATCCCATTTATTTAATCGCTGAACATGTTTAATATCCGCGAACAATACACTTTCATCAAAATCCTGCATACCAGAATTATATATCCCTACTAATTTAAAGACTATGACACTTGGCGGCCTATTTGCATCCTCTTTCAAAAAGAAGGTGTTAAACTCATCTCCTATTTTAAAATTTAATCGATTGGCAATATGTTCAGACAACAGAACTTCTTCATTATATTCTGTACCATTATATTTTGGCAATTTCCCATCTACTAAGTATTCTGAAATATATTCCCAATTATAATCTTCTCCAACTCCTTTAACAACGACGCCTTCAAAATCTGTCTTTGTTTTTATTATTCCTGCCTTTGTTGCAAAAACCTGAATACTCTTAACACCCTCAACCAAATTAAAGTTGGGATAAAATTCTTGTTCCCTAGAAATAGGAACTAAAGAAATTTCAGAATTATTATTATCAAAATTTGTTATTTGGATATGACCATTGAAACCAGAAACCTTTTCACGAATTTTTTCCTGCATTCCAGTGCTTGATGCTATCGAAATCATCATAATTATAATTCCAAGTGTAATTGCAACGATTGCAATTTTTATTATTGGAGATGAAATACTACTTTTATACTGCTTTGCAGCAATCAGTCTTTTAGCAATAAATAATTCGTAATTCAATTTAAAATAATGATACAAGTTCGATTCAAAAATACACATTTCTTTTCAGTTTTATTCATCCTGACTTTGTTCATTTCCTGCGCCTTTGTCAACATTATAGAAGAAGAAAAGACCATTATAGTTGGAGCGAATAGTACAACGGAATATCTCCCTTTGCTAAAAAATAAAAAAGTAGCAATCGTTGCCAATCAAACCAGTGTGATATTTAAGCAAAATAAAGAGTACAGCCATATTGTTGACTCTCTGCTATCACATCAAATAAATATTGTTAAAGTATTCGCTCCAGAGCACGGTTTTCGAGGGAAAGCGGATGCGGGAGAACATGTAAACAACCATACAGATACTAAAACAGGAATTCCAATAATTTCACTTTTTGGAAAAAACAGAAAACCACAGCCCGAAGTACTAGAAGGTATAGACATTGTAATATTCGATATCCAAGATGTTGGCGTACGTTTTTACACCTATATATCTACTATGAGTAATGTTATGGAAGCTTGCGCCGAAAAAGGAATCCCAGTAATTGTGCTCGATAGACCCAATCCAAATGGCCATTATGTAGATGGCCCGACGCTAGAAATAGCACATAAAAGTTTTGTAGGAATTCATCCTATCCCGCTAGTTTACGGAATGACAATTGGAGAATATGCACTCATGGTGAATGGAGAAGGTTTGCTAAAAAATAACATAAAATGTGATTTGACTGTAATTAATCTCAAAAATTATACGCACAACTCAGAATATAACTTACCCATTCGCCCCTCCCCTAATTTACCAAATGACATATCAATTAATTTGTATCCTAGTTTAGGTTTCTTTGAAGGTACGCCTGTAAATGCAGGTAGAGGAACGGAATTTCAATTTCAACGCTATGGTTCAACAGATTTCCCAACAAGTAACTTGACATATACACCGCAACCAAATTTCGGCTCAAAACACCCGAAACAGGAAGGGAAAACTTGTAATGGTGTTGATTTAACAAAAGAAAAAAGGCTTTCAGAAGTAAATATTTCGTGGTTGGTAGATGCTTTTCAGAAATCTTCTAATAAAGAAAAGTTCTTTGGCAATACATTTACCGTTCATGCAGGAAATACCACATTACAAAAACAAATTGAAAATGGTGTATCCCCCGAAGAAATTCAAAATTCATGGAAACCCGAAGTTGAAAAATTTAAAAAAATAAGAAGTGAATACTTAATTTATTAAATAAATTCATAGTTTTTTTTATATTATTAAAATGGTTGCTTTAACAACTCAACAAAATCAGAAATTATTTTTTTTATCAGAAAAGGTATCTACTCCCTAGACTATTTTCTCACGCTCCATATATAAGTGAGTTCTAAAGATGCTATATCATATAGAAAAGATGTTTCCGTAATTTGAATCTGTATATGCGAATACATTATGATGATGAATTTCAAGCATATCAGAAGACACAATGATATTATCAAATTAGTGAAACTCTAAAAAAAATAAAACAAAAATTTCACCGTAGTTCAAATTCAAATTCATCGCTACATTGGCAACTTCTTCTTCAAGGCTTCAATGATATTATACGTTGCAGGGCAAATCTCAATATTTTTTAACGTTAAATCAGTTATTTGAATAAACTTCTTACGATTAGTGTGCGGGTATTCCTTACAAGCCTTTGGGCGAACATCGTAAATAAAACAAGAGTTATCGGTATCTAAGAAAGTACAAGGAACCGTTTTCATTACATAATAATCATCCCCATCTCGTTCTAAATACTGCGAGACAAAATCGACTTCTTTTACTTTTAAATGTTTCGCAATTCGTTGAATATCCTTTTCTGTTACAATTGGACTCGAAGTTTTACAGCAATTACCACAATCCAAACAAGCGGTCTTTGCAAATTCTTGTTCATGTAAATCCTGCATTAAAGGATCCAAACGCTTTTGTTGTCTCTTCTTTAATTTTTGAAAGTACTTTTTCGTTTCATCGTAAGTCTCTTGAGCCAATCTTGGTAATTCTTCTAACCTTTCCTTCATACCACAAATATAAACCCTAATTTTACAATACAATCAATTACAGTATCGAAATAATATTCCAAAAATTACGCTATTTTTACCAAAATAAACATATCAAATCTATTCTTATGAAGAACGTGTTAATCTTAAGCCTTACCATAATAATACTTGCCTCTTGCGCTCCCACTCCACCAAAACAAGAATGGAAAAAAGGAAATTTACATACCCACTCATTATGGAGCGATGGTGATGATTTTCCAGAAATGATTATTAAATGGTACAAGGATCACGACTATCAATTTATCGCTATATCAGATCACAATACGATTGCCAATGAGGAAAGATGGTATGAAATGAAAGACAGAGAATCTAAAAACAATACACTTGCAAAATACAAGAAAACATTCGGCGATTGGGTAGAAGAAAAAGATAGTGCAGATGTTACCTATGTGCGATTGAAAACATATGACGAGTATCGATTAAAATTAGAAACCCCAGATAAATTTACCATTATTAAATCAGAGGAAGTTACCTCTTCTTTTGAGAGAAAACCCGTTCACATCAATGTTTCAAATATAGAAAATTATATCCCTCCAATCAAAGGAGAATCAGTTGTAGATATCATGCAGCAAACTTTAGATCACGTACATGCGCAAAGAAAAGAAACAAATACACCCATGTTCGCCCATATCAATCACCCAAATTTCGGATATGGAATTTCGGCAGATGATTTTAAAAAATTACATGGAGAACGTTTTTTTGAGGTATACAACGGGCACCCTTCTGTGCATAATGAAGGAGATGCAGATCACATGAGTATTGAAGAAATGTGGGATGCTGTCAATGTTTCGTACCAAAAGCATGGCAAACCATTACTTTATGGAATTGGAACCGATGATAGTCATCATTACCACACACTCTCCTCTAAGCACAGTAATTCTGGCCGTGGTTGGGTGATGGTAAATTCAACTAAAATAGATGCGAATAGTATTATATTAGCCATGGAAGCGGGTGAATTTTACGCTTCTAGTGGAGTTCGTTTAAAAACAGTACTTCATAAAGACCATACATACTTTATAGAAGTGGATCCTGTAGAAGGTTTCGACTATGAAATCATTTTCTACGGATTGAAAAAAGAAGGAAATGCCGTTGTTGAATTGCAAAGAAGTTCTGACTTATCTGCAACCTATAAATTTCAAAGTGACGATGTTTTTGTTCGCGCCAAAATTACTACAAATTATGCTATTGAAAATCCGTATAAAAAAGGTGAAACTGCACAAGCATGGACGCAACCAGTGATTCCAAACTAACTAAAATATAAAGCGTTAAGAAAACCGTTTTGCCTTATATAATGTAGTAAATAATTAAACGTATAAATTAATTTAATCGTCTATTTATTACTAAATTTGCATGGCAATTTTTTTAGATAATATGAATATTCAAAACACGATTGAAGCCGCCGTCATTAAAGGGTTTAAATCTATTTATAATACAGACATAACCAACGTTGAGTTTCAAGCAACACGTAAAGATTTTGAAGGTGACATTACCATTGTAGTATTTGCTTTTTTACGATTTGTAAAAGGAAATCCGGTTCAAATAGGAACCACAATAGGTGAATACTTGAAGGAACATATTACTGAAGTAACTGATTTTAATGTAGTTAAAGGATTTCTTAATTTGGTAATTTCAGACACCACTTTTATGAGTGATTTTAATGAGATTTACGCCAATACTTCTTTGGGAATCATAGCGCCTTCCCATACAGAAAAAGCTGAAATGGTAGAGTATTCTTCACCTAACACGAACAAACCCTTGCACTTAGGTCATGTTAGAAATAACCTATTAGGATATTCTATTGCTGAGATTATTGCGGCATCTGGTAAAAAAGTTTACAAAACTCAAATTATCAATGACCGAGGAATCCATATTTGTAAAAGTATGCTGGCTTGGGAAAAATTTGCTCCCAATGGGAGTGATGGCAAAAAAGAAACTCCTGAAAATACGGGATTAAAAGGAGATAAACTGGTTGGAAACTATTATGTGAAATTCGACCAAGAATATAAGAAAGAAGTCGCTGAATTAGTTACAAACGGTTCTTCTGAAGAGAATGCCAAAAAGCAGGCTCCACTCCTACTTGAAGCGCAAGAAATGTTGCTTAAATGGGAAGCAGGAGATGAAAAGGTCGTAGGCCTCTGGAAAATTATGAACCAATGGGTTTATGATGGGTTTGCAGTAACATACAAAGCGTTAGGAGTTAATTTCGACAAAAATTATTACGAGAGCAACACCTATCTTTTAGGAAAAGATGTAGTTGCAACCGGACTTAAAAGTGGCGTTTTCTTTAAAAAGAATGACGGTTCTGTTTGGATCGATTTAACCGAAGATGGTTTGGACGAAAAAATTGTTTTACGTTCAGATGGCACTGCAGTTTACATGACACAAGATATTGGTACAGCAATTGAACGCTTTAAAGATTACGCCCTTGATGCATTAACGTATACTGTTGGTAATGAGCAAGATTATCATTTCAAAGTATTATTTTTAATCTTGAAAAAATTAGGGTTTGAATGGGCAGAAAACTTACATCACCTTTCTTATGGCATGGTAGATTTACCATCAGGAAAAATGAAGTCTCGCGAAGGTACGGTGGTCGATGCAGATGATTTAATGGCTGAAATGGTCAATACAGCACAAGAAATATCAGAGAGTTTAGGAAAGCTAGAAGACTATTCAAACGAAGAAAAAGAAAGCCTTTATAAAATTATAGGACTAGGAGCGTTAAAATATTATATCTTAAAAGTAGATCCTAAAAAACGAATCCTATTCGATCCGAAAGAATCAATTGATTTCAACGGAAATACTGGACCTTTTATTCAATACACATACGCTCGAATTCAATCTATTTTGCGTAAAGCAGATTTTGATTTCAGTACAGTCATACCGAGCAAAGCCGAAGTATCTCTTCATCCAAAAGAAAAGGATGTAATTAAAATATTACAACAATACCCAGAAACGGTTCAGTTGGCAGCCAAAAACCATAGTCCGGCTTTAATTGCCAATTACACCTATGAACTGGTTAAAACATATAATTCGTTTTACCAATCGGTTCCAATTTTAGGAAGTGAAAATATGGAAGAAAAGATATTGAGAACGCGACTTTCAAAAAAGGTTAGTGACACCATAAAATCTGGATTTAATCTTTTGGGAATTGACGTGCCTGAGAGAATGTAGTTATACCATGTCATTCCTGCGAAGGTAGGAATCTCACTATATGAAATACAATGGTTTTGAAAATGGATTCCTACCTTCGCAGAAATGACAAGAACCAAACTAAAAACAAAGAATTTATTGAATTATTCACTAAATTTGCAAACGAAAAAACAACAATATAAACATCAATAAAATGAAATACGACATCATCATTATCGGTAGTGGACCTGGAGGATATGTAACTGGAATTAGAGCATCTCAGCTTGGTTTTAAGGTTGCCATCGTAGAAAAGGAAAAACTAGGAGGTATTTGCTTAAACTGGGGATGTATTCCTACAAAAGCCTTATTAAAAAGTGCTCAAGTATATGATTACTTGAAACATGTTGATGAATATGGATTAAAAGCAGAAGCAATTGACAAAGACTTTTCTGCGGTAATTAAACGTAGTCGTGGTATTGCTGATGGCATGAGTAAGGGTGTTCAATTTTTGATGAAGAAAAATAAAATTGACATTATTGATGGTTTTGGAAAAATTAAACCGGGAAAAAAAGTTGATATAACTGATACTGAAGGTAAAACAACAGAATACAGTGCAGATAATATTATTATTGCAACGGGTGCTCGTAGTAGAGTTTTACCAAACTTGCCTCAAGATGGTAAAAAAGTTATTGGATACCGCAAAGCCATGACTTTACCAGAGCAACCAAAAAAGATGATTGTTGTCGGTTCTGGGGCTATTGGGGTCGAGTTTGCTCATTTTTACAATGCTATGGGAACTGATGTTACCTTAGTTGAGTTTATGCCAAATATAGTTCCTATTGAAGATCTTGAAATTTCAAAACAATTTGAAAAGTCCTTGAAAAAAGCGGGTATTAAAGTCATGACAAATTCTTCTGTTGAAACAGTTGACACTTCTGGTGAAGGAGTAGTTGCTAAAGTTAAAACGAAGAAAGGAGAAGAAACTTTAGAAGCTGATATCTTATTATCTGCGGTTGGTATAAAATCAAACATAGAAAATATCGGATTAGAAGATGTTGGAATTGTAGTTGATAAAGATAAAATATTAGTCAATGATTTTTACCAAACAAATATGCCAGGTTATTTCGCTATTGGAGATATAGTACCGGGGCAAGCATTAGCGCACGTTGCTTCTGCTGAAGGAATTACTTGTGTTGAAAAATTAGCTGGACTGCATGTAGAAGCGATCGATTATGGAAATGTACCAGGATGTACCTATGCAACTCCAGAAATTGCGAGTGTAGGTATGACAGAAGCACAAGCAAAAAAAGCAGGTTACGCAATAAAGGTTGGTAAATTCCCATTCTCAGCATCGGGTAAGGCTACAGCAGCTGGAACTCCTGATGGGTTTGTAAAAGTAATTTTCGATGCTAAATACGGAGAATGGTTAGGATGTCATATGATTGGTACAGGAGTTACAGATATGATTGCAGAAGCCGTTGTAGCGCGTAAACTAGAAACAACGGGACACGAAGTCCTAAAATCTATTCACCCTCACCCTACAATGAGCGAAGCGGTTATGGAAGCTGTTGCGGCAGCGTATGATGAAGTAATTCACTTGTAAAACTTTATATCCCTCTAAGGGATCGTTATTAAAATATAAAAAAACCGAAACGATTAGTTTCGGTTTTTTTATATTTTAATAATAGAAACTAAAAACAAGCGCGCAGATACATAATATATACTTTGGAGTGTTTAGTTGAAAATATTACTAATTATCTAAAACCAGTTATCCTGAAAAAATGACTTGTAATCAATTAGGTGGAACTTGTGAACAGGAATTCTAAGCGAATACATTTGAAGAAATAGTCGAACAAAGTAAATCCGATGGTATGGAAAGGTTTCAAAAAGGAGATGAAGCGCATCTTAAAGCCATGGGTCAAATGCAAGAAGAGATGAAAGTACCGAATGCAGTGAACGAATGGTTTGAAACGACAAGAATTTGACAACTTTCCAACTGTTTTTCTTAGCTTAAATAGTTACGAAAAATATATATTAAAAACGATCAATTAAATAGTCATTTTTGATTATAAATCTTACGAATAACAAAACAAAATCAAATTCCTTATATTTGAAATCTAATTAATTTTTATGAAATGACTCTGTTCAAATATCTATCCCCTAATTATATAATAGATTCGGAAGAGCATACCACCATTTGAAAACAATAAACACATACACATGAAATACCTATTCCCACTATTCGCCTTACTACTTTTAATTTCTTGCAATTCTGAACCGAAAAAGAAAAGTACCCCTGTTCAAAACATTCCATTAAAAGAACGCCCTATCCCACCTTTACCTGGATCAAATGCTTCAAATTCGGTAGTCGGTGGTGCGCATTATATTTGTCCTAAAAATTGCATTGGAGGTACTGGTGCTGCCGCTGGTGCTTGTTCGGTTTGTCAAACAGAAATGGCCCATAATCAAGGGTTTCATGCAACACAAAATAACAATATTGTACCGGGGGCACAAAACCCTGCTGCGGCTAGTACGGGAGATTTACCCAATGCTAATGGTCAATATCATTATACTTGTCAGAAAGGTTGTACTGGAGGTAAAGGTGGTGCTGGATCATGTGCTAATTGTGGAGAAACGCTCGCACATAACCAGGCTTATCATATATAAGATTTATTTGACTTGTCCTGCGAGGTCTCTGAGACCGTGTAGTCATATTTTAAAGTTAGACATGTATTTATTGAAGTACTAACCGACCTTCTTTTCGTTTCTGTAGAATTCTAGTTTTAGAAGTGTATTAGCATCCAACGAACTGGTCTGGATGTGTTCGCATAAAAAAACGCTAGAATTCAAATAAACTAAAATAAGTCTTTTTTTTTGGAGTCCTGAGCGGATTAGAAGGGTTTATAAAGAAAAAGTTAAGAGGGATTGAATAAAAAAAGTTTCTAGAGAGCTAAATATAAGCACCCTACAACAATTACGTCAATGGTATCTTTCGTTTGTCGACAGACAGACGCAGTTCAGAACTTACGTTAAAATAGTATACTCGAAGTTTTTTTTGTGCATTTCATTCAAAAAAAACTCGAATGGTCGTATACTTATATGTTTGAGGAGTTAAAACTGTATAATCGTAAACTCTAAGTCCAATGGGTTTAGCGCTTCTTTCAACTTAGGAATCAACGCATCGCCATATTCTAGATAATGTTCAGAGAAGTTGGTATTTCGCTCTTGTAAACTTTGCTTAGGGAAAATTTCGTTTTGAAGTTCTTTAATACGTCTAGCTATATCTGCATATTTTCTTCGTTCAGCTTTTAACAAACGTTTTTCTAAATTTTCCAACCCCTTCAATTGCTTTACTTTCTGGGCTTTTACGGCTCCTATAAAAGATTTATCTGTATGATTTGCAATTTCTTCCAATTCTTTAAAATATGAATCTATTTGGTTTCTTTGCTCGCTAAAATCAACATTAACGGTAGAATGTTCCGTAATTTTTTTATTTACCAACTGTTGTTGATCTAAAAAAAGCTCTTTCGTTGTAATATTCAGATTCTCCATTTTTTTAGTTTGTTTCTCAGAAATTAACACGGCAGAATTTCGTAATAATAAAATAGGAAAAGGAATGCCTACTTTCTCAAAATAAGATTTCAATTCAAACCAATAAGCCAACTCACCACCTCCACCGGTATAACATAAATTAGGTAAAATTACTTCCTGATATAATGGACGTATAATCACATTTGGACTAAATCGTTCAGGATGTAATTTCAATTCATACTTCAATTCATCCAGCGTAAATTCGATACCCGTATTAACTACTTTAAACGCTCCATCTTCAAATAAAATACGCTCTCTTAAACCGTCTGTTAAATAAAATAAATTAATCTCTCTCGGGTTTACTTGAATTTTATAATGTTCCCCTAATTTATCAATCGTCTCTAAAACTTCATTATACGCCGTTTGATTCAATAATTCATCTTCTACAAAAGGAATAAACAGTCGCTTTAAACCAGTATCATCACCATCAACAATCACCAAACCATAGTCAGCAAACAATTCGTTGGCTAGAAACCGTGTCGCTTCCGTTAATGTGCCATGTTTTAAATAAGAATTTTTAAATAACTTTTTTAGTTTCAAAGCGTTCTTGCTCGTTCCTAAGTGCTGCGAAAACTCCTCAAGCACAACTTCTAAACCTTCATTCGATAAGCGACCCACTCCACCAACGGCATCCCTATTCCAACTCATTTTAGCTCCCTTGAAATTAAAGTATTGTATTTCCTCAAAATCGTGGTCTTCCGTTGCCATCCAATATACCGGAACAAAGTTGTTTTCTGGATAAGCTCCCTTTAACTGTTCAGCAAGATTGATGACAGAAATTATTTTATATAAAAAAAACAGGGGGCCTGTGAATAGATTCAACTGATGTCCGGTAGTTACTGTAAACGTATTTTCATTGGCAAGTGAGGCTATATGATCTTTAGTACTTTCCGATGTTGAAATATGCTGATATTGTTTTGACAGAGCATCCACTAAAACATTCCTCGACGCTGATGGAAAAGATTTTTTTTTCGTTACAATTTGGGCTTTAAAATTCTCCAAATTTGGAAATGCCCCAGAAAATTCGATAATCTCTTTTTCTTGACAAACATAATCACAAATAGTTTTAGAAAAATAACCCGTTTCATGAAACGGAATTGTTGAAGTTTTGGTCACAGATATTCTAATTTTTGATAAAAATAGTCAAATTTATACTGATGTCGTGCGAGTCTTACTTTTCTAACATTTTTTTAACGATAAACTTTAATAAGAATCCTTTCAGTTATTCTAAATACGTTTTTTAACCTGTATGCCCTCAACCATTGATTCTTGAAAAGTTACTATTTGAATTTCGTCTATAGATAATTGGTGATTTATGTTCTGCAGATTTTAAGTCGATCAATAGCTCATTCATATTCCATTGGTCGTGAATTTATAAAATCGCCTACAATCTGCTGTCTAGATCATTACTCGTTTCAACAGACGTTTGTTTTCAACTCAGTTCTTTGTTGTGCCCGGTTCTGTGGCATTAATCTTACAGATTCTGAAAAATTAATGTAACAGAACCTACTAAAAGAATAGACATAAAAGTTAGGAAATCCAATCCTCATACCCCGTAAAATGTTTACCTAGGATGGTTTCTTTATCTCTTTTTACAAAATCCAAATATGCTTTTGCTACAGGAGAGAGTTTTTTATTCTTTAACCAGATTAATCTCCAATCCGTTTTTAAAGGTAGTCCGCGCTTTTTAATAATTTTTAAGGAACCCTCCATAAGCTCATTTCTAATTCCGATAACAGGAAGAATAGAATGTCCTAATCCAGCTAACACGGCTTGCTTAACTGCTTCGTTTGATGTCAACTCAATCTTTTTTCTCTTATCGGAATTACTCTTTTGAAAGTAGTCTACCATTACTTGCCGAGTTGCGGATCCTTTTTCTCTATAGATTAAGGCTTTCTTCTTTTTATAATTTTCTTTCGTACCCACTAAATAGAGTTCATTCTCTAAGAGCAACTCCTCATTAACTTCTAAATCATTAGGTAATACTGATACAATGGCAAATTCAATCTCATTATTCTTCAAACTTTCCACCACCTTTGATTTATTGGTCACATCAAGCAGTAAATCTATTCCGGTATGTTCTTCTAGAAAATCAGACAAGAAAAATGGGACAACATATTTACCTGTAGAAGCCGATGAGATTCTCAACCTTCCCGCAAGAACACCTTCATATTCTTTAGTCTTGTATTTTAATTCATCTAGTTCTACAAAAACTCTTTCAGCAATATGAGCAATTTCAAATCCAAACTCTGTAATATGAAGTCTTCTACCTATAAGTTCGGTTAGCCGAATATCAAACTGGTCTTGAAAATTTTTAAGTTGGATAGAAACAGCTGGTTGAGTCATAAACAACTCTTCAGAAGCTCTGGTTACACTCTTTGTTTCAACAACCTTCAAGAAAACTCGAAGTTGATTAACTGTGTAGTTCATAAATTTTACTTATGATATTGATTGTAAATATAAATAAAAAATCACGATTACACCCTCTTATATTTGCATAAAAAATGGAAATCGTTTAAATAATAGATTATGATATTACAAGAAATAATTATTGAAGAGGCTGGCCTACAAAAAGACAAATCAAGAGAACAGATCCTAAATCTGATCAATTCTCAAATCAATCAACACAAATTACAATATTGGTCAGAATGGGAAGGAAACCATAATTTATCTCCCATTTTAAGGGATGAAAAAATTAACGCCCTTAATGATAAAAAAGTGCAGGTAGAAAAATTCTTTAAAGAAGTGAAATCAGATAAGAAGAATATTGATATAGCGTTTTCAATTCATATAAAAACTGAACAAAGTAAGTTACAAAAAGTTTTAGCTTAGTCTGAATAATCGAAGGCAAACATCAAATCAGAGAGTATTAATCACAAAAACTAACAGGTATGAAGTATTTTAATAAATATTTTTTTTATAGCTACTGCCCTACTAAGTGCTCAAGTTAAAAGCGAGAGTAGCAACTTTAAAAGTAGAGAAGAGGCTAGAAAAAATACTGATTATGCGGAATGGTTAACGCTCCGAGATATGGGGGATTTAGATAAGTTTCCTGTTGAAATTTTTGAATTCAAAAATCTAAAATATCTCGACGTTAGTCATAATAAACTAAGTGTCCTACCTAAAAATATTGACAAACTAAATTACTTGATATATCTGAAGATCAACTCATAGATTTACCTGGTGAATTTTCTAATATTAAGAATCTTCAAAACCTATACTTGAGTTATAATTATACTTTAAACCTAGATAAAGATTTAGAAATACTTCGTAAATTATCTTTATTGAAGGTTTTAGATCTTATAAGTTGATTCGATTAATTATTCTTTCTGGGCTAGGCCCAATTGAGAAGATCATCGCTCCAAGCAATCCCAATCGAAGCATTTTTATCAAAATCTCCTTCACTTTCGGATGTAGGACCTAAACCATGAAAAAACAGAATGTACTTACCTCGTTTTTTCTTTTCCCTTAGGTTCATTACCGTTTCCGCTGTAATTCTTCCTTTTGCCCAGTCCCATTCATCTTGTCCCAAAGTGATGAGGTTACCCCAATCATTCCACCTATTTAAATCTGAAGAACGTTTAATAGATATTCCATTTGGTGGAGAATGAAATAAGATATATTCATTGCTCTCATTCAATACACATACATTTTCATCTGACTCCATATGCCCATAAAAAGTCCAGTTTCGCAAGTCGTAACTGTATGACATACTTACTCCATTTTGTAGGTTTTCTTTCTATTTTTCGAGCTACATTTTTAATAGTTCTTCCGGCACCTCTCAAATAAAGCAACCAATTTGGCAACTCACTTTTGGCAAAATACTGTTGGTCTACAAAACCATCTTTGTCAATCGAACGAGCAACTGAAAGTAACAATTGAGTATCATCAGAATATGAACCTGAATTTAGTTTATCAATACAGTCGTAAAATCGACCTCCAACATTTTTTCCCCAAGCGTGAAAAGAATTAATGTAATCAGTTACAAACTTCTTCTTTAGTGTATCTTGCCTTTTTTCAAATTCAGTCATCCAACCTAAAGCATCGCGAATAGCTACGAGTTTTAAGCTGCCTTTATATTTTGTTTCTGCTTTCATATTGAACGGTTTGGTGAAAATATTTCCTTATCAACTACAAATTTACTTGTATCAAAACAAGACATTGCTACTTTAGCTTCTGCCATTTTTTCTTCTGATTCAAAACAAACCGCTAATATGCTATCTGATGAAATTTCATCCTTAACTAAAATTTCTGCTTGAACATCAGTTAGGTATTTTAAATGAACCGAATTTCTGGAAATAGTACGAACTCCATTATACGTATTTATGTTAAGTTGTTCTATAAAAAGCATTTTAAATTTATCTAAATCTCCTGAAATTCCGTATTGCCTTTTCGCTACATTTAAAGCTGCATTAGTAATTAAAAAAAGAGTTTCGGTATCGTAAATGTGTTTTGGGTCTAATTTTATAACGCACCAATTTATTGTAAATTCGTCTTTAGTTTTTTGTCGAAATTTTGAAAACAAAAAAGTGTTTGGACCTGAAAGAGAAAGATTAATATAATTTTTGTCGTCAAACCTGACGTCATCTATAAATTGTACATAATCTAAAATGTCAAATTGTTTAATATCCAAATTTTCCAATTTGGTTCTGCTCATCAACTCATTGTTTTCTAAAACACTAAACAAATTAATAGTTGTTGTAAAATGAATTAAACACTCAATTTCTCTTTGTTCTATTTCTTTCTGAAATTCTATGTGGTTTGGCTTTAAACTCATTATCAATTATTAAAAAGGTAAGTCATCTAGTACACCTACATTTATTTCTTTTGAGTATCTTGATGGATTGTCTTTATCGCTAGAAAACAGATAAAGTTTGTTTCTCCCTCTAAACATACAAGTATAAAGTTTGATTCGGGCCAAAAGCCTTCAATTTAGCGCAAATTCCCTATATTTTTTATACATTATTACCAACTAGCTTTTTCCAATATTTTATTTAGTTCAGTTTCTTTTTGAGTTCCAATTAGAAGTTTTTTTTCATTCTGAAGCTCAATTGCCAAACCTTTGTCTCCTTTCGTATTATAAACTGTTCCGTATTTTGTCCAAAGTCGGATTCCCCAGCCTCCAACAAACCCATAATTCATGATTTCAGCATTTTTTATTTCTTTTCAATTTATCCGCTTTTTAACGAAAGGGAAGAAGTTCATTCGGATTTCATTTTGGTCAATTTCAGTTTTCAGTCGCATAAACCAAAACATAACTATTAAACCAAAAATAAATACACAGAAAATTATAAGACCGAAGTCAGACATTGGTTTATCTCCAAATTTTCCTCCAAGAATTAATTGTTTGTAAATTCCGAAAATCGGTAAAATTCTAATTCCGATTAAAATCAGCCAAAGCTCCCATTGTGTGAATTTTTGTTCTTC
>TARA_B110000037_G_scaffold59469_1_pt1 | contig 63309 bp, 60 predicted proteins | sample TARA_B110000037 | Tara Oceans TARA_B110000037 (sample SAMEA4397196) | marine metagenome | biome: Polar Biome; feature: [MIX] marine epipelagic wind mixed layer (ENVO:01000061); material: water (ENVO:00002006), including particulate matter (ENVO:01000060) such as... | depth 10-100 m | reverse complement strand
TTAGCGGGTGCAAATGTACAAACAAAAAAAGCACGCATCCTAATAAAATCATTGAAAAATAATACGAAAATTAAAGTTTATTATAACTACTTAACAACCAGATTCGTCCTTACAAAACAAATTTAAGCAATGCTATCAATACTTCGATATTACCGGAATCAAGTATTCTTTTATACTTCCAAACGACCGCCATATTACTCTGAATTATACTATTAATTTACGCCTATAGATAAAAATAGATCCATCCTTAAAAAATCTCCTTTCCTAAAGAAACCTTTAAAAAAAAACAATTAATGAATGTTTGCACACTATTCCAACTAAAATAATAGAAACAGTTTCAATTTCTTATATTTGAATCTTATTCAACGTATGATCAACACTCATTTTATAAGTATCGATTGGGGCACCTCCAATATAAGAGTTCGATATGTTGAAATAGCTACTCTACTTATTATAGAAGAAACTACTTCCTCCAACGGAATAAAAACCATTCATGATGCGTGGATGCGCCATGGAGGAGACCGAGAACTCTATTACGCAACCTTTTTAAAAAGTCAAATCAACCAATTCAATTCAAACATTATAGCAGGAACTATGATTGTTATTTCTGGTATGGCTTCTTCGAGCATTGGTTTGAGAGAACTCCCTTATACCAATCTTCCCGTTGAAATTAATGGAAACACCATATATAGCGAGACAATAACACACTCTCATTTTCCTTACCCGATACATCTCATTTCTGGTGTAAAATCTGAGGACGATGTTATTCGTGGCGAAGAAATCGAACTTCTAGGTTTAATTGATAAAAACGATACTCAGGGAAGTACTATTTTTATAACTCCAGGCACCCATAGCAAACATATACTAGTGGAGCGGAATTTTATCACCAATTTCCATACCTATATGACGGGAGAACTCTTTAACATTCTTTCAAACCACTCCATTTTAAAAAACGCTATCCATAAAAGTGAATTCAACCATAAAAACAACGCGTCTTTTAGCAAAGGTGTCCTCACTTCAGCAGAAGGAAATACCATGTTAAACTCTTTATTTAAAACACGAACTAATATTCTATTTGAAAAGCAAACCAAAGAAGAAAATTACTACTACTTGAGTGGATTGCTAATTGGAGAAGAGTTAAGCACACTTAAACATGCAACGTATGATACTCTTAAACTTTGTGCAGGAGGAAATCTTTTTGAATTATACCTTGAAGCCATCAAAACTTTGAACCTATTTTCAAAAACGAAAATCATCTCAAAAGAAACCGTCGACAAAGCCGCCGTTAAAGGTCAATGGAAAACCATCAAACACTTATACGTATGAAGAATCGCTATCATGAAGAATTATTCATAAAAATGCCAGTAATTGGTATTCTTAGAAATATACCCCTAGAAACTATAAAAGAAATTGTACCGCTATTTATAAAAGCAGGACTTACGACCATTGAAGTAACCATGAATTCTACAAAAGCCTCAGAAACTATTTCATATATTTCAAAAAATCACCCAAACCTAAACATAGGAGCAGGAACTGTCTGCGATATGAACGATCTTCAAAAAGCGTTTGACGCAGGAGCAACTTTCATTGTAACTCCAATAGTATATCAAGAAGTAATCGTTGCATGTTCTCAAAGAGATATACCAATATTCTCTGGAGCCTATACCCCTACAGAAATATATATGGCATCAAAATTAGGAGCCTCTATGGTAAAATTATTCCCTGCCACACAACTAGGACCCGCTTATATAAAAGATGTTCTAGCGCCATTGAACAACTTAAAATTAGTGCCTACCGGCGGCGTTTCAATTGATAATATTGCGTCTTTTTTTAAGGCTGGTGCAGCAGGAGTTGGAATGGGAAGTTCTCTTTTTGATAAAAAATTAATTGCAAAGAAAGATTTTGAAGGCTTACTAAATCACTTTAAAAAGATTTGTGCTATCGTGTCAAAAAATAACTAAATCCAAACAACTCTAATTCGCTCTATTTTACTTAAAACAAAGACAATAAACTTCGAATTTACCCTTACTTTTGACTCAAAATTTAAACTAAAATAAACAATATGAAAATTTTAAGAGTGCTACTAGTCCTAGCCATTATTTTTACAACCCTATCATTTACTAAAAATGACCCCAATGAAAAATCAACCAAAAAAACGATTCCTACAAAAAAATTCTCTTTTGCTGCTTGGGGAGATATTGGTAATAAAGAATCTATTGAAGAACAAAAAAAGCGTATAAAAAGACTTACAGATGCAGGACTCACAGATCTACTTCCTAGTGCCGGCGTTGAACGACTAAAAGAGCTCATTAAATTGGGTGACGAATTTGGGTTAAAAATTCATGCTTGGCATTGGATGATGAACGTAGGCGGAAGCAAAGAATGCCAAGAACACCCTGAATGGTTTTCTGTAAACCGCTTGGGACAAAACTGTAAAGACTTTCATCCTTATGTAGGTTATTACAAATTTTTAAGTCCGTTTGCACCTGGAGCACGCGCATATATAAAAAGAGGTGTTCGTGAAAAGGCGCAAATTAAAGGATTAGCTTCTGTACATTTTGACTACATAAGATATGTAGATGTAATTTTAGGTGCGAATCTTCAAAAGAAATACAAACACGAAGGAGGTGAATTAGTACAGGATAAAATACTTCCTGAATATGACTTTGGTTACCATCCACTTGCCAGAAAAGAGTTTAAAGAAAAATTTGGTATTGATCCATTAGAAATGGATGACACCGCTGAAAATCCGGCATGGCAACAATTTAGAATGAATTCAATTTCTTCATTGGTAGACGAATGTGTTGAGATCTGCCATGAAGAAGGAACCACGGCTTCTGCTGCAGTATTTCCTTTTCCTCAATTGGCGAGAGAATACGTGCGACAAGATTGGGGACGTTGGAATTTGGATACTTTTTATCCTATGATTTATAAAAAAGATCATCAAGGAAATGTACATTGGGTTGGGTTTTCAACCAAAGAAGGGGTGAAAGAATTAAACCCTGGTCAAGATTTAATCACTGGTATTTTAGTAGGAGATTACGGCAAGAATTTAGCAGATTTTGAAAAAGCAATCGTTCAAGCGCATGACAATGGCGCAAAAGGCATTGCCTTTTTTACGGCAAATTCTCTTACCGATGCGCATCTTACTATTATTAAAAAATATGACGAGAAATACAATAAGTAAATGTTGAATAATTTTTAAATCTATAACGAGTCAGTAAATGCTGACTCGTTTTTGTTAAAATTATATTTAATTTTCACTATCTTAATGGCCCAAACATAAAATCATGTATGTCTAAAATAGCATCTAACTATTATCTGTTAAAACAGCGTCTTCTCAACACGCATGTAACCTCCTTTTTCTTATGCATGCTGTTTCCAGTATTATTATTCGCTCAAAACAATAAGGACATCGATCGTGAGATCATTGAGATGATGAATAACATCAATTTAAAGCCGACAGCAATTTCATTTAAAAGTACTATTCCTGTGAATAATAATGGAGGGCATATTCAGGGAATCCAATACCTCCAGTACCAAAACCAAGATTACTATTTCTTATCTGGAAGTTCAGACAGTTATTCTTATTATAGTATTGTTGCCACCAAAAAGAATAACGCAGTAATCTCTGTCAATAAAATTCTTGACAACCCATATAGACATGCAGGTGGATTTCAAATTTCAAAGGGTCTTATGGCTATTGGTATTGAAGACAATTACTTAAAAGACAAGTCAATGGTATACATCTATGAAATAAACAATCCGAATAAGCCTCCCAGCAAACCGCTCCACATTATTCAGCGCAGGGGGATCACAAAACGGGTTACGGCAGGTTGTGTTGGAATCATTGAAATTGAAAATCACATCCTTGTGGTTGTTGGCAACTGGGATACGAAGTATCTGGATTTTTACCGACTCCACAAAGACAAACTCCATACTAAAAACGAACAGTTTACATGGATTACCACCATAGAACTGGCTACAACAGACAGATCCCAATGGTTAGATACCGCCTGGCTTTCTTACCAGAATATCAATTTAATAGCTGATGCTAGTGGCACCATTTATTTGGCAGGAATGGCAACAAAAAAAGGAGCAGGTAATTTTTTAGATATGTACCGATTAACGCCAAAAGGAACAAACGATTTCCAACTAACCAAAATTCACTCTCGCACGTTTCTTGAATCTGAGACCTCGAAATTTGAATGGGGTGCAGGTATTTATAGCCATAAAAACCAGCAATTAAAAGTTTTCTCAACGGGAGATCACTTTACACCTACCGCTACCCTACTCAGGTTTGAATGATTCCAAAAAAATATTCAAAAGCATTGTTCTTTAGTATTTTACCATGTTTTTATTTTAGAAAAATCCAAAATAAAACAAACTTAAATTTATAATTTAACATAAAACACTAGTTTTGATTGAACTAAATTTATTATCTATTGTTCTATAAATATCAACGACATATAAGCATCTATTGACTAAGGTACGAAAAAGCCTTAACGAAGCAACCGAGATAACAATGAATCATCTAGCTGTACAAGAAAAACAATATTCTTCGCGCGTTATAAGCACTATATAATTTCTTACTAGTTATTCCCCGATATTTGATAAAAAATAATAGTACCTTTTAAGCTATTATATTTAACTAACTTTTACAGTTAGTTAAAAAAATGAAACTAAGATTGAATAATCAAATAGTCAAAGAGAAATGAGAACAAATAAAAGAAAATAGCATTATACCAAACACCTAAAAGGATAAAATACGGTGAGAAATATATCCAACAGTTAAAACCAATCAACTAACTTTTTTTTAATCGAACTCCGGTTTTAAGAATATTATTAATTTTTAAACGATTCGAGTAAAGCATGTTGCTTCTAAATCAAATAAGTGCAACTAAAATCAACCAACCACGAAATCAAAATTACTTTTACTATCATTTATTATGTTATTAACTACTGCAACAAGTTTTGTACAAACATCTGCTTCTGGTATTGCTATACCCGGTATTGCTAGAGATAATAATAATTCGCCATTAACAAATGAATCTATAAATTTTAAATTTACTTTTGCTGTTTTTATAGCGGCCCTCATTTATTAATTCATGACTAAAAATTTCTTTAACAGACTTAATTGTGGCATTTTGATCTAACAATCATTGATGCTTATGAAAGTTAAACTTACTCGATTTATTCTCTTTCTTCCATCGTCTTATTATTCGTTAATAACTGTTATGAACCATGCCTACCATATTTATTATTTTAGTTTTATTAATCGTATGTTTTTTAAATATAACATTGACTAGATCGTTCTTGGATCGGATGTCCCAAACTTTTTTTTAAAAAAGTTCACGCTGAACTTCTACTTCAATTTCCTTATTACTTCATAGCTTACGCAGTATTCTGTTTTCTTCCGCTGCTCTCTTCAGTTCTTTACTACTAGTGTCATAAGTGACTTTTAAGCCTGCTTCTTCTTACTTGTCATTTTCATTTCGCCAACTATAAAAAGTGCAAGTACTAACATTTTATTTACGCCACATGTCAACGATACCTCGTTCTTATAAACTCCATTTCTTGTATTTTATATCTCAAAGGTATTATTTGAAATTTAAAATAACGCGCCGAACTTATTAGGGGCTAAACTATAAAGGTAGTAACTCCAATAATTACAATTGAGCTTATTGAGAATCTATTGACTCTTTTCCTTATATGTGTTTATCCAAGAAATATGCCTAAAAGGGAACAAATAGCGCACGTACTTTACTTATTTTAAAACGATGTGAATAGGTGATACTCTATTTAAATCATCTCATTTCCCACCTAAGTTAAAAGCCTTCAGAAAAATAATTTTTTTTATGTGTAAAATTTAAAACAAAAAAAAACCTATCGGCTACGACAGGTTTTCTATGCAAATATGTAAAACGTTATAAATTAAATAACTTTTACACCTGTTGCGTTCAATCCTTTTGGACTTTCTTCTACATCGTAGCTTACTTTGTCTCCTTCATTGATTTCATCTATTAGTCCATTTACATGTACAAATACATCTTTGCTTCCGTCTTCCGGTGTGATGAATCCAAATCCTTTAGAATCATTGAAAAATTTTACTGTCCCGTTACTCATAATTAAAAATATTTTTTAGACTGCAAATATATGGATTTGTATTCAATTTTATAGCATTCGCAATAAAATTGTAAAAAAGAGTGAATAATTTTTAATACAGACCACTTCTCACCTGTGTTCAAAACTTCAAGAAATCGAAACTTTTATTATGCTTACACTTAAATATTTGGTGCTTCCCTTTACGAACTTATTAAATAACAATGTCACTAAGAATCGTACCTTATGGCTACTTTAGCCCAATTTTATTGTCTTTATTCTCATTCAATAAGATCTTTGTGGGACAAAAATTATTCGAGTATATTTAATCATTTATTGCTCATAACCTATTTTTTTTGAACCATCATTTTTTTGCTGACATTCCAGTAAAAATGATGACATATCTTAGGAATCGCTTTGTTTTTGACAAGAAACAAGTTCAAAAAACACTTTCTTTTCACCATAATATACAGCTAAATAAGTTGGATTAAAAGGGTATTCTTGTACAATTATACATAATCTTTTTCTATGTGTTTGGGCCTAAACAATAAATCCTGTAACAAATATTTAGTTTCTATGATATTATGATTTAAAATCTGAGTATCTAATAGGTGGTTTTTATACACAAGGCACTCACAAAAAATCAACACTCATTATCCTAAAAAACTCAAAAAAAATAGGTTGCGTGGATACAAGTATTTAAAATAAAAAATTTATTTCAATACCGTTACTAAAGATCTCGCTGAAATAATTACTTTATCCATTTTTTGAATGGTTAATTCCAAATTATGATCGACGTCTGGAGTATATGTTTTCGCCTTTTCTTTTTCTCTAAAATTCATTTTCACTTCTACTTGGGATAAATTGGTAAGCATATATATGACGTTCCTATTTTGAACATCTTTATACGCAGAAACTAACAAACCATTCGCCATCGATTGTTCTTCTGACAACTTACATGCTATCCTAACCATACCCGGAGGTACAAATCTAGAATAGTTCCCAAGAACTCATAGTAATTTACTATCGTAGTATTGACCATCAAACTTTATATCGACCGTTGCTCCTTGTCTTTTTACTCCCTCATTCTGATACACTAATCCATCTTTAAAATCCTTTTGAGAAATCGAAGTGCACCATTGCCAAGAAGAAGTATTTATTAGCACCATATCATTGTGTATACATAACAGTAGACATCCCTAGATCAATTTTACTTCTCCCTTAATTTCATCATATTTCTATAAAATACAGTATTCACTTTACCAGGAACTCCCTTCCCTAATCTCATTATTCAGCAGCTGACGATATTCAACTTGATTTGATAATGGCCAAACAGAAAAATAACTATGAGCCGTAATCATGTTTTCAATATTTGGTAAATTTCCCATATAAAACGACGAATCTGAACTAAAGAAAAAACGAGCCTGATCATCTCTACCATCCAAATCATGTAAACGTTGTTTTACTCTAGAATAAATTTCCTCGTTAGAGGCAGGTGTTCCTTATTGTGAATTTTTATCCCAATTCTATTTCGGTTCGTTAACAGGACTAACATAATTAAAATGAAATCCTTTTTTTTCAAAATGTTCGAAAAAATCCACTATAAACTTAGAATAATCATCACACATTCCCACTTTTAAATTTAAATGAGTATCCCCTTTGGTTACAAAATCCAATCCGTTCTTGGTCATGTGTATTGGTAGCGAATTAGGAAAGGCTAAAAGATTCGCTACCTACGACCCCCTGCCGCTTTTATAAACTGGCGTTATCCTTCCATTTTTATCCAATCATAAGTACCGTCTGAATTTTGAAAACATTCTCCCCTCCTCTATTCATTTCCAATCTTCGAATTTTCTCCTTGCTCTATAGTTCCTGCACTCAAGTAAAAACGCTAAATAGACATTCCTATGCCTTTCGGATTTCCGTTTTCACCATCCTCTAAACCAAACAGCAAATCTGTAATACCTTTTCTTTTCTAAACTGTCTAATACTTTCCAACAAATTGTGCCATCCAAGCATCTGACCCTCCAAAACCATCAGTCAGTTGATATTCGGTTTCTGGCGATGTTGCAATCTCAATGTACTCCGCTTTCTGCGCGTATATCACCCTATTTAAAATCAATAGTAAAAGAACGAAATAAGTTCTCTTTGAAATAAAATCATTATCGACGTGAATCTAATTTATTTTTTTTATTAAAATATCGATTAAGAAATGAGGTACTATTATCTTTTATTCTTTTTGCTTTGCATCAAAAATACTATTTTTGAATCAGATTTATATCGAATTGAATCAACACAGAACAATCCTTTCAAACTTTATGAATGAAGTTTATATTGGATTTTAAAGTTACACCTATAAAAATCACAAAGACACATTATGAGCACTTCTAAAAAATCAGACATAGACACAATTTCGAACGCACTAAATCAGTCAAAAATTGATTGGCAACAGGTTTTATCACTAGTTATTTCTCGCTACAATTGCTCTACTGGAACGTTACACTTTTTAGACAAAAATACCAATTTATTAAAAATAGAAGTGCATCAAGGAATCCCTGAATTTTTAGTGCCAAAACTATCCGAAATTCCTATAGGAAAAGGAATGGCTGGCATTGCTGCTGAACGAAGAGAAGTCGTAGAAATGTGCAATTTACAAACTGATACATCTGGGGTTGCGCGTCCGGCTGCAAAAGAAACCAAGGTAGAAGGCTCCATCGCTGCTCCTCTGATTTTTGAAGGCGTATTATATGGTACTATCGGAATCGCGAAGCCTGTTTCCTATAATTTTACTTTAGAAGAAAGAAATGGACTGTTAAAAATTGGAGAAGAAATAAGTAGCGTAAGAAGTCAAAATTAAATTGATTTTAAGTTTTACCCTCAAAATATTCTATTAAATAGAACAGGGTCGCATAAATGTGACCCTATTTTATTTTTAATAATACTATCTTAAAACCAACGCTCTATTTATACTGACACAAATACGAAGTCTGACCTACAGATTTTACTTTAAAAGACGTATTTGTGGCTACCTCAAAAGAAGTACCTGCTTTGTAAGACTTCCATGCTGTTTCATTTGGAAACAAAGCAATCAATTCACCTTCTATAACATTCATTGTTTCATGTGCAGAAGTTCCAAACTCATAGGTTCCTTCTTCCATTACACCAATAGAAGATTTTCCTTTCGCAGAAGTGTATCCCAAAGATTTTACCGTTGCATCAAAATATTCATTTACTGAAATCATAATTTAATTTAAAAATGAGTCGCAAAGATACTTCAAATAATGTTTCTACAAAACTCAAAAACTATTCAAAATATATGTCACGATTCTCTTTCTAGTCGTTATAAGTAATCCTAAATATTGTTCCGTTCAAATCCTCCCCTACATAAAGTTCTCCATTTGGTCCTTGAGCCAAACCACAAGGACGATGTAATATTGGTCCTTCAGGGTTCGCTAAATCAATTCCAGCATAATTATCAGAGAATACTTCCCAATCTCCCGAAGGCTTACCTTTTTTAAATGGTACAAAGGCTACTAAATAACCTTGCTTTAACTCACGATTTTGATTATGAAACGCTACAAAAGCTCCATTTTTATACCTTTCTGGAAACATATCTCCTGTATAAAACAACATGTCATTCGGCGCAAAATGTGCTGGAAAAGCGGCAACAGGATCAATGGCATTTTCACCACCCATTATCTCTCCATCTCCACCATATTCTGGAGCCAATATTTTCTGTTTCTTAAATTGGTCATAATATACATATGGCCATCCTACATCATCACCTTCCCGCAATTCATATAAAGCCTCTGCCGGTAGTTCAGCGTCTTGCTTTGCGGTATAATACTGTGGATAATGCTGATAAAACCCTCCACGACCATGAACAGCAGCAAATAATGTTTTCGTTTCAAAATTCCAATCAATGGCTACCGCATTTTTTACTCCAGTCGCATAACGCATACCATTGGCCAAAGTCTGATTTAATTGATCTGCCTTAAATTTCCAAATTCCTCCAGCAGAATCTAAAATTGTACATGGCTTTATTCCCTTACTACTTCCCTCTTCACGACAAGCATCGTTCCAAGATCCGATAGTAACATAGATATTAGACCTACTATCAATTACAAAAGGTTTCGCATTATCTCTCCCCATATCGATCAATCCATCCACTATTTTTTCTGGATTGTCAAAATCAATTACATCACCAGAACTATCCAATTTATAACGAAATACCGCTGAATTAGAAGACGCATACAAATAGTTGTCATCTACTAGTATTCCTGTTCCTGGTAAATCAGCAAAAAATTTCTTTTCGTCAATTTGGCCATCTTTATTTGTATCCTTTAACAAAATAATTGCTTTTCCATCTACCAAATTTTTTCTATTTGCATAGATATCTCCATTCTTAGAAACTGCTAAATGGCGAATTCCGCCTAAATCTTTCGCTACGATCTCAACAGAAAACCCATCAGGTACAGTTACCTTTGTTTCAATCGGTTTTAGCTCGATAACCTTAATCTCTTTTGATTTAGAATTGCATTGAATGAATAAAGATCCAATCATTAAAGACGCAGCAAGTATATAACTAACATTTCGAAGAACAACGTGTTTCATAAGTGTATTTTTATTGAAAAATCAAAGTTACTAAATCAAATGAACCTAATAGTCCTTAATTTAAAATTTACCAAAGATTTTAAATCCGTTCAAATATGCCCTTCAGTATTGACAATGTACTAAAAGAATAGACCCTAATTTATTACATAATCGACGTTGGTTGGGTTTAGCAAGAAGACATTATAAATTTTATATAGGGAGTAAATGTAGAGCATAGAAACTGTCGCTATTAAAAAGAAAAATAGTGTCCATTGAAAAAAAGGAAAGTGTTAAAGGAATAACTCGATTATTAAAAATTAACCCTAATATACAAAAAACTCCTTAAAAATTCAAGGAGTTTTTTTGTAGCGTGATGCAGAATTGAACTGCAGACCTCCGGGTTATGAATCCGACGCTCTAACCAACTGAGCTACCACGCCAAAAGCGGCTGCAAATATAACACAAAAAAATACTATACCAAGGGTACTGATTATTTTTTTATTGTTTTTTAATAGGAAGTAAAATAAGAACTAAAAACGGAAGTAAATTCTACCATAAAATGAAGTGAGGTTGTATAATTCAACCCCTTTCATTATTTTTTTATTTCGCAATATATAGACAATCAATCTTGTCAAATCCCCTATTTTTTATCAACAATCAATCTACCATCTCTATTTACAATTTCCCATGCCGTATAAAAGACCAATTTCGCTCTAGCTGTCATTAATTCAAACTCAATTTTTTCTACAGTATCTGTTGGTTTGTGATAATCTGGATGTGATCCTGTAGTATAAAAAATAACAGGGATCCCATTTTTTGCAAAATTCCAATGATCAGATCTGTAGTAAATACGCTCTGGATGCCCTTCATCATTATAGGTGTAATCTAGAAACAAATTGGTATACGTGCTATTTGCTTTTTCACTAATAGCATGCAACTCAGTCGATAATTTATCTGAACCCACCAAACTCACATAATTTTCAGATTTTAATTCCCTGTCATCTATTCTGCCAATCATATCAATATTCAAATTCGCTACCGTGTTCTCCAAGGGGAAAATTGGATTGTCAGCATAGTATTCAGAGCCTAGTAATCCCTTTTCTTCTGCTGTCACAGTCATAAATAAAATACTTCTTCTAGGCCCTTTTCCGTCTTCTTTCGCTTTTACAAATGCTTCTGCAATATCCATTACAGCTACAGTACCTGAACCGTCGTCATCCGCGCCGTTATAAATTTCACCATTTTTAATTCCCTCATGATCATAATGAGAAGTCAATACAAGAACCTCCTCTTTTAAATCAGTTCCTTCAAGAAAACCCAAAACATTTTCAGAAACAATCTTCTTGTTTTCGAAGTCAAGTTGGTACCCTATTTTTTCACTCTTCAATTTTTTATACGGATTTTTCTCTCCATTCTTGGCAGCATCAATAGCCTTTTCAATTTTATCGAATGAAGTGTTCAGCATGCCAGCTGCGACTGATGGACTTAGATAAAAGATCCCGACCTCTTTCCTTTCATCTTTATCAAGTTTCATTGTCCCGCTACTAAAATAATTTCCGAAATTAGTTTGAAAAACCTTAAATTCTTCATCAGAAGATCCTCTTACACTAAATATCATTTGTACCCCTTGCTCTTTTGCCAATTTAGAAGCCAACACTCTTCCATTCCTATCCGTATTGTATATTAAAATTGACTTCCCTTTTACTTCATTCTTTTCAAAATCTGCTTCAGATCCTTCTCCTATAAAAACGACTTCCGTAGGAACTTCGCCATTGGTATTCCCTTGACCAGAATACAACACTTCATCAATATTATTTAACCGTACTCCGTTGATCATTAGATATATTTCACCTGGCTTAACTACTTTAAGTGGTACATTCTGATAATATGGACTTCCTGTTCCTTTTACGGGACCTACTAAACCCAATTCTTCAAAGTGTGTTTTAATATATGCGGCAGCCATTTTCTGACCGCGCTTTCCCGTCTCACGCCCTTCCAATGCATCAGATGCCAAAATGGTTAAGTCTTCTTTTAAATCGGCCACAGTAATTGTCTCTGCGTATTTAGTCGCATCAGAATTTACCGATGAAGGCGGTTGTGAAAATATTATTCCTGAATATAATATCGCTATTAAATAAACTGATTTCTTCATATCATTAAAATATTAAGTATGGTATTGATTAAGAAATTCAAATGTAGTTTTCCCTTCACAAATGAATTCAAAAAATATGTTAAAAAAGCAAAGCAGTATTATACGATCTCTGCAGAAAGCCCTAGAGAAAGTAATTTTGAACATCTAGGCTTAAGGTAGTCATATTCTCCAGTTTTTACCGCACACTTTCCCTTATAATGTACCAAAAGAGCACATTGTTCTGCTTGCTCTAAAGTATGTTCGCAAACACTAATCAGAGATTCAATAACAAAATCAAACGTATTAACATCGTCATTGTGCAATACGATCTCATACTTGTGTACTTCTTGATCTAAGACTTCAACGTCTTCTTGTATTTTCTCTTTTGTACCCATCAACTACATTTTAAAGAAACCCAGTTATTTTTTTCAATAACTGCATCAATTTTTAAGCAATATTTTAATAATTTCCTTTCCAAAACTGGAATATCGTCGCGGTAAAATCCACTTAACAACAGCACACCATTTTTATTTAAACAACTGGCATATGTCTTCATGTCATTCAACAAAATATTCCTATTGATATTCGCTATAATTAGGTCGTAATTTTTTCCCTTTAATAAGGCAGCGTCGCCTTCATAAACATCAATATGATGGCAATTGTTTCGCTCTACGTTTTCAAAAGAATTCATATAGCACCAATTATCAATATCGATAGCGTCAATTGGTTGGGCTCCTTTCATTTCAGCAAAAATCGCCAAAATTCCGGTACCGCAACCCATATCTAAAGTTTTCTTTCCTTTTAAATCTAATTGATGTAGATGCTGCACCATCATATGAGTTGTTTCATGGTGTCCAGTACCAAAACTCATTTTTGGTTCTATAACAATGTCATATTGCAAATTAGGATTCTCATGAAAAGGAGCACGTATACTCACTAAACCATCTACTTGAATCGGATTAAAATTCTTTTCCCACTCAACGTTCCAATTGGTATGTGCTATTTCCTCAATTTTATATGAAATATCAAATTCCTTAGTATTCAGTACAAAAATAGTATCCAAAATCTGTTCATTATGTGCTTCTTTTTGAATATAAGCCATAAAGCCATTTTCTGTTTCTACGAAACTTTCAAATCCAGCATATCCCAATTCAGCAATCAATATTTCTGATGCGGGTTCTTTAGGCTTTACCGTAAAATCATACGAAATGTATATCATAAACTATTATTTCTTGTATTCGATTAAAAACAAATACGTATCTAATCTTATATTAAAAGAGGCTGTCTAAAAAGTGAACTATTTGTCATTTTAAGCAGCCTCAATATATGTGTTATTACGCCCTATTAAAGGTCCGTTTTTCTATCAATTAGAATGACTTCACCAACGAAACAAAATCATCAGCATTCAAAGCAGCACCTCCAATTAAACCTCCATCAACATCGGGATTTGAAAAGATCTCCGTTGCATTTGCTGGCTTTACACTTCCTCCGTATAAAATAGAAACTTCATTTGCTACTTCTGCTCCATAAGTATCTACAATCAAATTACGAATAAAAGCATGCATTTCTTGGGCTTGTTCGGGACTTGCAGTTTCACCGGTTCCAATTGCCCAAACTGGCTCATACGCCAACACAATATTTTTCCAAGCAGCCGCTTCTAAATGAAATACTCCATTCTTTAATTGACTTTCTACCACATTAAAGTGATTATCAGATTTTCTATCTTCTAATTCTTCTCCAAAACAGAAGATTACCTCTAAATTATTTTTTAATGCTCCATTCACTTTTTCAGCCAATAAAGCATCGTCTTCACCAAAATAAGCTCTACGCTCAGAATGACCTAGAATTACAGATTCAATTCCAATACCTTTTAACATTTCACCAGAAATCTCGCCAGTAAAGGCTCCACTCGCTGCTTGATGCATATTTTGAGCCGCTACTTCTACTGCTGACTCTTTTGCAACTTCAACGACGCTAGATAAGTTTACAAATGTAGGAGCAACAATGACTCTGGTATTTTCTAACGTTAATTCTGCTACCTGATTCATTATCTCGTGCACCAAAGCATTAGACGCCGCTAAATCATTATTCATCTTCCAATTTCCTGCTACGATATTTGATCTCATTAAATTTATTTTTAATTATTGTAATTCATTTTATTTTGCTCGAATTCTCGGATCTAGCCATCCGTAAATAATGTCGACAAAGATATTGATAATAATAAACATAGTCGCTATAATTAATACACTTCCCATGATTATTGGCAAGTCTAACGTATTTAATGCATTTACAATTTCTTTTCCCAAGCCATTCCAGTTAAAAATATATTCGACAAATACAGCTCCCGCTAATAAAGAAGCAAACCAGCCTGATATAGCAGTCACTACCGGGTTCAACGCGTTTTTTAAGGCATGTTTACGAATAATGCTATAGGTAGACAAGCCTTTTGCTTTTGCTGTTCGAATATAATCTTCTCCCAACACGTCTAATAAAGAGTTCCGCATTAATTGAATAACCACTGCCAATGGTCTAATTCCCAACACAAAAGCAGGGAGAATTAAATTCTTCCATTGAATGTATGATCCCTCTCCAAAATCGTCCACCTCATATAAACTACCAGTCATATTTAAATGGGTGAATTCGTGCAATACAAACCCAAATATATACGCTACTATAATTGCTGAGAAAAATGAAGGAACGCTCATTCCAAAAGTACTGATCACAGAAATAAACCGATCAAAGAAAGTATCTTTATATAAAGCAGAAAGAATACCCAAAATAATTCCAAAAGTAATAGCTATTAATATTGCAGAAACGGCTAAAATAAAAGTATTAGGCAAGGTTTCATATATCACCGTAGATACCTTTTTCCCATTCTTTTGAAAGGATTCTCGTAAATATGGAAATTTCAACACCACCGTACTATTCCCTATTTCAAACAACTTTGAACTTGTATACTTGTTGCTTTTTAAAAAAGTGTAATTTTGTTCATTTTTACTGTGAATAGAAACTGGTGACAAGTCATTTAAATAATAAAAATACTGTATAGAAATAGGTTTATCAAATCCATACTTTTTTCGAATATTTTCTAATTGAGCACTATCTTCACGTTGATCCAACATCATGCGAGCAGGATCATCTGGCAAAACATTAAACAATAAAAATATGACTGTAACCACTCCGAAAAGGGTCCAAATAGCATACATTATTTTACTTATTATTGTCTGTAACAAAATTCTAAATTCTCATTAATATTTTCATATATATCTATAAAAATATTCTGTTTTAGTAAATTTTCACCCTTAATATTCGTTGTGAAATTGATTTTCACAAATATAATTAATTACTACCTTTGCCCAACTTTATTTCTAGAACAATGACGAAACAAGAACTTATTGAACAGATCAAACTTAAAAAATCATTTTTATGCATTGGTTTGGATATAGATCTAAACAAGATTCCAACTTTTCTTTTAGATTTTGAAGACCCTATTTTTGAATTCAACAAAAGAATTATTGACGCCACACATCACCTTGCCGTGGCTTATAAACCCAATACCGCTTTTTATGAAGCGTATGGAATTAAAGGTTGGACGTCTCTAGAAAAAACCATTACTTATTTAAACGAAAACTACCCTGAAATTTTTACGATTGCAGATGCAAAACGTGGAGATATTGGAAATACATCCACCATGTATGCCAAGGCATTTTTTGAGGATTTAAATTTTGATTCCGTAACGGTTGCGCCGTATATGGGAAGTGATTCTGTTGAGCCTTTTTTAGCCTTCAAAAACAAATTCACCATTATGCTTGCCTTAACGTCAAATAAAGGAGGATTGGATTTTCAAGGATTGAAAACGGCTAATGAGACACTCTACAAAGAAGTTTTAAAAACGTCACTTACTTGGAAAAACAATGAACAACTTATGTATGTTGTTGGAGCTACCAAAGCTGAATATTTCAAAGGAATTAGAGAGGTTGTTCCAAATCATTTTTTGTTAGTTCCAGGAGTCGGCGCACAAGGTGGAAATTTACAAGAGGTATGCAAATACGGAATCAACGATGATATTGGTCTATTAATTAATTCATCACGCGGCATCATTTATGCTGGAAATGACGAGGAATTTGCCGTTGATGCAAAACAAAAAGCCTTTGAATTACAGCAAGAAATGGAAGTTATTCTGAATTCGTTATAAAATAAAAAAAACAAGAGAACTCTTATTTTTTGTTTTATAACTGTTTTAATGACTGTCTATCTTGAAGTGCAAATACTTTTTTTAATAAATCTGAAGTACGTTTATTTAGATTATTTCGAATTTCTTTTTCTTCTACCTCAACCATTTTATAAACTCCTTTTAACGATTCTCCAGTCACATATTCAGTTAAATCCGGATTCACATTTCTAGTAAGTGGCAATGAATTATATTTCGAAATAAGTTCTGACCATATTTTATCTGCACCAACCTTTTGAAAAGAATTTTTAATTATTGGATTAAACTTTTGATACAAAGCCTCAGAAGTTTTTTTTTGTAAAAAAGTCGTTGCCGCATTATCGCTTCCCAACAAAATAGTTTTTCCATCACTAATAGTCATTCCTTTTATCGCATCAACAAAAATTGGAGTAGCTTCTTTCACAGCATCTTCTGCGGCTCTATTCAAGACTTTAAGTCCCTCATCCGCAACCTTGGACAATCCAATATTTCTTAAAGTTCTTTCTACTTCCCGAAGTTCTTCAGGTAATAAAATTTTAACCAGTTCATTTTCGAAAAAACCATCTTTAAGAGCCAAAATACTCACTTGATTGGTAATACCATTTGTTAGAGCTTCTTTTAATCCATTCCCAATTTGGTCATTCGATATACCTTCACTTGGCAATTGATTAATTACCTGTTGTAATTCTGCACAACTCACAAATTGAAAAACAAAAACAACACACAGTACTTTTCTAATTATATTCACCTTAAATAATTTATTTCTTACAATCGTAATACTGAGACTCCTTGCATAAAAACAACATCAACCGGAATACCTTTGGTTACTAAACGGTCTAAATCTAGTTGTAATTCATTTGAAATAACTCCTTTTTCTTTGACTAACAATCCAACACCAATATAATCGCCGTTACCTTGAAGTGTCAAAATTAAATTTGACAATTCTCGCATAGCGATTTCCATTTTATCAAAATTCACTTTAAAAGTTCCATCATCATTCCTTGAAAAAGCACCTTTTTCTTTAAAGAAATTAAATCGAATCATGTTTGCTTTTCCATGTGCCGAAGCGGCACCAAAACGAACTGATCTAAAAATTCCAGCCATAAATGTGACCATGTTATCTTTAAAGTCATTGGTTAACTCTCCTTTATCTGTCAATTGTTGTACCATATACAATCCAAGAATATCTGCCTTGCCTTCCTCCAAAGCACTCGAATATTCTTGCAAAGCCTTCCTCACTGTTCCTTTTCCATTAATGGTATTTTTAATTCCTAATCCATGAGCGACTTCATGGAACATGGTATTTTCAAAAAAAGCATCAAAGGTTATATGTTTACGCTGACTTATATCTATCAATACATTTGAAATAGGAACTAAAATTTTTTCAAATTTGGCTTGCATGGTGTTTTTCAATTGCAATCTTCTCGTTCCTTTTTGCAACTGAACTTTTTCATCATTCGGTAAATTGATAGCGATAGTTTTACTTCCAGCGTTACAATCTCCTGCGTAGAAAACAACGTCGTAGGCATTTAAATCCGAGTTCGTACCTGGCATTTCTTTTTTATATGCATCATCCACTGGAAGTTCTCTTTGAAGTTCTGGCAAATACGCACTAAACTTTGCTAACCTTTTACTCCAAATCTGATCTTTTATCAATACATAAGCCTCATGAGATGCCTTGTTTCCAAACAATTTATCTTCGTATGTTTCAATTGGACCAATAACAATATCAAGTGTGTTAGATTTCATATCCATCCAGGCCAAATCACTTTTTTGATAATCATCAGTCAGTAATGCCTTCGCTCTTAATTCTAAATAAACTTTTAACCCTTTATCTTCGGCCAATTTAGAGGCTTCCAACAATAAAGATGAAACTTCTTTTACTTCTTTTTCAAACTGTTTATAATATGGTATTGAATACAACGCCCCTTCCTTATTTCGCCTAATAAATGTATAGAGACTTCCTTTGTCTTCAATTGAAGCATTCTGATACTCCTCTTTTGTCATATCGATAGGGTAAAAATTAGCACCCAATGGTTTATCTAATACCCCTTCTACAAATGGCGCGTTTCCTTCCAAACGATCCCAAGGACCATAATTAATCTCTGCGTATTTTTTCGTATTTACGTCTTCGATAGAATTAAGTAATTCTTCACTATCACCATAGGACTCAAACCAAAACAAATCATTCATTTTGTCAGCGGCCTTTATCAATAAAAGTAACATCTTCTTTTCATTATCAGTTAATACGCTAATATCCGTATCCAACTTTACAACTACATATTTGTTTGATTTTTTAAGCATATCAGAATTATTTTGTTCAACTGTAACTTGTTTAATTGGTTTTCTTACTTCGTCTTTTGGACCGCACGAAACTGCTACAAGTACAACGATTATAAAATATATTCTCATCATTATTGAATTAAAAATTTTCAAAATTAAAAATCAAAGTTAAACCATTTAAATATTCTGTTGTCATAGCAGTATAACAAAATTAAAAACCACATACAATGAAAAAAGTAGTATTCGTATTAATAGCACTAATTGCTTTTAATATTCAAGCCCAAAAACAGCAATCACGTAAAGGGAGTAAAATGACTCCTGAGCAAATGGCAACGATGAAAACCAAACAAATGACACTTGTATTGGATCTTAATGAATCTCAACAGAATAAATTACTTGTATTCAACAAGCAAAATTCGAAAGATTTTAAAGCCTTAAGAGGTTTGACGCAAGAAGAGCTATTTGAACTAAAGAGCCAAATGTTAGATAAACAAATTGCCAATCAAAGAGAAATGAAAAATATTCTCAACGAAGATCAATATGGAAAATGGAGAGAGATACAAAAAACGCGTCAGTCTAAAATGGCTAAAAAACGAGGACACGGTTCAAGAGGAGAATACTCTAAAAAAGGATAATCTTTATAAAAATTGACCTATAAAAAAAGGCTGTTTTAGAAACAGCCTTTTTTTTAGTTTTCTACTATTATTTTTTGACCAATAGCTATTCTACTACCTACTAGTCCGTTAATAGATTTTATCTGATCTACGGTTAGTCCATATTTACGTGAAATAGAATATAAGGTGTCTCCCTTTACTACTTCATAAGATTTTACAGTGACTTTCTTAACTCGCTTCGTTCTCTTTCCTATAACCCTATCATCATACTTGTACAAATCATAGTCCTCAACAATTTTAATTAACTTTTGAGGATACGCTCTATCTGTTGCATAGCCTGCTTTTTTCAAGCCTTTTGCCCAACCTTTATAATCTGTAATTTTTAATTTGAAAAGATCTTGATATCGTGTTCGTTCCGCTAAAAAAAGTGAATGATCTTTAAACGATTTTTCAGGATACTTATACACTCTAAAACACTCTCCTTTCTCATCATCATCATAATAAGTCTTACCACCAGTCCATCCCTTATGACATTTAATTCCGAAATGATTATTTGATTTTTTTGTTAATTCACTTTGACCACTCCTGGATTCCAAGATCCCTTGAGCCAACGTAATACTTGCAGGAATTTTATACTGACGCATTTCATTCATAGCGATATCACTATATTTATGAATATAAGCCAATTTAGAATCTGAATACGCCTTTACTTTTTTCTCTGAAACAACTTCTTTGTGAGGAGCATCTGCTACTCTCCTTTCTTTCTTAACAACTTGCTCTTCAGCTGGTGTTGTTTTAACTACTCTTTTTCTTGAACTACAACTTGTTATAAAACAAGCAACAGCAATAATCATTAGCATTTTTAATTTCATAGGGGTTCAATCTTTACTTTATTATCAAACTATTTTTCTTCCTTAAAATTGTATTCATTCCTTCTATTCCTTGGAGCCCTCCAGTATGGATTGCTAAAATATTCGTTCCTTTTTTAAAGAAACCGCTCTTAACTAATTCAACGATACCATATATCATTTTCCCTGTATATATTGGATCTAAAGAAATTTTAGTTTCTTCTTTAAATTTATTTATACATTTAATCAATTCCGTAGTTACTTTGCCATAACCACCAAAATGATATTCCGTATTCAGCATCCAATTATCATCTCTACTAACATATTTTTCAATTTCTCCTTTTAAAAAATCCCCTTTCAATGCAGGAAACCCAATTACTTTCTGCGCGTCTTTTACCGAATTTATCAATCCGGAAATGGTACCTCCTGTTCCAACCGCTACACAAATATAGTTGAATTTTTCTGTTTCTTTATTTACTATTTCTTCACATCCTTTTACTGCGAGTTCGTTTGTGCCTCCCTCCGGAATCAGATAATAGTTCCCAAACTCTTGCTTCAAACTATCTGTAAAGGCCTCTGAGGTTTTCTCTCTATAATCACCTCTGGATACAAATTTAAATTTCATACCGCACTCATGTGCAAAGCGCAGTGTAGTATTTTGACACAATGTCTCTTTCAAATCATTTCCTAGTTCATCTCCACGAATAACACCTTTAGTTTTTAACCCATATAATTGACCCACAGCGGCAACCGCAGCAATATGATTTGAATAAGCTCCACCAAACGTAAGTAGTGTATCTTGCCCTAAGTCTTTTGCTTTAAGAATATTGTATTTTAACTTTCGGTATTTATTCCCAGAAATATGAGGATGTATTAAATCCTCTCTTTTAATTGAAAGCGAAACACCATAACATTCTATTTCAGAAAAACGAACTTCTTGTATAATGCTGCGACTACTATTAGGCATTTACTTGATCTTCTAATTCTGACCAAGATTCCATCAACCCATCCAATCGATCTTTTTTCGCTTGATAAGTTTTATAAAAATTAGGGTCTGATGATACTCCCTCAAAATCGTCAGCTATTCTAGCGTCCATTGATATAATTTCCTTCTCTATATCCGAGATTTCAGTTTCAACTTTTGACAACTTATTCTGTAACTTTTTTTGTTCTTTATCATTCTGTCTATTTTCTTTCGAATTGGCATTTGACACTTTCTTTTCAACCACCACTTCTGTTCGCTTTTCCGCTTCCCTAAGATTCTCCATCTTATGTTGTTCTAAAAAGTAATCAATATCTCCTAGATACTCTTTTATAACCTTGTCTTTAAAACCGTATACAGTACTCGTAAGGCCTTGTAAAAAGTCCCTGTCATGCGACACGACAATTAAGGTTCCTTCAAAATCCTTTAAAGCCTTTTTAAGTACATTTTTAGAAGCAATGTCTAAGTGATTTGTAGGCTCATCCATTATCAACGTATTGATTGGCTGCAACAAAAGTTTACACAACGCCAATCGGTTTCTTTCTCCACCTGATAATATCTTCGCTTTTTTATCTACATCATCTCCCCCAAACAAAAAGGATCCTAACATATCTCTCACCCTCATTCTATTGGTATCTGTAGCAGCGTCTTCCATAATTTGAAGTACCGTTTTTTCACCATCTAAATATTCCGATTGATTCTGTGCAAAATACCCAACCTGAACATTATGACCTATTTTCATGTTTCCTTCAAAAGGGATTTCACGAACCATCATTTTAGCCAACGTAGATTTACCCTGTCCATTTTGACCAACAAATGCAATTTTACTGCCTCGTTCAATCAACAAATCAACATTCTCAAGGACTTGCTTATCACCATAATTTTTGGCCAAATCAAACGCTTCAACAATTATCTTACCAGGCTGAATAGACAAAGGAAACTTTACATTCATTACGGCCGTATCTTCCATATCAACCTCAATCCGCTCCACTTTATCTAACTTCTTAATAAGTGATTGCGCCATGGATGCTTTATTCGCTTTTGCTCTAAACTTATTAATTAAATGCTCGGTCTGCTTAATTTCCTTTTCCTGATTTTTTTGTGCTTGCAGTTGTTTCTCACGAATTTCTCCTCTTAACGCCAAATATTGCGTATACGGCTTTTTAAAATCGTAGATCTGCCCCAATGAAATTTCTATGGTTCTATTGGTCACATTGTCTAAAAACATTCTATCATGTGATACCAATACTACGGCTCCAGAATAATTTTTTAAAAAAGTCTCTAACCAAATTATCGATTCAATATCTAAATGGTTTGTAGGCTCATCGAGCAATAATATATCATTATTCTGTAGCAATAATTTTGCTAACTCAATACGCATTCTCCATCCTCCAGAAAAAGTATCTGTTAATTTATCGAAATCTTCCCTTTTAAATCCAAGACCTTGAAGAATTTTTTCAGTATTTCCCTGATAATTATATCCACCTAATAATTCATATCGATGTGTTAAATCTGTCAAATCATTGATCAATTCGGAATAAGAATCACTTTCATAATCCGTTCTCTCTAAAAGTTCTTTATTAACATTTTCTAATTTCCTTTCGACTTCTTTAATTTCAATAAAAGCTTCATAGGCTTCATCTAAAATAGTTCTTCCCTCAACAAAATCGATATCCTGACGCAAAAACCCAACGCTTACATCTTTTTCGAATGCCATGGTTCCTCCATCGTATTCAAGATCGCCTGAAATAACTTTAAGTAAAGTCGATTTTCCTGCACCATTTTTACCTACAAGTCCTACTCTGTTACCTCCATTAAGTCTAAAAGTAATCCCAGCAAATAAATCTTCTCCTTGAAAAGAGACCGTTATATTATGAATGTTTAACATGAATAATTATCGTCGTATTAATTTAAATTTTATGTTTGCAAAAGTAATCTATTTTTTGACTTATGATATTTAAAAAAGGAACGAAACTCTACAGTATTATTAATAATAAATGCCCTAAATGTCAAGAAGGTGATTTTTTTAAAGAGCGTAATTTAAGCCGCTTTAAAAATTTGCTGACATTGAATGATACGTGTAATCATTGCAACTTAAAATATATGATAGAACCCGCTTTTTACTACGGAGCGATGTTTGTTAATTATGCTTTAACTGTTGCTATTGCTGTAACCTCATTTATTATTGCATTTGTATTCCTAAACCTCACTCTCATTGAAAGTTTTATGGCAATCGTTATTATTCTTGCCTTATGTTCAATGTATACTTTACGGTTATCAAGAATTATTTGGATCAATTTTTTTATAGCATATCAGTTTAAAGATCCTAAGAAAATCTAGCAATAGTTATTTCCGTTCGAAGTTGCTCTCCTTTTTCCAAATGATTAAAAAGTTCTACAGCAACTCTCGGAGCGATCATTACTCCGCGTGTCCCAAGGCCATTTAAAATAGCTATCTTGGCGTTTTCGGGGTGCGTTCCTACTAAGGGTCTTCGATCCTTCACTGTTGGACGAATTCCTGCTACATGCTCTACAATTTTATAGGGTACTTTTATTAATTTATCTAATTTATCTACCAACTCGGTTCTTCCTTCCGTAGTTGGAATACTTGTTTTATCCTTCCAATTAAAAGTAGCCCCTACTTTAAATAAACCATCGCACAAGGGCATTATAAAAACCGAAGATTTCAGTACAAAATCAATTTCTAGTTCTGGCGCATGTATCGTTATCAATTCTCCTTTAACCTCATTCATTGGAAGATAATTAAAAAAAGGGTTTTTATGGATACCAAACCCTTCGCAAAAAACAACCCTATCTGCCTTGATAGATTTATACTTTATTTCCTCTTCTAATTGTTCTATGAGATCATAATTAAAAGACGTCTCTTGCAAACAATCTTTCCTTTTTAAATATAATTTATAATCGTTCAAAAGTTTCTTTGTGTCAATTCTTCCCGTATGTAATACTTTCCCGTAACCGAATTTAGCTTCAATTCCCTTAAAACTTTTAACTATTATTTTTGGAACTAAATATTTTGACAAAAACGGATGATCACTTTTTGCAAACCAATTATTCTGTTCTTCAATAGAGGTAAACAAGCGATATGTATCAATAGGGTAATCATAGGTAGCCCCTAAGAATTCTTCCAACTCTTTATAAAATGGAAGCGCAACATTTAATTGAGCTTCAGCATCCCAAACTGGCGTAAAACGTTTTAAAATTACGGGATTATACATTCCACCAGCAACTATAGAAGACTGTCTACTTTGATCTTCAAACACCACAAAAGTCTTATTATTTTGTTCCAACACACGGGTAAAGGCGACTCCAGCCAATCCCAATCCAACAATAATATAATCTACTTTTTGCATTGTAATATTCGTTTATTAATCTCTACGACAGATTAAATGACAGTAATAGTCCAAAAAAAAAGTTCTGCTTAAAACAGAACCTTTTTTAAATATTTTAAATCAGAAACCTTTTAATAGTTCCAAATATCTAACTCTTTATTTCTAATAGCTTCTTTAATTCTATTAGACTCTAACACTTGAAACAATGCATTTCCTTTAACATAATCTGATACATCTCTATTCCCATAAAGATTTTCCTCTCTATAAATATTTGAATTAAAATGCTTGGCATTCAACAAATGGTCAAAAGAAATGGGACGTGAAGAGTTTTCAGGGTTAAACACCTTCATATCATACAATACTTGCCTAGCACCTGGATACCAAACCCAAAATAAAGCAAGTTTTTCATCTAACACTTCAATATCAGATCTCCCTTTTGTTTGCACATCTGGTGATACCGGAGCTATTCCTAATAATCGAAACTTCATCTCTCCTTGACGCTTATCTAAATACCAAACTCCTTTAATTTTATATCCTACAATATCTCCAGGATTAATTTCAGTTCTAGTTATATATTCTTCTATATTTGTATTTCCAGCGTTTAATTCATCCTTACCTGCATCTGTTGTATCGATTCTAAATAATTTTGCTTCTATTTCTTTTTTCGTCAATTTTGTTGTAAAATAAGTGTCATCGTAAACCTCTGTTATTTGCCCTTCTTCTCCTTCTTCTTTCATGATTCCACTTAAAAGTGTAGAGAACAAAGATTTTCTACTTTCAGAAGTGCTATTTTCATGAATAGGGTAATAATATTTCAAATTAAGTCGCTCATTAAGATCAATATACTCCCAAACCACCGATGACCACATCATATCACGATCGTCAACGTATGCATACGGCAAAGGTCTATCTCTATTGGCCGCCTCTTGCTCAGCCGTTTTTACACCAATTTCACTTGGAGTCTTTGCATTTAACAAATTTGACTGAGCTCTAACACTTACAAGTGTAAAAACTGTAATCACCGTTAAAATTAAATTTTTCCTATTCATGCTCTATTTTCTTTATTACTGTACCTCTATAGTAACAGGAGAAGCATCTTTAATATTAAGAGCAACTCCCTTAATATTTGATTTTACATCAAAAATACTTATGACATCTCCCACTCTGGCCTTATCCACAGCCGATTGAGCTTGCGCGTTCATTTTATTTCCATTCACAATGATCGCTGCTTGCCCAGGAACTTTCAACTTGAAACTTTTAATAATAAATTCTAAATCGAATAAAAAATCTGGCAATTCCACACGAATCGTTGTTTTATTTATACTTGATTTCGGCATTATTACATAACCTGATTCCTTTCTAACCGTTGCCATCGGCTTTGGAATATCCTTTATTCTATAAGTTTTAGAACTACTTCCTTTACTTCCACCAGGCAAACTAAATTGAACATTAATTCTTATATCTTTTCCATTCCCAGGAACCATCATGTATTTTCCTATACCTGCAACTTTTGTCAATCCGGAAGCAGTTGCTTTCATATCATTATCAGCAACACCAGGAACGGAAATAGTCATTGGATTTTTCAATCCACGATATACTACATTCATTTTATCAGCTGAAATAACCGCATCGTTTGGTTTCGCAACAACTGCATAAGTGCTCATAATTGGAATTTCAACTGATTTTCCATCTTGTTGAAATACAAATTTTCCTTTTATTTCATTTTCACCAACATTACCTGCCGGAAAATTTAACACCGCCCCTCCATTATTCAAATCAGTGACTTGTTCCCCATTAACCACGACTTCTGATGGCTTTAAAGTCTTATCATATCTTCCCAAAACAATCTCACCTGTAACATTTTCTCCAGGAAAAAACGATGATTTCGAGGGCATAAAAATAGTTTTATAAGTACTCGCACTTATTCCTGCATCAGCAGATAATTGAACACCTAACATAGCATTTAACACATTGCTTTCGGCAGATCTAATATCTGTTTGCATTAAAGTCAATTTCGTAAGGGAAGCCACCGCTGGAAATCCAACAAAGTTATAATCAATCCAGTCCTTAGTAATCCCTTCACCATCGGTAACATCCTTTGTAACAAAATAATCTACCACCGACTGTGACACCTCAGGGTACTTAGATCCCAAAATTTCCACAAGATTAGTCCTATATTTTTCTATGGCATCCAAAAATGCCTGTCCGTTTTCACTTACCTCTCCTTTTTGATAAAGATACAAATCTAAAACATCTGGTTTATCCATAGTTTCATAATCCTTAGTGTCTTCTACACTGGTTAAAAGTAATTCTTTAATTCCATCTATATGATCAAATAATTCTTGAGATAAACTTTTTATTTTTTGTGCTTTTTCATTTTCATCGCCAAATTTCTCTTCTTGCTCACTAGCCTTTAGTTGTATTCCGCTGTACATAAGTTCGTTTTTGTCAACTTGCGAAACATTAAACGTTGTCAATCGTTCATTTAAATAACCAAAAGCGGTTAATACTTCCTTGGACATTTGCAACGCTAACATTGCTATAAATACCAAATACATAAGATTAATCATCTTCTGTCTTGGTGATAAATTTCCTCCTGCCATAATTAATTAGTTTAAAGGGTTAGTAATCTATAAAGACTACTTAATTTTTAGACATTGCAGAAAGCATTCCACCGTAAACACCATTTAAGGAAGACATATTTGTTGCCAATGACACCATTTGCTCTTTTAGTTTTCCAGCATTCTCAGCTGTTTCAGAATTTATTTCTACCTGTTGAGAAGCACTTTCTAATTGTAATTGATACAAACTATTCAATGATTCCATTTGAGTTGCTGCCAAGGTTAATTGCTCGCTATATTTATTCGTGGCAGCAATAGAATCGACAGCAGGGGCAATATTCTCTGCGGCACCTTTAAAGTTTAGAATACTGTCTCCTAAACTTTTCATTAAGCCAGCGTCCAGTTTTGCTTCTTGTAGCATATCATCCAATTTTTGAGACAACATACCTTGAACATCTCCTTTTTGTTTTTCTTTTTCTTTTCCTCCTGACAGTTCTGGATAAACTTTTGACCAATCTAAATCATCCTCTACTGGTTCAAACGCAGATATTGCAAATACTAGCGCTTCCACAATCATTCCCACCATTAACATTTCGTTACCATAAGCCCAGTGCAATATTTTAAACAAGGCTCCCAATATCACTATTGAAGCACCTAGTCCGTATGCCATATTAAATATTTTCTTAATTGCTTTTGATTGTGCCATAACTTTTTTATTTTTCGGGTTAATTTGGTTATTTTTTCTAATTAATCTTTGTTCCTAAATAATCATGAACCGTTCTAAAGCCAATATAACTTCTAGCCGAATCAGCATATTCATAATTACGAGAACTTACTTCTAAGAAGTAGGCAATATCTTTCCAGGACCCTCCTCTTATAACTTTACGGAAATTTTGCTTATCAACTACATTCGGATTCATTGTAGATTCTTCATAATAAGAAGACTCATCATATGAAGAATTGGTCCATTCTGAAACATTTCCTGCCATATTATACAATCCATAATCATTTGCGTTGTACGATTGAACTTCTACCGTATATAGTGCTCCATCTACAGCGTAATCGCCTCTACTTGGCTTAAAGTTTGCCAAAAAACACCCTCTATCGCTCGTTGTATATGGTCCACCCCAAGGGTAATTTGCGAAATTTAATCCACCTCTCGCGGCATATTCCCATTCCGCTTCAGAAGGTAATCTGTAATCTGGAACTCTAGTAATGCGCTTTTTAGTCATTAAATAGTTATTCTTCTTTTGAGTTCTCCAATTACAAAACGCTCTTGCTTGTCCCCAATTTACACCTACCACGGGATAATCCTGATATGCTTGATGGTAAAAATAGTCCTGGTGCATTGGATCATTATAAGAATAATCAAAATCTTTAATCCAAACAGTAGTATCTGGATATACTTTTAAAATAGACTCCTTGATATAATCAGATCTTTTTCCTTGATTTTTAGCGGCTTCTTCTGTATCCAACCAATAATAACGATATTGTAATTGTTCCGTATCAATCAACCTACGGCCACCAAAACTGTTGCTTAAAGAAATATATAAAGAATCCATTACAAATACATAACTTTTATCTGGAAAATCTTCTGGGCTCCATATTAATTCTTCTTCCCAATTTAAACTACGTCCCATTGAAGGAGAGTTAATATCCCCTAGAGATCCATACATGTTAAGCATGTATTTTACATATGGTGAAGCATCTGCAGTATCACTACTTTTATATTGGTAGTCTACTAATACCTTATTAGGATCTTCAAGTTCTAAACCTGAATTCATAAAGTCAGCTTCATCTGCTAGTCGAGATCTTAAAATAGAATCTCTAACCCAGTAAACAAATTCTTTGTATTCGCTATTAGAAATCTCTGTTTCATCCATATAAAAAGGCTTCACAGTAACGGTTTTTGAAGGGGCATCCATTGCTCCTGCCATATCTTCATCTTGCTTACCCATGGTAAATGCCCCACCTGGAATCTTAGTCATTCCATATGGTTTTTCAGCATTCCATTTACTCTTGGATCTCGCACCGACAAGTTCTCCCCTGTCACTTTGACCACAACTGACAATGAGCGTTAGCAAAAGCATATATATTAGTATATTTTTCATAATGTAATTTCTATCCTTTTCTAATTTTGCGTAAACGTAAAAATTATTTTTATAATACCAATTTAAATTTCATTCTAAATTGAACCTTAAACTACCTTTTTTAAAGTTTTATACCATCTATTCGGTATTTCCTGATTATTTGCATTCAAATAATCTTGGTATGTACATGGTATTAACGAATGCCTTTCGTATTTATTATTTTCATTAAAATTAATTTCCATCCACCATCTACCACTTTTATCACTTTTATAAAAGTTTAATATTTCATCCTTTATAGGGATAATATATTTTTGATAGTTATCTTTTGTTCCAAATGGATAATCATTTGATCTGCAATTTACACCTTCAATAAAGTACCAAACGGCCTGAGCAATTAACTGAGCTGTTTGCCTCTTGTTATCAAACTTATAATTGTATTCGTAGATACCAAATGATGAAACTTTATCACTAATTCCTGCATAACGAGAAATCACGCACAAATCTTCACCATAAAATCCATTTGGTGTTGCATTATTATTGGCGGGTGCTTCACTATTTCTTAATGCTCCTATATCAATTGATACTATATCGGCATCTCTAAGCACAGGTTCTACTATCTCAATATTTTTTGCAACTTCACCTAATCGATACGCATCAAAAAATAGATCATTTATCAAATCGATCTCTTCCTGTGAATTAAAAAACGTCTGATACCCTATATTACTATAATTAAATAGGTTGTTAGGTTTCTCCATGACTATTGAACTCAAATACGATTGAGATGAAATTCCATCTTGAATAGTTCCAAAATCAAATTTATTATCAACTGAAACTATATTCACAGATTGTTCAAGAGAATCATACGCTCTATAATTGGCGTAGGTTAAATCTTGACCTCCTCCAATTATAATAGGAATAATATTAAGTTTCATGAGGTTTGACAAAATCTCCTTTACAGCGAAGTAAGTGTCCTCAATTGTATTTCCTTGAGGAAGGTTCCCCAAATCGGCGATTTTAGTCATCCAATTGCCTGGGAATAATTGATACAAATGTTTTCTGATTTCATCTAACTCCTGACCAGCCCCATCATTACCTATAGCGCCTCTTCCCTCTTCGATAACAATAATAGCCAATCGAACATCATTTAAATCTGGGATTCCATTTTGCTTGGTATGAATAGCAATATGATTACCTATTGATTGATCGGAATACCTAGAAGAATGACCCAAAATAGCATCATCAACTGGAAATAAATAATCAAAATTCATATTTATTTAAGTCATATAGGGGTTAACAAGTGTGCTAAAGTAGTCAATTATTTCTTTTTTGGTGCTTTTTTCCTCGTAGGTTTCTTTTTTGGAGCATTTTTATCAATGATTGCCTTCACTTCTTCAAGCGTTAATTTATCCACTTTCGTGGTCTTGGGCATCTCTATTTTAACCTTTCCTTTCAATATATTAAAACGGCCCCAACGTGCTTTTTCTACACGAATTCCTTCATCTTCCCAGTTATGAATTACCTTATCAATATCTTTTTGTTTTTTAATTTCAATCAATTCAACAATATTATCAAAAGTCAAATTATCAAAATCATACTTTTTATTGACATTAATAAAAACCCCATTCCATTTAATAAAAGGCCCAAATCTTCCAACACCTTTTTGAACTGGGAAGTTTTCATATTCAGCAATTGGTGCATCTGCCTCTCTTTTTGCCTCAATCAATTCTATTGCTTGATCTAATTCAATCGCCAGAGGATTTTCACCCTTTGGGAGAGAAACGAACATCGTTCCAAAACGCACATAAGGCCCAAACCTTCCATTTGAAATAATAACATCCTCTTTTTCATATTGACCTACAGTTTTTGGTAATAAAAACAAATCTATTGCCTCCTCTAAACTTATCGTTCCCAAAGTTTGATTTGGTTGCAGGCTTGCAAATATTTTATCTTCATCCTCTCTATCTCCAATTTGAACCATGGGCCCATACTTACCCAATCTAACCAATATTGTTTTACCTGATTCCGGGTGCTTGCCTAAAATTCGCTCACCAGATTCCCTTTCGGCATTTTCAGCTACATATTCAACAGTTTTATGAAAACCAACATAAAACTCTTTTATCATAGAAGTCCAATCTTCTTTTCCCTCCGCTATTTCATCAAAATCAGATTCTACCTTAGCCGTAAAACCATAATCAAGCACACTAGAAAAATTGGCTACTAAAAAATCATTCACAATATTACCAATATCAGTTGGCACCATCTTACCCTTATCTGCTCCCGTTTTTTCAGTCAAAACTACTGTAACAACCTTATCCTTTTCAAATTTTAATTGAGTATAGTTTCTTTCAGCCCCTTCGATCACTCCTTTTTCAACATATCCCCGGCGTTGCACTGTTGATATCGTTGGTGCGTATGTAGAAGGTCTACCAATACCCAGTTCCTCTAACCTTTTTACTAAGGCAGCCTCAGAATATCTGTAAGGTGGTTTCGAATAACGCTCGGTTGCGGTTATATAATTATTTGCAAGCAACTCATTTATTTCCAATCGTGGCAACATGCCCTCTTGCTCCTCTTCTTCATTATCATTACCCTCTATATACACCTTTAAAAAACCATCGAATTTTATCACCTCTCCATTAGAAGTTAATATCTTATTATTATTAGAGTTCTCTATTTTAACATTTGTACGCTCCAATTTAGCATCACTCATTTGTGACGCTATAGTTCGTTTCCAAATCAAACTATACAATCTATCTTGATCGTAATCTACCGAAACTGAAGACCTATCCATATTTGTAGGACGAATAGCCTCATGTGCCTCTTGAGCACCCTTTACTTTTGTCTTAAAATTTCTAGGACAACTATATTCTTCACCAAATGAAGATGTTATCTCTACCTGTGCATCCATTTTTGCATCATCAGAAAGATTTACACTATCTGTTCTCATATAAGTGATCAATCCCGCTTCATACAATCGCTGGGCAATCATCATCGTTTTGGCCACTGCAAAATATAATTTTCTAGAAGCCTCTTGCTGCAATGTAGAGGTCGTAAATGGAGCTGCGGGACTTTTCTTTGCCGGTATCTTTTTTAAATCGGCAACAGAGAAATTAGCTTGAATACAAGAATTTAAAAAGTCTTCTGCTTCTTTTTTTGTGCCAAAATTCTTAGGCAATTTAGCCTTGAAATTTTTTTGGGCTTTATTTACAAATTCGGCATCAACTCTATAAGATGGTTTTGCATTAAAGGTTTGAATTTCTCTCTCTCTTTCAACTATTAATCGAACTGCTACTGATTGAACACGTCCTGCGGACAATCCACCTTTTACTTTTCTCCAAAGAACTGGTGATAATTCATATCCTACCAATCTGTCCAATACTCTGCGGGCCTGCTGAGCATTAACTAAATTATAATTAATATCTCTAGGATTCTCTACAGCTTTTAAAATTGCTTTTTTTGTAATCTCATGAAAGACAATTCGTTTTGTATTCTCTTCCTTCAATTTCAATTGCTCAGACAAATGCCAAGCAATAGCTTCTCCTTCTCGATCCTCATCACTAGCCAACCAAACAGTTTCTGCCTTCTTTGCTAAATCCTTTAATTTTTTTACAACACCCTTTTTATCCACTGATACAGAATAATTTGGCTTAAAATCTCCATCGACATTTATCCCCAACTCATTGGAAGGTAAGTCTGCAATATGACCAAAACTTGATTCTACTTGAAAATCTTTTCCTAAAAATTTCTCAATGGTTTTTGCTTTTGCCGGTGACTCTACAATAACTAAGTTCTTTGCCATATATTTATATTCTTGAAATGGATTACACCTTATTATTTAAGACCTTTCCAGAATGCAAAAGTAGATGGTTTTTTTGAAATTCAAATTTTTTAACAATATTTTTAAGAAACCTATTGAGATCACCTGCTAAATAAATCTGCCACTTTGTCACAAATTCAAGAAATTGGTTGTACCTTTGCAAACCAATATTACGTATATGATTTCTGAAAAGATAATTGACGAAAAAAGACAAGGAAAGCCCTTAATTACTGAAAAAACAAACGGTAATAACAAAAAACTTTTTATTGAAAGTTATGGCTGTAGCATGAATTTAAATGATAGTGAAATCGTTGCATCTATAATGGCTGAGCAAGGTTTTAATACTACATCAAAACTTGAAGAAGCCGATTTAGTATTGGTAAACACATGCTCGATTAGAGAAAAAGCAGAACAAACAATCCGTAAGCGTTTAGAAAAATATAATGCTGTTAAAAGAATCAATCCAACCATGAAAGTTGGAGTGCTTGGATGCATGGCAGAACGACTAAAAGAAAAATTTTTAGAAGAAGAAAAAATTGTTGACTTAGTCGTTGGTCCAGATGCATACCGAGATTTACCTAATCTACTTAAAGAAATTGATGCTGGAAGAGATGCTGTAAATGTAATTTTATCTAAAGAAGAAACGTATGGAGATGTTTCTCCTGTTCGATTAAATTCAAATGGAGTCTCCGCGCTTGTATCGATCACTAGAGGATGTGATAATATGTGTACGTTTTGTGTGGTACCATTTACAAGAGGACGGGAACGCAGCAGAGATCCTAAAAGTATTTTAAAAGAAATACAGGAACTTGTAGATAAAAATTACAAAGAAGTTACCCTCCTTGGCCAAAATGTAGACAGCTTTTTGTGGTATGGAGGAGGTCTAAAAAAGGATTTTACAAGCGCTTCTGAAATTGCTCAAGCAACTGCTGTTGACTTTGCACAACTTTTAGACTTATGTGCTTCTACCTTTCCTAAAGTTCGCTTTAGATTTTCTACTTCAAATCCTCAGGATATGGCCTTAGGCGTTCTTTACACCATGGTCAAACATCGAAATATTTGCAAACACATTCATTTGCCGGTACAAAGTGGTAGTACAAAAATTTTAAAAGCAATGAATCGCCAACATACTCGCGAAGAATATTTGGAATTAGTAGACAATGTTTTGCGTATCATTCCAGATTGTGCTATTAGCCAAGATATGATTATTGGGTTTTGCGGAGAAACGGAAGAAGACTTTCAAGACACTAAAACTTTAATGGAAAAAGTTAAATTTGATTTTGGATATATGTATACCTATTCTGAAAGACCAGGGACATTAGCTGGAAATAAAATGATCGACGACGTATCTTTTGAAGATAAAAAAAGAAGATTGACTGAAATCATACAAATACAACAAAACCATAGCGCCTTGAGAACGAAATCAAAATTAGGGGAAACGTTAGAAGTTTTAATTGAAGGAAATTCGAAAAAATCAGCATTACATTATAAAGGAAGAACTTCTCAAAACCTCACCGCTGTATTCCCAAAAGAGAATTTCGCTATAGGAGATTTTGTTAATGTTAGAATTGAAGACTGCACTGTTGCCACACTAATTGGAACAGCAATTGAATATTCGGAAAATAATTAAATCAAATGGAATCTTTACAAACAATTAAGCAACGGTTCGGAATCATTGGAGATAACACTTATTTAAATAGGTCCATATCCAAAGCAGTTCGAGTTGCACCTACAGATATTTCCGTACTAGTAACTGGCGAAAGTGGTGTCGGTAAAGAAAGTATTCCTAAAATTATTCATGCCTTATCTCATAGAAAACACGGCAAATACATTGCAGTGAACTGTGGAGCAATTCCAGAAGGAACCATCGACAGTGAATTATTTGGACATGAAAAAGGTGCTTTTACAGGAGCCACCGCTACACGAAATGGATATTTTGAAGTTGCAGATGGTGGTACTATTTTTTTAGATGAAGTTGGAGAATTACCTCTCACTACTCAGGTTCGTTTATTGCGTGTTTTAGAGAATGGAGAATTTATTAAAGTCGGCTCGAGTAAAGTTCAAAAAACAGATATCAGAATCGTTGCTGCCACCAACCTTAAAATGATGGAAGCAATTGATAAAGGTAAATTTAGAGAAGACTTGTTTTATAGGTTAAGTACTATTGAAATCGACTTACCTCCCTTGCGAGAAAGAAAGGAAGACATCCATTTGTTATTCAGAAAATTTGCTTCTGATTTTGCTCAAAAATATAATATGCCAACAATGAGGCTAACGGATGATGCAGTACAAATACTTATAAATTACAATTTCCCCGGAAACATTCGACAATTGAGAAATATTGCTGAACAGATTTCCGTGGTAGAAGAAAATAGGAGCGTCGATTCTGCTAAAATATCACAATATCTTCCAAATCGAAAACGTAATTTACCTTCAATAATAGAGGGCACAAAATCTAAATCCGATTTCGCTAACGAACGAGAAATAATGTATAAAATTCTGTTCGATATGAGAAATGATATCAACGATTTAAAGAAATTAACTTTAGATTTGATGCAGGAAGGAGATCATGATAAATTCAAAGAAAAAAATCAACGTTTGATTGAAAAAATTTCAAGCGATCCTAAAGAAAATTTACATCAGGAAAACACTGTAGAAGTTGTTTACCAAAAACAAAAAAATCAGCAAGAAAATTCATCCTATGATTTTGCAGAAACCATAGACGAAGATGAATCTCTTTCTTTACAAGACAAGGAATTTGAAATGATAAAAAAATCTCTTGATCGTAACAGCGGAAAACGTAAATTAGCAGCTCAAGAACTTGGAATATCAGAACGAACATTATATCGTAAAATAAAACAATACGATTTGTGAAAAACCTCTTAGGATAATGAAGAAACTATATTATTTAATGGCTTTCGCCATATTAATTACAACCCAAAGTTGTTGGGTTTATTCTTTTGGGGGTGTTAATTTAGACCCAAAAATAAAAACTGTTCAAGTAGACTATTTTCCTAATAATGCTAGATTAATAGAGCCAGGTTTAGCTCAAACCTTTACAATTACGCTTCAAGATATTTTTATTAGCCAAACTAATTTAGGTATGGTAAAAAATGGTGGTGATATTTATTTTGAAGGTGAAATAACAGGCTATCGTATAAATCCTATGACTGCAACTGCAGATCAAAAAGCGGCTCAAAACAGACTAACAATAACGGTGAATGTACGTTATTTTAACAAGTACGAAGAAGATAAAGAATTTGAACAAAGTTTCTCCTTCTATCATGATTATGATGCTAATGCGCAATTAGTTGGCGGAGTTCTGCAAGATGCTTTGGCTATTATTTTTGAAAGAATAACTCAAGATATATTTAATGCATCTGTTGCACAGTGGTAGATGAAAATACAAGACTTTACATATCTAATTAATAATCCCTCTAAGATAAATTCTTTACAAACTGAGGAGTTAGAAAACGTAATAGATACTTTTCCATACTTTCATTCTGCAAGAGTTCTCCACCTTAAAGGTTTAAAAAAACAAGATAGTTATAAATATAATCAATCTTTAAAAACCACGGCAGCTTATACGACAGACCGAACCCTTTTATTCAATCTGATTGCAGAAAATCATTTAATCGAATCCAAAACAAATATTTCAAACAATTCTGAATTGGAAGATATTGAAGTTATTGATGCAGGAATTATAAAAGCCTTGCATCAAAAACTTACTGCAAGTACTTCAGAAAAAAAGAAAGACAATCCAATTGAGATATTAGAAATTGGCAAGCACTTTAATTTTAATAATAATGAATCTCATTCTTTTGGAGAATGGCTTCAATTAGGATCCATTAAACCTATAGAACGAAAAAAAAGAAAAACTGATAAAAAGTCTAAATTTGACCTAATCGATAAATTTATTTCTTCAAATCCTAAAATAAAACCACCAAAAGAAAGAGAGACTAAAACTTTCCATTCAGAAGTTCCTAGAACAGATTATGATAACTTAATGACAGAGACTTTAGCTAAAGTTTATTTAGAGCAAAAGAAATATGTAAATGCTATTAAAGCATATCGAATATTAAGTTTGAAATATCCAGAAAAAAGTAGTTTCTTTGCAACCCAAATAAAAGCAATAAAATTATTAGATAAAAAATAAATTATGACGTATACACTATTTTTAGTTTTGATTATGATTGTAGCAGTTTTGCTCATATTAATTATTATGGTACAAAATCCAAAAGGAGGAGGCTTATCTTCTTCTTTTGGAGGAAGTGGTTCTCAATCGGTTGGTGGTGGGGTTCAAAGCACAACAAACTTTTTAGACAAAAGTACTTGGACTTTGTCTATCGCCTTATTAGCATTAATCTTGTTATCTAATTTTGCTGTTCCAAATAAAAGCAGCTTACCTGAAGATACTACTATTCAAGAAACATTGGATAATAGAGATGTTCAAGATTTACCTATTCAACAAGCACCAGCAGCGACTGACAGTGTGAACTAAAAAATAGTTTTAAAATATAAAAATGCCAACGTAAAATGACACGTTGGCATTTTTTTTCACACTATGTCATACTAAAACTCTTTGGCATACTTTTGGGGGGTATATTATCTAATTAATAAACTAAAATATTATTCACGATGAGTAAAGTATCAATAAAACCATTAGCTGACAGAGTGCTAGTTGAGCCAGCTGTAGCAGAAACAACAACCGCAAGTGGAATTATCATTCCAGATTCAGCAAAAGAAAAACCTCAAAAAGGAACTATAGTTGCAGTAGGAACTGGAACAAAAGACGAGCCTTTAACTGTAAAAGTTGGAGACGAAGTTTTATACGGGAAATATTCTGGTACTGAATTAGTAGTTGAAGGAAAAGATTATTTAATAATGAGAGAAAGCGATATATTCGCAATCGTTTAAAAAAAATATAAAAATGGCAAAAGATATTAAATTTGACATAGAAGCACGTGACGGATTAAAACGTGGAGTAGACGCATTGGCAAATGCAGTAAAAGTAACCTTAGGACCTAAGGGAAGAAATGTAGTTATTGGAAAAGCTTTTGGTGGGCCAGCAATTACAAAAGATGGTGTTTCTGTTGCAAAAGAAATTGAATTAGAAGATCCATTAGAAAACATGGGAGCTCAAATGGTCAAAGAAGTTGCTTCTAAAACTAATGACTTGGCTGGAGATGGAACTACTACTGCTACTGTATTAGCTCAAGCAATTGTTAAAGAAGGATTAAAAAATGTTGCTGCTGGAGCAAATCCAATGGATTTAAAAAGAGGCATAGATAAAGCTGTTCAGGCGATAGTTACTGATTTACACAATCAATCTAAAGTTGTTGGAGACAACGCTGAAATGATCAAACAAGTTGCTTCTATCTCTTCGAATAACGATGAATCAATTGGAGATTTAATCGCTCAAGCTTTTGAGAAAGTTGGGAAAGAAGGTGTAATTACCGTTGAAGAAGCAAAAGGAACGCAAACTTATGTTGACATTGTAGAAGGAATGCAATTCGACAGAGGATATTTATCTCCTTACTTTGTATCGAACACTGAAAAAATGTTGGTTGACCTTGAAAACCCATATATCTTATTATTTGAAAAGAAAATCTCTTCCTTAAAAGATTTATTACCAATCTTAGAACCTGTTGCACAATCTGGAAAACCATTATTAATTATTGCTGAGGATGTTGAAGGTGAAGCTTTAGCCACTTTGGTAATGAATAAATTACGTGGTGCTTTAAAGATTGCTGCTGTAAAAGCTCCTGGATTTGGAGATCGTAGAAAAGCAATGTTGCAAGATATTGCTATCTTAACTGGTGCTACGGTAATTTCTGAAGAACTTGGATTATCTTTAGAAAAAGCTACTATTGAAATGCTTGGGACTGCAGAAAGAATAACTATTGACAAAGACAATACTACTGTTGTAAATGGTGCTGGAGATTCAGAGCAAATTCAAGCAAGAGTAAGTCAAATAAAATCTCAAATTGAAACGACTACTTCTGATTACGATAGAGAAAAATTACAAGAGCGTTTGGCTAAATTGGCTGGTGGTGTTGCAGTTTTATATGTTGGTGCAGCTTCTGAAGTTGAAATGAAAGAAAAGAAAGACCGTGTAGATGACGCTTTACATGCTACAAGAGCAGCTGTTGAAGAAGGAATTATTGCTGGTGGTGGAGTTGCGTTTATTAGATCTAAATCAGTTTTAGCGGCTATCACAACAGACAACCTTGATGAAATCACAGGTATAAAAATCATTGACAGAGCAATTGAAGAGCCTTTACGTCAAATTGTTGAAAATACTGGTAGAGAAGGTTCTGTAGTTGTTTCTAAAGTTCTTGAAGGAACTGGAGACTTTGGATATAACGCTAAAACTGGTGAGTATGTGCAAATGTTGAGTGCAGGAATCATCGATCCTACAAAAGTTACACGAATAGCTCTTGAAAACGCTGCGTCTGTTGCTGGAATGATCTTAACCACTGAATGTGCATTGGTAGATATTAAAGAAGATGCTTCAGTTGCGCCTCCAATGGGAGGTGGCGGTGGTATGCCAGGAATGATGTAATTGCAATTATCATAAATAAAAGCAATGAAAACTATATTTTTTATTGCATATAAAAACACCCGCTCAACGAGCGGGTGTTAATTTTATATAAATAATTTATGTTTACGCACTAATCATCATGATCGCGACCTTCACTTCCATGCTCTCTTTTTGTATCTTGATCGTCACTACCTTCGGTTTCCTTGGTAACTAATTTCATTTTACAAACAGGACATTTAGTCTCCTTATTCGCATACGTTTTATCAACCTCGCATTGCATGGGACAAGCATAGACAAACTCAGCATGTTCATGCGTACCCTCCTTGATTTCATTTTTACAAGCAATTGTAGAGACCGCTATTAAAGCAATCATACCTAAAAATAATTTATTCATTTTTATAATTAATTATTACTTTTAATTCTCACTTAACTCGTGATCTTTTACTACCTGCTTATCCTTATACTTACAACAATCATCTAACTTATGATAAGCCTCTTTTCATATCTACTACAAAACTACTCAAACTAACAAAATTACTCTAAATTTTGTGTTATACTTTTACCTTCATTTTTTTCTGAAAATAAAATGAAGGTAATAATATTAATAGCAATAGCGGATGAATTAATATTCGACGAAGATAAAATGCAAACAGATAACCGTTTGGAAACTCTATTTTTAAATACATGAAGTAAAGCAGACCTATAATTGCGAATGTAAGAGCATACAATTTAATTGCAAAAAATAGATTTTCCTTATTTAAATATGCCATATAAATTATAATTAACGAAAGTACAGTATTAACAATATATCTTGCGAATAGGTCTAACAAAAGTGGTCCCATCACAAAAACTGGAAAACCGCCCTTTAAATAGTCAAATTTAAAATATTGAACAAATGGATCGTAAAACAACACGTCTTCATAGGCTCTTACTAAAACTAATAACAAGACCATGAAAACTAAGATTAATATTCTATTTCGTTTATTCAATTTCGTTTATTTCGTATAGCATAGTATCTAATCCAAAAAAACCATAATATAAGTACCATGCCATAAATTATAGCAGGAAAAACTAAATCATGTAATACCTCTTGAAATTGAGGAAAATGATAAATAACTAAAACCAAAAATACAATTCTAAAAATATTGACAATATAAATCATAATAATTCCAAAAACACCAAAAAGTAATGTCGCCTTTAATTTACCCGCAAAAGCAATGATGAAAGCCAAAAACAAAATGACAACACCAATACTAGAACATCCCTCAACAATCTTAACAACATATTTTTGATTTACTTGAAACATCATTGAAAGTTCATCTTTATTCTGTTGGGTAAAAACATCATACCCCAATAATTCAACCATGTTTTTAGCATGTTGCGTAATAACTTTCGTTATTGGCGCACAGGAAAAAATATTCGATGAAATTTGAGTTTTATGAAGGTAAAATGAATACAATACCGTAAGCGCAAAATACACCACAAAGAACCTAACCAAAAATAATATGACAACTCTATTCTTTCTCAAAGAACCCTATTAGTTTTATTTCAAAATTAAACATTCAAATGGAAACGAACATCCTAAAATTTACTATTATATACATAATTCAAAAACCTACCTCAACGCAATCCATTCTACAGTCAATATGTGATTTTTTAAAATAAGGAGGAATAATACTTCGATTGGGTGGGATTCTATTTTAAAAATAGCGTAATTTATTGGTACATCGATAGAGCATCCTATTATTCCCTTTGGCAAAGTCATCTTTGGACAAGTAGCGGAAACCAGTCAAAACTTTGTTTTACAGGATGGCACCAAACAAGATAATTATATCTCTTGTCGATGGAAGGTGAAATCTGAAATTATAATTATAATATGTAAAAATGAAGAAAATATTGGTCAGATTGATATTCATTCACAAATAGTTAACCTGTTTTTAAAAAAAAATCAAAAATTACTAGAATTTGTATGTGAACAAGTGTACCAAATAATTTGAAAAATATCTTTTTTTTTAGCTTGTAAAACCTTTTCAGTTTTAGTAATTTTACGTAAAAATAACAACACACTAAATGAGCACAGCGAAAACATCAAAATCAGCATTAATCTCAGTATACCATAAGGACGGATTAGGCCCTATCGTACAGAAATTAAACGAATTAGGAGTTACAATTTATTCTACTGGTGGCACGGAGAGTTTTATAAGAGAAATGGGGGTCGATGTTGTTCCTGTTGAAGATTTGACATCATACCCTTCTATTCTTGGTGGTCGTGTAAAAACGCTGCACCCAAAAGTTTTTGGTGGAATCTTAACACGCCGTGAAAATCAAAGTGACCAGCAACAAATTGCTGAATTTGAGATACCAGAAATCGACATTGTAATTGTTGATTTATATCCATTTGAAAAAACTGTTACAAGTGGTTCTCCAGAACAAGATATTATTGAAAAAATTGATATTGGTGGAATTTCATTAATTCGTGCAGCTGCCAAAAATTTCAAAGATGTTATGTGCGTTTCTTCTATGGAACAATATGATGAGTTTTTAAATATCATCACAGAAAGTAACGGTGCAACTACCATAGAGCAACGTAAATCTTTTTCTGCAAAATCCTTTGCTATTTCCAGCCATTACGATTCAGCCATATTCAATTATATGAATGATAATCAACCTGCTTTTAGACAAAGTTTTGATACTGTAAAGCAATTGCGGTATGGAGAAAACCCACATCAAAAAGGATTTTTCTACGGTAATTTAGAAGTATTATTTGATCAACTACACGGTAAAGAATTATCATTCAATAATCTATTAGATGTTGATGCCGCAGTCAACCTAATTAAAGAGTTTAAAAACGAAGGTGCAACTTTTGCTATTTTAAAACACAATAACGCCTGCGGATTTGCTCAAAGAGAAACACTCGTTCAAGCATATATTGACGCACTTGCTGGAGATCCAACTTCTGCTTTTGGCGGAGTTTTAATCGCAAATAAAGAAATTGACCGAGCAACAGCTACAGAAATTCATGGTTTATTCTGTGAAGTAGTTATTGCTCCTTCTTATTCTGATGAAGCGCTAAAAATCTTAAAAGGAAAGAAAAATAGAATCATCTTAATTCAAAAAGATGCTGAACTCCCAGATATCAGTTACAGAACTGCATTAAATGGAGTATTAGCGCAAGACCCAAATAATGTTACAGATTCTAGAGAAGAGTTAAAAAATGTAACTAACAGAATTGTTTCTGACGACGAAATTGAAGATTTATTATTCGCTTCAAAAATTTGTAAACACACAAAGTCAAATACAATCATTCTAGTTAAAAATAAACAATTATGTGCTGGAGGCACGGGACAAACATCTCGCGTTGATGCATTAGAGCAAGCAATTGCGAAAGCCAAGGCATTCAATTTTGACTTAAACGGAGCTGTAATGGCAAGTGATGCCTTCTTCCCATTCCCTGACTGTGTCGAGATTGCTGATAAAGCAGGAATTAAAGCTATAATTCAACCAGGAGGTTCAATTAAAGACCAACTTTCTATCGATTATTGTAATGAAAATAATATTGGCATGGTAATGACTGGAACTCGTCATTTTAAGCATTAATTTCATTACATTTGTAAATTAACTCCAATACAAGACTATCTTATGAGTTTTTTTGACTTCATGACAGAAGATATTGCTATTGATTTAGGGACAGCAAACACCCTTATCATCCATGATGGAAAAGTAGTTGTTGACGAGCCTTCAATAGTAGCTAGAGACCGAATATCAGGTAAAATCATTGCCACCGGAGAAAAAGCAAGTCAAATGCAAGGAAAGACGCATGAAAACATCAAGACAATACGCCCATTAAAAGATGGTGTAATTGCTGATTTTGAAGCTTCTGAGCAAATGATAAAGGAGTTTATCAGGAATATCCCAACTATAAAAAAGAAATTCTGGACACCTTCTCTTCGAATGGTTATTTGCATTCCGTCTGGAATTACCGAAGTTGAAAAGCGTGCTGTTCGTGATTCTGCGGAACACATGAATGCTAAAGAAATATATTTAATCCATGAACCGATGGCTGCAGCAATAGGTATTGGTATTGATATTACCCAGCCTAAAGGAAACATGATTATCGATATAGGTGGTGGAACTACCGAAATCGCAGTTATTGCTCTTGGCGGAATTGTATGTGACAATTCAGTAAAAGTCGCTGGCGATGTTTTTACAAATGATATAACCTATTACATGCGTACTCAACACAATTTATATATTGGAGAACGTACGGCTGAAAATATTAAAATCACCATTGGTTCAGCGACAGAAGATTTGGAAACTCCACCAAAAGATATGCTTGTTCAAGGTCGTGATTTATTAAGTGGAAAACCGAAACAAGTACAAGTCTCTTTTAGAGAAATTGCTAAAGCACTAGACAAATCTATTATTAGAATTGAAGATGCTGTCATGGAAACTTTATCAAAAACACCTCCAGAATTAGCAGCAGATATTTACAACACAGGAATTTATTTAGCAGGCGGTGGGTCGATGCTCAGAGGGCTAGACAAACGTCTTTCAAGAAAAACGGACTTACCCGTATATGTTGCCGAAGATCCATTGAGAGCAGTAGTTCGAGGTACTGGGATCACTTTAAAAGATTTAGAGAAATACAGTACTGTACTTATGAAATAGTGTGAAATACAGATTGACTTATGCAGCAGATATTCAAGTTTATTGAAAAATATAAGTATTTTCTACTTTTCCTTATTTTAGAGTCTTTCGCGTTATTTTTCACCATTCAAAACCATTCATACCACAGGAGTAAATTTATAAATTCAGCAAATACTCTCACTGGCGGTATATATAGACAGATGAGCTCCATTAACGACTTTTTTTATTTAAAAAAAGAGAACCGGTTACTTTCAAAAGAAAACATACACCTTAAAAATCTTTTATCCTTAAGCCCCTATGATTTAGATTCAGTAGTTTCGGAACAAATTGATACTGTTAATTTCTATCAAAAATACAAATACTATCGAGGAAAAATCATTAGTAACAACTATACTAAACGCAATAACTTTCTTACCATAAACAGAGGTGAAAAACACGGAATTACATCTATAATGGGTGTCGTAAATAGTTATGGAATTATTGGAGTTACTAATTCTGTTTCAAAACATAATGCCACTGTAATGTCTATTCTTCATAAAGACTCTCATACAAATGTGAAATTAAAAAACAACGATCACTATGGCTCGCTCATCTGGAATGGCAAAGATTATAGAACTGTTCAATTAGTAGATTTACCAAGACAAACTCAAGTAGGAATTGGTGACACAATTATTACTGGGGGCAAATCTTCAATATTTCCTGAAGGAATTTTAGTCGGAACAATTAAAGATTTTGAAAAACAGGGAAATGATTTTCAATTAATTAATATAAAACTCTTTAATGATATGAGTGCGTTAAGTAATATTAATATAATTTCCAACCTTGAACAGAAAGAGATTAAACAATTAGAAACTGCGAATGAATAATATCGCCCAAAATACGATATGGTTTGTGTTACTTGTTTTATTACAAGTCCTCATATTTAACAACATCAATCTTCTGGGTCATACGAATCCTTATATATATATTGCTTATATTTTTTATTACCCTATAAAGAGAGAGAGAGGTCGTTTTCTATTCCTAAGTTTTCTTTTAGGCCTATCTATTGATTTTTTTTCAAATACCGGCGGTATTAATGCAGCTTCGACATTATTTATTGCGTTTATTAGACTTTCAGTATTATCTTCTATCCTAAAAAAAACAGACTTTGATTTCCATCAATTTAACATTCGGTCGATTTCATTCGGAAGAGCATGTACATTCATAACGATACTTACGTTTACGCATCACTTTATTTTATTTTCATTAGACTATTTCAGTTTGAAAGATATGGGAAGTATTCTTTCAAAATCTATTACTACAGCATTACTTTCTATTTCCCTCATTTTAATTGGAATCATTTCATTCACTAAAAAAAAATGAAATGAAAAAGAACGGGTTATTAGTTGGAATTATTTTACTAGTTGGATTGATATTCATAGGTCGATTATTTTACCTCCAAATTTTAGACAATCCATATAAAACCTCACCATTAAATAACGCTTCAATCAAGAGCGTTTACGACTACCCGGCACGAGGTTACATTTATGATAGAAATGGAGAATTAATTGTAGCGAATGAACAGTCCTATGATGTTATGGTCATCCCAAGAGAAATTAAACCAATGGACACCTTAGAATTTTGTAGTCTTCTTAAGATTGACAAAGAATACTTTAAAGGACGTTATAAAAAAGCAAAAATTTATTCTCCTCGTTTACCATCCGTTTTTCTGGGTCAGCTATCAAAGGAAGATTACGCTCCTTTACAGGAAAAACTTTTTAAATTTAAAGGTTTCTATATTCAAAAAAGACCCATTCGAAAATACCCACTTAAAACAGCAGCAAACGTCGTAGGGTATTTAAATGAAGTTGATGAAAGAGCAATCGCTAAAGATGATTATTATCAACAAGGTGAACTCTTCGGATATACTGGTGTAGAAAAAAAATACGAACTCCTATTAAGAGGGACAAAAGGCGTTAAAAGAATTCAAAAAAATCGATTTAATAAAGAAATTGGATCCTACAAAAACGGTCTGTATGATACACTTTCTGCTCCTGGAAATGACCTTACACTTTCTCTTGATATTATCCTTCAGCAGTATGGAGAGAAATTAATGACCAACAAAAGAGGTGGGATTGTAGCTTTAGAACCTACAACCGGAGAAATTCTAGCACTGGTCACTGCTCCTTCATATGATCCCAATATTATGGTCGGAAGAAAACGAAGAAAAAATTCCGTTCTATTACTTGGTGACTCAATTAACAAACCCATGTTCGATAGAGGTCTTAAGGCGCAGTATGCACCTGGCTCGCCTTTTAAAATTATTACTGGGCTTATTGGACTACAGGAAGGAGTAATTGATGAAAACACTATCTTTACATGTAACCACGGATACCGTTATAGCCGAAGTAGAAAAATGGGATGTCATGCACATGCCAGCCAAGTAAAATTAAACTTTGGCATTTATACGTCATGCAACTCCTATTTCGCCAATACATATAGACGAATTATCGAGAAATTCGATACAGCACACGAAGGAATGGAAACGTGGAGCAAGCACGCAAAAAGTTTTGGACTCGGAAATTTTTTAGGGTATGACTTGCCCGTTGGAAATCGAGGACTTATTCCAAATGCTAATTTTTATGATCAATGGTATACTGCAAAAAATTGGTCCGCCACAACCACCCTTTCCAATGCAATTGGTCAAGGAGAAGTTATAACTACTCCTATTCAGTTGGCGAACATGACAGCTACTGTTGCTAATAGAGGTTATTATTACACTCCGCATATTGTTAAAAAAATTAAAGGTAAATCCCTTGATCCTAAATTTACAACCAAGCATGTCACTACCATTGATAAAAAACATTTTGAACCTATGGTTCAAGGCCTTTTTGACGTTTTTGAAAATCCTGGTGGAACGGCTTTTAGATCTAGAGTTAAAGGCATAGAGATCTGTGGTAAAACGGGTACTGCACAAAACTCGACCAAAATAAATGGCGCAACGGTTAAACTTACAGATCATTCTATATTTATTGCCTTCGCACCAAAAGACAATCCTAAGATTGCAATAGCAGTATTTGTAGAAAATGGCTATTGGGGATCACGCTGGGCTGCTCCTATTGCTACTTTAATGATTGAAAAATATTTGAATAGAGAAATAAGTAGAAAGGCTCTTGAAGTTAAGATGTTTAACGGAAGCCTACAAGATGAATACGACAGGCAACTTAATGATCCGGAGTACCATGCAGAATCAAGATAAATTTCAAATCCAAATAATGATATAAATACGGTGCAAAGAGAAAAAAATAACATATTCGCTGGTGTAGATCTCTGGCTTGTTTCAATGTACATCCTATTAGTTTTTATTGGGTGGTTAAATATTTATGCTGCTTCAACATCAGAACTACACTATGAGGTTTTTGATTTTAATGCGCGATATGGTAAACAAATAATATGGATTGCTTTGGCAGTACCTGTAGTAATGGTAATTCTATTTATTGAAACGAGATTTTATGAACGTTTTTCTTCTTTATTTTATCTCGCTGCGATTTTATCGCTTATAGGTCTTTTTATATTTGGAAAAAACATTAATGGTGCACGCTCTTGGTACGACATAGCAAACTTTACCATTCAACCTACTGAGTTTGCTAAGGCTTTTACATCTCTTGCTGTTGCAAAACTACTAAGTGATAAAGCTTTCACTTTTAAACCCTTTAAAAATCACATTAAGGCCTTTTTTATTATTCTACTTCCTGCATTTCTCATTACACTTCAGCCAGATCCTGGATCGGCTATTGTGTATCTCGCTTTTCTTTTTGTATTCTATCGTGAAGGACTTTCTGTATTCTATTTTATCCTCGGGATTCTTGGAGTTATATTATTTTTGCTAACCTTAAAATTTGGCACGTATAATTCCATTCCAATCATGATTTTAGTTACTGCTGGTTTCTACGTGTTATTTATGATATACACGGCCATGTATAAACCATTATTTCTTAAACGAAACTGGATGAATACCACGATAATTTTAGTAATTACTTGTTCATATATCCTTAGCATCAATCCATTATTTGAAAACGTATTTCAACAAAGACATCGTGATCGTTTTAATATTGTGTTAGGACACTCTACGGATATTCAAAAGACTGGGTATAATACGGATCAATCTATCAAAACTATTGCATCTGGAGGGTTTATAGGAAAAGGCTTTTTAGAGGGAGACAGAACCCAAGGGAAATTTGTTCCAGAGCAAGACACCGACTACATTTTTAGCACTGTAGGTGAAGAGTGGGGGTTTTTAGGAAGCACAATAGTCATCATACTATTTATCGTTTTTATGCTGCGTATTATTCAAGTATCAGAACGTCAAAAAACAACGTTTAGTCGCGTTTATGGTTATAGCATTGCTGCTATATTCTTTTTTCACTTTATGGTAAATATTGGTATGGTTATAGGAATATTACCTACAATTGGAATTCCCTTACCGTTTTTTAGTTATGGAGGCTCTTCTTTATGGGGTTTCACTTTGCTATTATTCATCTTCATTCGATTGGATGCAAATAGATCTTATGAATGGTAAATTGAATCACTACTTTTAAAAGAGCAAACCTCAAACAATTACTTCTTAAGATTCTTTAATATTCACAACAATAAAAATTTCTTACAAATCTAATAACGTCTATACTAGTATCGCATTTAAACCAATTTTAACCACAAAAAAAACCGCTCTAATATAGAACGGTTTCAATCTTTTAATAAACCTTAAATTATAACGCTGCTACGTGCTTCGTTAATTTAGATTTCAAGTTTCCTGCTTTATTCTTATGAATAATGTTGTTTTTTGCCAATTTATCTAACATTGCAGCAACCTGAGGTAACAGTACCTCTGCCGCTGTTTTATCCGTTGTAGCACGTAAATCTCTAACCGCATTACGTGTTGTTTTGTGTTGATACTTATTTCTCAACTGTTTAACTCCGTTACTTCTAATTCTCTTAAGAGCTGACTTGTGATTTGCCATTTTATTTATTTGTTTTAAAAACTTGTAGTCCGTAGGGGAATCGAACCCCTGTTACATGGATGAAAACCATGCGTCCTAACCCCTAGACGAACGGACCAATTATTACTTGTTTGACTTAGCGGCTGCAAATATACAACATAATTTTTCTTCTCAAAACTTTTTTTAAAAAAAATTAATATGCTTTTGCGAAAAGCACTCTTTTAGTAGATTTACCCCCAGAAAACACACAAATCCCATCTTCAAATTTTACATCATTTGGTATACAACGGATTGTTGCCTTTGTCAAACCTTTTATCTTTTCCTCTGTTTCTATGGTACCATCCCAATGAGCAGACACAAAGCCTCCCTTTGTCTCCAGCACTTCCTTAAATTGCTCAAATGAATCTACTTCTGTAATGTGACTTTCTCTATAATCTAAGGCCTTCTTAAACAACTCTTTTTGAATTGTTTCTAAAGTTTCTTGAACAAACGAAACAGTGTCTTTTATTGCTATTGTTTGTTTTACTGAAGTATCTCTTCTTGCTATCTCTAAGGTACCATTTTCAAGATCTCTAGGCCCCATAGCAATTCTTAAAGGAACTCCTTTTAATTCGTATTCTGCAAACTTCCAACCTGGCTTATATGTATCTCTTTTATCATATTTAACAGAAACACCATTATTGCGCAATACTTTTGCCAGCGCTTCCACTTTTTCAGAAATTGCATTTAATTGTTCTTCTCCCTTGTATATAGGAATAATAACAACTTGAATTGGCGCTAAATTAGGTGGCAATATCAATCCTTTATCGTCAGAGTGCGTCATTACTAACGCACCCATTAACCGCGTAGAAACGCCCCAAGATGTAGCCCAGACAAACTCCCTCTTCCCTTCTTTAGATGTAAACTTTACATCAAACGCCTTGGCAAAATTTTGACCCAAAAAGTGTGATGTGCCTGCTTGCAAAGCCTTTCCGTCTTGCATTAATGCTTCAATTGTATATGTTTCTAATGCTCCTGCGAATCGCTCGCTTTCAGATTTAAAGCCTTTTATCACTGGCATTGCCATAAACTCCTCTGCAAAAGTTGCATATACTTCTTGCATTTGCTTAGACTCATCAATAGCTTCTTGCTTTGTTGCATGCGCTGTATGCCCTTCTTGCCATAAAAACTCTGCCGTTCTCAAAAACAAACGCGTTCTCATCTCCCATCGAACCACATTAGCCCACTGATTAACCAATATTGGCAAATCTCTATAAGACTCTATCCACTTTCTATAAGTATCCCAAATTATCGTTTCTGACGTTGGACGCACAATTAACTCTTCTTCCAACTTTGCAGTCTCATCCACCACTACTTTGCCATTCTCATCATTTTTTAAACGATAATGAGTTACAACGGCACATTCCTTTGCAAAACCATCAACATGACTCGCTTCTTTAGAAAAATAAGATTTTGGAATAAAAATAGGGAAATAAGCGTTTTCATGCCCTGTTTCTTTAAACATTCGATCCAATTCTGCCTGCATCTTTTCCCAAATAGCATATCCGTATGGTTTTATAACCATACAGCCTCTAACTCCCGAATTCTCCGCCAGATCGGCCTTTACGACTAGTTCGTTATACCATTTCGAATAATCTTCTTCCCTTGTTGTCAATTTCTTACTCATACCTTAAAAGTTTGGCACAACTATTGCGTTATTGATGTTAATATATTAATTTCGACAAAACTACTTATTTTTGATAGTTCGACATAAAAAAACACAAGGATTATGAAACTTTTTTATATATCTCATTTTAAATTTACACGTTTATCATATTCTTTTATTGCCCTGTTTGCGATAGTATCTTGCGGCACCTACGAGAGCGTATACAACGATGCCGATGGAATCTATGCGACTGGCGAGACTAAAGCCGTGGTAATGGAAACACGAATTCCTTCGGAATCCGAATTATACTTTGATCAAGTTGCAAAAGAATATAGCCGAATTGAAGATAGAGATATTATAACAAATATTGATGAACTAGCATATGACAATCAAAATAATCTAGAAGATGAGAGTGGCGAAATAGCATATGCTCAATCTAGTGCACCCTGGGGATACGAACCAAATGTTTCAATCAATATCAATAGTGGTTTTGGGTATGGCTCTGATTTTGGATTTGGTTCTGGTTTTGGTCCTGGTTTTGGTTTTGGTCCTGGATTTGGTCCTGGATTTGGCCCTGGTTTTGGGTATGGTCCTGGTTTTGGATTTGGCCCTGGCTTTGGATTTGGCCCTGGCTTTGGGTATGGTTCTCGTTTTGGTCCTGGTTTTGGATTTGGCTCTCGTTTTGGATTTGGTCCTGGTTTTGGGTATGGCTCTGGATATTACAGCGGCTTTTATGGGGACTATTTGGGCTCACCTTTCAGATACTCTCGTCATTACGGATATAATCAACCTTATTATAAGCACTACGATTCTTACGGAAAAAGAGACTCCTATAATACTGCAAGTGCATACGGTAGAAGAAATAGAGTGACCACCTCTAGAAATTATACAAATAGCAAAATAAACTCTAATTCTAGTAGAAGAAGTGTTTCAACAACAGATAGAGCGACCACTTCTTCTACTGGGAAAAGTAGTGGCGTTAACTCAAATAAAAGAACCTATACCACTACTAGAAGAACAACCAGTCCTTCTTCAACAACTGGAACTAGAAATCGTAGTAGCACAAGAAGTACGTCTAAACGCTATACAATACAAACTTCTCGAAGGAATATAAATGCACATAAATCTCCGAGCAATTCGAATAGTAGCACTTCAAGATCTACTTATTCAAGTTCTCCTCGAAATAGCAGTAGTAGTTCAAAAAGAAGCACTGCTGTCGCTCGATCTGCACCAAGCAGAGCTACTTCAACGAGCAGTCGTAGTTCTTCTAGTTATAAAAGATCACCTAGTTCCTCAAGTACGAGTAGATCAACGAGCAGCTCTAGCAGCTCTAGCAGTTCCAGCAGCGGAAGTAGAAGGTCTTCTGGAAGTGTTCGAAGAGGTAATTAAGTATTCATTAATTTTTAAAGATTAAAAAATGAAAAACATATTTTTTATTGGTGCATTGTTATGTTCATTTATTTCCTATTCACAGTCTTTAGGATATAATGATTTGGGGAAACTTTTTACTGATGAGGACAATAACGGAACAGCAAGATTCAGAGGAATGAGTGGAGCCTTTGGAAGTTTGGGTGGAGATATGAGTGCCATTGAAATCAATCCTGCCGGAACCGCCGTTTTTATGAAAAGTGAATTCGCTACTACTATGAATTTTAGAGACGAAAACATCACGTCAAATTATTATGGCAATAGTACATTAACAAATAACGATTATTCTAACATATCCCAAGTGGGCGGTGTATTTGTTTTTGATACTGGAAAATCCACTTGGAGCAAGACAGCGATAGGGTTTAATTACAGTGTATCTAAAAATTATGAAAGCCATTGGATAGCCCAAGGAAATAGTAACTACCCAACTTTTATTTACGACGATGACTATACAGATGACGGAGATAACTCGAATGATACTATTTACTTAAACTCTAACGAGCAACGTTTTAAAAATTTTTCTGATGGCGAAAATGGTAAATACACATTTACTTTTGCTTCCCAATACTCAGACAAACTTTATGTTGGAGCCGCTTTTACAGCTAATGACGTTCGGTTTTATCAATCCGTTTCTCTAGAAGAAGATAATAACGATGGGATGGGAAATAATTTAACTGGAAGCTTGCGCGAAGAGTTGTTAACTTTTGGTAAAGGATATTCTTTTAATTTAGGTATTATCTCCAAGCCTTCTAATAATATCAGAATTGGACTTTCATACCAATCACCAACTTGGTATGACTTAACGGAAGAATTCGACTCTGAAGATGGTTTTAATGATTTTCAATACTCAATGACTACGCCCAGCAAAACAACAGGAAGTTTTGCTTATATATTTAGTCAATCTGGATTGGTAAGTTTAGATTACGCCTATAGAAATTATTCCGGTATCGATGTAAGTCCGAGTCAAGAATTCACAGAAGAAAATCAAATTTTCTCAACTGATTTTAGAGGTACCTCTGAGCTAAGATTGGGTACCGAGTGGCGGGTTAAACAATTTAGTTTTAGAGGAGGATACCACTATCAACAAAGTCCTTATATGGACGCACCTGTAACTAATGACGTTACTGGATTCTCGGCAGGAATTGGGTTTAATTTTGGCAATGTTAAACTTGATATTGCTTATGAAACCTCGAAGAAATACGACTCGTATGACTTCTACTCTCAATATGATGAAGTTGACACTACCGATTTAAAAATTGACAACTCCAAAGTTACAGCAACGATCGTTTTTAAAATCTAAAGTCAATTTATATTTTAAACGCTCTCTTGCTGTAATTTGCAACTGTAAATAGGATAGATATATTAAACTTACTATCAATAGAATTAGTACTTTTGCAGAAATAAATTTCACTAATGAGCAGCATAACAGTTTCTATACAGTCAACAAAGAATCCTTCTATTTTAAAGTTTACGCATACGAGTAAAATTACGAATGGAAGTTATGAATATAATAATATTGATGACGCAAAAAATTCGCCAATAACTCAACAATTATTTCACCTTCCCTTTGTAAAGAAAATATTCGTTTCCGCAAATTTCATCGCTATTGAAAAATATGATATTGTAACATGGGATGATGTTCAAGAGGAAGTGCGCGAACAAATTGAAGTGTATTTAAACTCTAACGATATCATTATTGACTCAGCACAAAAATCACCTACCAAAGTAGCTATTGAAATTTATGCAGAAACAACGCCAAACCCAGCGGTAATGAAGTTTGTTTCAAATAAAATGGTAGCTTCTCAAACCTTTGAATTTAAAGACATCGACGAAGCCAAAACCTCACCTATAGCAGTAGAACTTTTTAAATTTCCATTTGTAAAAGAAGTATTCATTTCTCAAAACTATATTTCTATTACTAAATTTGATATGGCTGAATGGTCTGACATCGGTCAAGAAATCAGAAACTTTATAAGAACTTATATTACAGAAGGTAAAATTTTAATTTCAGAGAATGCAACACCTGTTGAAAATAAAAATACAGGGACTGTTTCAGAAGATTTAGATGACATCTCATTACAAATTATTACCATTTTGGAGGAATATGTGAAACCTGCGGTTGCTTCGGACGGTGGTAATATTCAATTCGCTTCTTACGAAAAAGACACCATGAATGTAAATGTCATTCTTCAAGGAGCCTGTAGTGGCTGCCCGTCTTCCACTATGACTTTAAAAAGCGGTATAGAAAACATGCTTAAGGAAATGCTCCCCGACAAAATTAATTCTGTTATTGCAATAAACGGCTAACTACATGTCTGAGAACGTAACTCCATACAAGAACTCCAATCTTGGTAAAAAAGAACAGGTTGCTACTATGTTCAACACTATTTCTAAAAACTATGATAGATTAAATCGTATGATTTCATTTGGGATTGATGTCAAATGGCGAAATAAAGTAGTTCATATTATTGACAAAACAAACCCCAAAGAAATTTTAGATATTGCCACTGGAACTGGAGATCTGGCTATCAATTTTGCAAAAAATACTTCCGCAAAATATATAACTGGGTTAGACATCTCTGAAGGTATGCTATCAGTTGGAAAAACTAAAATTCAAAAAGAGAATCTCTCCGATAAAATTTCTATGATCCTTGGAGATTCAGAAAATCTTCCTTTTGACGATAATTCTTTCGATGCTATTTCTGTAGCTTTTGGCGTACGGAATTTTGAAAACTTAGAAAAAGGACTGGCAGAAATTCTTAGAGTACTTAAAACGACCGGAACTTTGGTTATTTTAGAAACCTCAGTGCCCACAAATAGTCCATATAAGCAGTTTTATAATTTTCACAGTTCAAGGGTTTTACCGCTGTTGGGCAAACTCTTTTCAAAAGATGCGTCTGCCTATTCCTATCTTTCAGAATCTGCATCCAAATTTCCTTACGGAAAAACTTTTAACAATATTTTGAGAAAAACTGGGTTTAAAGAGGTAGAAAACAAACCACAAACTTTTGGTGTAGCTACAATTTACACCGCTACTAAATAGTATGAACAAAATATCAGTTCTTTTTTTTGGAATTATCTTTACGCTTTCTTTACCATCAAAAGCACAAAAAGAAGTAATTGAATATGGTTCAGATCTTGACTACAAACAAATTCATTTTGGTTATTATTTAGGTCTTAATACTAAAGGGTTTAACATTACATATACCCAACCAAATACCTTTGTAGAGGTGAGCAAGAACATTGGATTTAATATTGGAATTATCAGCGGATGGAGAATTAACAAAAATGTTTCTCTTCGATTAGAGCCAGGGTTATCTAGTAATACAAAATCATTGGCCTTTACTAATATTAGAGGTGGAGAAAATGACAGTATTAGAAAAATAAGCGGAACTTATTTACACATCCCCCTTCTTCTTAAATTAAACACAAATCGCCTTGGAAATATGAGACCTTATGTTTTGGGAGGATTCTCATACGACTACAATTTTTCAAGTAATGAAAATAATCCAGAAGATAATTTTGGTGGAGAATTTAGAATGACAACTCATAATTTCTCATATGAAATTGGTTTTGGTGTAGACTTATACATGTTCTGGTTTACATTCTCCCCTTCGATCCGAGGTATTTTTGCTATCAACAATGAAATCGTAAGAGACAACAACCTTAACAGTCCTTGGACAGAACCCATAGATCGTTTCGGAACACAAGGCCTCTTTTTAAATTTATCTTTTCATTAAGATCGTTTAAATTCACTCAATAAAATCGCCGTTGCACTGGCAACGTTCAAACTTTCGGTCATTTGAGCAACGCCAAATTTAGGAATTGTCAGTCTGTTTTTTATAAAAGTATTCACTGGTGAACTCACCCCATTAGCTTCATTCCCCAATACGACCACGGCCTTTTCTGGAAGGCTTGAAGTATACACATTCTCACCAGACATCATAGTTGAATACACAGGTAAAGACGCCTTCTTTATAAAACTTTCTAAGTCAGTATAAATAATCGAAACACGCGTTAACGAACCCATAGTAGATTGAACTACCTTCGGATTAAAACAATCGACTGTATCCTTCGAACATACCAACTGCCTTACTCCAAACCAATCACACAAACGAATAATAGTTCCTAAATTTCCCGGATCATTTACTCCATCAAGTACAATAGTAAACGCGTCATATTGTAGTTTCCCAGGCACAGAAATTTCAAAAAGAGCCAACACTTCATTTGGAGTATTCAACTTGCTTATTTTATGTAATTCCGTTACAGAAATTATTTCGATTTTCTCTGAACTTAGAGTATGTTCGAATTCATCTATACAAAATAACTTATAAAGGGTAAAGTTAGAATTCAAAAATTCATTTACACCTTTTACGCCTTCAACAATAAATAAATTATTCTTAATTCGGTACTTTTTTTGATATAAACTTTTTATTAACTTTAGTACGTTTTTAGATAACATTAGAAAGTGTTATTTTTGAACAAATTTAAACTCTTATTTGTTGAAAAGCAACTATACATTAGTATTCATTTTTACTTGGGTTTCAGTATTTATTTTTTCTTCGTGTAATGTTGTAAAATTCGTTGATGACGGCGAATATTTACTAAAAACAAACACCATAAAAGTAAATGACAAAAAGAGAATTGACCAAGATGTAAGTAAATACTTAATTCAACAGCCAAACAGTTTGGTATTAGGTGTGCCAGTATCATTATACTTTCATAATCTAGGTAGTTCCAATTATATTGATAATTATGAAATTTGGAAAGATTCGTTTCCTAAACGAGAAAATTTCTTATCCAAACTAATGTCAGAAAAACAATCGAGAGTTTATAGGCGTTTTAGATCCGATGCTAACCAATGGTTTTTAAAAAGTGGCGAGTCACCAGCCCTTGTAGACTCTATCAAAACAAAACAAACTGTTAAAAATTTAACGGCACATTTTAAAAGCCAAGGTTTTTTTAGAACAAAAACAAATTACAAATACATATACAAAGCAGAGAAACAAGCGGAGGTGGAATATCAAGTAAATACGGGGAATGGTTATAAATTAGATGGCATAACAAGAATCATTCAAACACTAGTATTAGACTCTATTTATGCTAACAATACAAAGGATTCATTTATACAGAAAGGAAATCAATATCGAATACAAGATTTCGAAAATGAGTCATTACGAATTACAGATCTATTTAGAAATTCAGGAATATATCATTTTAACAGAAGTGATATTTTACCTTTTGAAATAGATACTACCAAAAGTAATTACACCGCAGATATTAAATTGAAAATTAAAAATCGCATCATAGAAAAAAATGACTCTACATATTTAGAGCCCTTTAAAATACAAAAAGTCGACAAGGTGGATATTTTTACTGATTATACCTATGCTGAAAAAGATAAACCTTACACCGTCGAAGAATCTTATAAGAACTATACCTTTCATGCCCATGAAAAACTTAAATATAATTCAAAACTATTAACAAATAGTATTTTCATTTACCCAGATAACATATACAAAGATGAAGACAGAGATTTAACACGTAAAAATATTCGAGGATTAAAAAATTTTAGATTTGTAGATATTAATTATATTGAAGAAAATGATAGTTTAAAAGCCATCATTAACCTAACCCCCCACAAAAAATATTCTTTTAAATACAACCAAGAAATATCACATTCCAATATTAGACAAATGGGTGTATCGGGTAAGGTTTCTTTTGAGAATAGAAATGTTTTTAGAGGTGCAGAAATTTTAGAACTATCTTTTCAAGGATCCTTTTTTAATTCTACCGACGTAGATGATTCTGATAAAAATATATTTTTTAATGCTTGGGAATTTGGAGTAGATTTATCCTTAGAAATCCCTAGAATTCTATTCCCCATTGGAACCAACAAGATAATTCCTAAATACATGTCTCCAAAAACAGAGTTTACTTTAGGATCTAGTTTCCAAAAAAACATTGGATTAGACAAACAACTTTTTACTGGTATTATTGGGTATAATTGGCAATCAAGTCAAAACATAAAACATCGATTTGAGCTAATAAATAGTCAATTCATTAAAAACTTGAATCCAGAATCCTATTTTGATATTTATACTTCGGAATATAACGATCTTGTAGACGTCTCCGAAATCATTTCAGAAACAACTACAATTCCACCATTATATTTCGATGAAAACGGGAGACTCATAGCGATTCCTTTTATAGATTATGTATTAAATTCTACACCTAATTTTGAAGCCACAAATCTAGTAGAATACAATGCTACTAAAAACATCGATAAAAGATATGAAATTATTACAGAAGATGTTTTAATACCTGCTGTAACGTATGAGTTTATTTATAATAATCGTAAAAACTACAAAGATTCTGATTTCTCTTTTTTTAGAATTCGAGTAGCTTCATCGGGAAATTTAACGACAGCCTTCACCAAAGAGAGTCCAGTTAGTACCAAAAAAGAATTAGCTGGAATCCCAATAGCTCAATATGCTAAAACAGATATAGAATACAAAAAATTCTGGGGAGTATCCGATAAAAATACCCTCGCTTTTCGAAGTTTTCTTGGAGCTGCATTTCCTTATGGAAACTCTACTTCAATCCCATTTAATAGAAGTTATTTTATCGGCGGTGCCAATGACCTTAGAGCTTGGAAAATTTATGATTTAGGTCCAGGCTCTTTAGACAATAATCTTGAATACAATGTAGGAACTCTTAAATTTTTAACTAGTTTAGAGTATCGATTCAATCTTTTAAATAGTCTTAAGGGAGCTTTTTTTGCAGATGCGGGAAACATCTGGGACATAACTAATTCTGAATTAATCGATGGAGGGGGAAAATTTAAAAGTTTAGAATCTTTAAAAGATATTGCTATAGGAACTGGTTTTGGACTAAGATATGATTTTAGTTTTCTTGTTGTTAGATTAGACGTAGGGTTCAAAACCTATGAACCTTATATTACAGATAATAAAAAATGGTTTAGAAATTACAATTTTAATGATTCTGTATTTAATTTCGGGATTAATTACCCATTCTAAAAGTTCGTTTACGAGGTGTATGTGAATAGATTCATACTTTCTTCATAATTTTACGTTTAAAAATTTCTTTTTTTAATAATTACACCTTCTAACTGGTTGAATTGTAGATGAAATTCAATGATATTTTGTACTTTTGCACACTAAAATTTAATTAAAGCAATATGAGTTACAATATTAAACCTGGAGTTGCAACAGGAAAGGACGTTCAAGAAATTTTCAAATTGGCGAAAGCTAAGAAATTTGCGTTACCAGCAGTTAATGTAATTGGTTCAAATACTATCAACGCAGTACTAGAAACAGCAAAAGAGTTAAACGCACCAGTAATTATTCAATTTTCAAATGGTGGAGCGATATTCAATGCAGGTAAGGGATTGTCTAACGACGGTCAAAAAGCTGCAATTGCAGGTGGTATAGCAGGTGCTAAACATGTACATATAATGGCAGAAGCTTATGGGGTTCCTGTTATTTTACATACAGACCACTGTGCAAAAAAATTATTGCCTTGGATAGACGGTTTATTAGATGCTAGTGAAAAGCATTTCGCAGAAACTGGAAAACCACTTTATAGTTCTCATATGATTGATCTTTCTGAAGAGCCAATTGAAGAGAATATTGAAATTTGTAAAAATTATTTAGCTCGTATGAGTAAAATGGGAATGACTTTAGAAATTGAATTAGGAATTACTGGTGGTGAAGAAGATGGTGTTGATAATTCTGATGTAGATGTCTCTAAATTATATACGCAACCTGAAGAAGTAGCGTATGCATATGAAGAATTATTAAAAGTAAGCTCTCAATTCACAATCGCTGCAGCATTTGGCAACGTACATGGTGTTTACAAGCCAGGAAATGTGAAATTGACTCCGAAAATCTTATTAAACTCTCAAGAGTATGTTTCTAAAAAATACAATGTTCCTCACAACACTATAGATTTTGTATTTCATGGTGGATCTGGCTCAACGGTCGAAGAAATTAGAGAAGGAATTGACTACGGCGTGATCAAAATGAACATTGATACTGACTTACAATATGGTTTTGCAACAGGAATTAGAGATTTCTTTGGTAAAAACGCTGCGTATTTAAAAACTCAAATTGGAAGTCCAGAAGGAGCTGATTCTCCAAATAAAAAGTATTACGACCCACGTAACTGGTTACGCCAAGGAGAATTAACTTTTAAAGCACGTCTTAAAGATGCTTTTTCAGATTTAAATAATATCGATACTTTATAAGTCTCGCTCATATAAAAATAACATTTAGATAAAGAGAAACTATTTACAGTTTCTCTTTATTTTTTTAGTAAATTGCTCGTCCATTTAACTATAAAATCTTTACTATATGTCATCTTGGTTTAAAAGAACAGACAAAGGAATTCAAACGCCTACGGAAGAAAAAAAAGATGTGCCTAAAGGTCTTTGGCATAAAACACCTAGTGGGAAATTCGTTGATGCCGATGAATTAAAACAAAATTATTATGTAAGCCCTGAAGATGGCTACCATATGAGGGTAGGAAGCAAAGAATACTTTGCTATGCTTTTTGATAATAATGAGTTTAAAGAATTAGACGCTAAGTTAACTTCAAAGGATCCTTTAAAATTTATTGATAGCAAGAAATATACAGATCGCTTAGAAGCTGCCTATAAAAAAACAAATCTAAAAGATGCCATTAGAACAGCCGTGGGGAAATCTCAGGGTAATGATTTAGTATTAGCATGTATGGACTTCTCTTTTATTGGCGGATCTATGGGAAGTGTTGTTGGCGAAAAAATTGCTCGTGCAGCAGACTATGCACTGAAGAATAACATCCCGTTTATGATCATTTCTAAATCTGGTGGAGCCAGAATGATGGAAGCTGCCTTGTCGCTAATGCAATTAGCGAAAACTTCGGCTAAACTTGCTCAATTAGCGAATGCCGGTGTACCATACATTTCACTATGTACAGACCCAACTACAGGCGGAACAACAGCTTCGTTTGCCATGCTTGGAGATGTTAACCTATCTGAGCCGGGAGCTTTAATTGGCTTTGCTGGACCTAGAGTAGTCAGAGACACCACTGGTAAAGAATTGCCAGAAGGTTTTCAGACAGCAGAATTCGTTCTAGAACATGGGTTCTTAGATAAAATTATTGAGCGTAAAAACTTAAAAAAACAGATCAACCTTTACCTCGATCTAATTCTAAACCACCCATTAAGAAACTAACATTTAAATGCTAAGAATAATCCTTGCATTCTTTTTAATTTCTATTTCACAATTGTTTGTAAATTGTAAAACAACGAAAGTTCAAGAACCAATCACAGTGAGTAAAATTCCCTATTTTACGCTTTACACATTGGACTCTCAACGTTTTACAAAAGAAAGTTTTGATACAAAACGTACAAAACTTATATTATATTTCAATTCGGAATGTGAGCATTGTGAAAAGCAAGCGAAATGGCTGTCCAAGGATATCGAATTACTTTCAGATTTAGAAATGGTTTTCGTTTCTTTTGAAGAAATGAATGCCATTAAAAAGTTTAGGGATCTATATAATTTCAACCAAAAAAACGTCACTTTCTTGCAAGATGCGCGACTTACATTTTCAAATATATTTGAAGTAGAATCTTTCCCTAGTATCTTAATTTACAATAAGAAGGGCCGATTAATTCATAAATTTGAAGGAGAAACTAAAGTCGAAAAGCTGCTAGAATTCATTCCAAATTAATAAGAACATTCTTATTGCAAAATATTGTTATTCACAATAATAGTGGTATCTTTGCAGCCTGATTTTAAAGAATCAAATATTACATAAAAATTATTAAAAAATTAATGTTAGCATGTATTTAACTAAAGAAGTAAAAGCAGAACTTTTCAAAAAACACGGAAAAACTGTAACAAACACAGGTTCTGCAGAAGGACAAATTGCATTATTTACTCACAGAATTAAGCACTTAACTGGGCACTTAAAAAATAATCACAAAGATTATAACACTGAGCGTTCATTAGTGAAATTGGTAGGTAAAAGAAGAAGTCTTTTAGATTACTTAATCAAAAAAGATGTCTTAAGATATCGTGCAATTGTAAAAGAATTAGGATTAAGAAAATAATCCAAATAAAAAAGAGGCTTATGGCCTCTTTTTTATTATAATTAAAGAAAGTTAAACTTTTCATTGGAATAAATCGCAACACAACAACGAAAAAACCAATAGTTTAATTTAAAAAATTTTAACAATTTATGATTCCAAAAGTTTATAAAGAGATCATTGATCTTGGAGACGGAAGAGAAATTTCTATCGAAACAGGAAAATTAGCAAAACAAGCTCATGGTAGCGTTGTTGTGCAATCTGGAAAATGTATGTTATTATGCACAGTTGTTTCCAATTACGAACAAAAAGATCTTGGTTTTCTGCCATTAACAGTAGATTATAGAGAAAAATTTGCTGCTGCTGGTCGTTACCCAGGAGGTTTCTTTAAAA